>Ga0265314_10004886_pt1 | contig 12256 bp, 6 predicted proteins | sample 4126metaG_FD_203106 | JGI IMG/M metagenome (GOLD analysis project Ga0265314, IMG submission 203106) | Rhizosphere microbial communities from Carex aquatilis grown in University of Washington, Seatle, WA, United States - 4-1-26 metaG | ecosystem: Host-associated > Plants > Roots > Rhizosphere >... | reverse complement strand
CGAAGGTCACCGGCTTTCTCGGCGCCGACAACAAGCCGATGCCGATCTCGGAAGCCGAAGCCAATCGCATCCTGCATCAGGTGCAGGAAGGCATCGAGCGGCCCAAGCCGTCGGTGTCGTTCGAAGTCGGCGAGCAGGTGCGCGTGTCGGATGGGCCTTTCGCCTCGTTCAACGGCACCGTCGAGGAAGTCGACGAAGCCCGCTCGCGCGTCAAGGTCGCGGTCTCGATCTTCGGCCGCGCCACGCCGGTTGAACTGGAATTCGGTCAGGTGGAGAAGCTTTAGACCTCGTCCTATATGAGGTTTTGCGAGGTGGCCGGGATAGCCCGGCCATAACAGGTGAAGACGACGTGGGAGGTGAGGCAGCTCAAGCCGGCTGTCAAAATCCGAACCACTAACCGGAGTTGGATATGGCTAAAAAAGTTACTGGATTCCTCAAACTGCAAGTGCCGGCCGGCGCTGCCAACCCGTCGCCCCCGATCGGGCCGGCGTTGGGTCAGCGCGGCCTGAACATCATGGAGTTCTGCAAAGCCTTCAACGCGCAGACCTCCAAGATGGAAAAGAACACCCCGATCCCGGTGGTCATCACGACCTATCAGGACCGGTCCTTCACCTTCGAGATGAAGACGCCGCCGGTGTCCTACTTCTTGAAGAAAGCGGCCAAGCTCGACAGCGGCTCCAAGACTCCGGGCCGCGATCTGGTCGGCAAGGTGACCAAGGCTCAGGTCAAGGAAATCGCCGAGCAGAAGATGAAAGATCTCAACTGCAGTTCGATCGAAGCCGCGATGAAGATGATCGAAGGCTCGGCCCGCTCGATGGGCCTCACGGTGGCGGAGTAACGGACATGGCAATAGGAAAACGTACGAAAGCCATCCGCGAAGGCGTCGATCGCGAGAAGACCTACACGATCGCGGAAGCGGTCAAGCTGGTGAAGGAACGCGCCAAGGCGAAGTTCGACGAGACCATCGAAATCGCAATGAACCTCGGCGTCGATCCGAAGCACGCCGACCAGATGGTTCGTGGCGTGGTGTTGCTGCCGAACGGTTCGGGCCGCACGATGCGGGTCGGCGTGTTTGCGCGCGGCGCCAAGGCCGATGAAGCCCGGGCTGCCGGTGCCGACGTTGTCGGCGCCGAAGACCTGGTCGAGAAGGTCAATGGCGGCACGATCGACTTCGACCGCTGCATCGCCACGCCGGACATGATGCCGCTGGTCGGTCGCCTCGGTAAGGTGCTCGGTCCGCGCGGCATGATGCCGAACCCGAAAGTGGGCACCGTCACCATGGACATCGCCAATGCGGTGAAAGCGTCCAAGGGCGGTTCGGTCGAGTTTCGTGTCGAGAAGGCCGGCATCGTTCAGGCCGGCGTCGGCAAGGCCTCGTTCACCGAGGACAAGCTGGTCGAGAACATCATGGCCTTTGCCGATGCGGTGCAGAAGGCCAAGCCCCCGGGGGCCAAGGGCCACTATATCAACCGGGTTGCGATCTCATCGACCATGGGACCGGGCGTGAAGGTGGACTCGGCGACCTTGTTCGCGCCGAAAGTCTGAGCGGCCGCTCGCTGAGCTAACAAAGGCCCGGACCGCAAGGTCCGGGCCTTTTTGCCGGTGATTTCCGCCAAAAAAGGGCTTGGCAAACGCACCTGGACCCTCTAAATCAACGCTATCGGGCGTGCCGGCCCTGTTTGTCGGCACGCCTTTGCGCGTCCCTAAATACAAAACAAATGGTGATCGGATCGAATTCCTTTTGGATCTCCCGGCGGGACATTTAAAAGGAAAGAGGCCGCTGCCATTCGTCATTGAAGGCGCGCAAGACCGTTCCCGGCAACGGAAACGGGCGACCTGTCCAAGACTGCAGGTGCCGATGCCGCAAGGCTGACGCTTAATCCCATCCCGCCCTGCGCAAGCAGACGGGAGCCTCAAAAAGGCGGGGCCAGCATAGATGGGGAAGAGACCCGGGTTTGCGTGGCCGCAAGGCTGCGCCAAGTCGGTTCGAACCTCGGATACCCGGCCTTATGACCTCGTCATAAAGTTCGGGGGGCAGGAAGCTGAGCTGCCAACGCCGTCCCGCAAGGGAAGGGGTTGGCCGATCGCAACCGGCGGCCCCCGCAAAGGGTATCCGCCATAACTGAAAGAGCTTGCAGTGGATCGAGCGGCAAAAGCTGAGTCCATCACCGAACTCTCCGGGGTCTTCAAGACCTCGAACGTCGTGGTGGTGGCTCATTATGCCGGCCTCACGGTCGCCCAGATGCAGATTCTGCGGTCGCAGATGAAGCAAGCTGGCGGTCACGTGAAGGTCGCAAAAAACCGTCTCGCCAAGATCGCACTCAAGGACACCGACGTTGCCTCCATTGCGTCCCTGCTCAAGGGACCGACCGTGCTCGCCTATTCAGGCGACCCGGTGGCGGCACCGAAGGTCGCCGTCGACTTTGCCAAGGCGAACGAAGCGTTCGTCATTCTCGGCGGGTCGATGGGCAAAACCGCTCTGGATTTGAACGGCGTCAAGGCTTTGGCCTCGCTGCCGTCTCTGGATGAACTGCGCGCCAAGATCGTCGGCCTCCTCGTGTCGCCGGCGACCAAGATCGCCCAGCTCACCAACGCTCCCGCGGCCAAGGTCGCGCGCGTGATCCAAGCTTATGCCTCCAAGAGCGCTGCGGCCTGACGGCTCAAGGCAATCTCGCAACTGGTTCGAACCTAAATAGGAACTGACAAATGGCTGACCTGCAGAAGATCGTCGACGAATTGTCGACCCTGACCGTCCTGGAAGCGGCGGATCTGGCGAAGATGTTGGAAGAAAAGTGGGGCGTTTCCGCCGCCGCGGCCGTTGCCGTGGCTGCCGGTCCCGCCGGCGCCGGCGCTGCCGCCGCTGAAGAAAAGACCGAGTTCACCGTCATGCTGACGGCTGCCGGCGACAAGAAGATCGAGGTGATCAAGGAAGTCCGTGCGCTCACCGGCCTCGGACTGAAGGAAGCCAAGGATCTCGTCGAAGGCGCGCCGAAGGCCGTCAAGGAAGGCGTGAACAAGGAAGAAGCCGACAAGATGAAGGCCACGCTCGAAAAGGCGGGTGCCAAGGTTGAGCTTAAGTAGGCGAATACCTAGCTAAATGAGGTCCCCGGGGCGTAAAGCCCCCGGGGATTTCAAGACAAAAGAACGAAGTGGCCGGGGCTACCGGTCATGGTGGAGGCGCCGCGAGACGGGTTTTGGCCCGCTGGCGGACGAGATTGTGAAGTGTGCGGCGGTTCGGGCGCGGTCCGAATCACATAGAAAGTCGGTTGGCCCCGACGCTTGTCCCGATGATCGCGATGGATTGCGGTTGTTAGGAGAGGCGCCCGCGCTGCCGCTAAAATCGAATCGAGAGAGAAACGATGGCGCAGACGTTTACCGGTCGCAAGCGCGTAAGAAAATTTTTCGGATCAATCAAAGAAGTAGCGGAGATGCCGAACCTCATCGAGGTTCAGAAGGCGTCCTACGACCAGTTCCTGATGGTGATAGAGCCCGCCGGCGGCCGGCCCGACGAGGGTCTGCAAGCGGTGTTCCGCTCGGTATTTCCGATCTCGGATTTTTCCGGTTCGTCGATGCTCGAATTCGTCAAATACGAATTCGAAGCGCCGAAATATGACGTCGACGAGTGCCGCCAGCGCGGCATGACCTTCGCCGCGCCGCTCAAGGTGACGCTGCGCCTCATCGTGTTCGATATCGACGAAGAGACGGGCGCCAAGTCGGTCAAGGACATCAAAGAACAAGACGTCTACATGGGCGACATTCCGCTCATGACGATGAACGGCACCTTCGTGGTCAACGGCACCGAGCGCGTCATCGTCTCGCAGATGCATCGTTCGCCCGGTGTATTCTTCGATCACGACAAGGGTAAGACGCATTCCTCGGGCAAGCTGCTGTTCGCCGCCCGCATCATTCCGTATCGCGGCTCCTGGCTCGACATCGAATTCGACGCCAAGGATATCGTGTTCGCGCGCATCGACCGCCGCCGCAAGATTCCGGTGACGTCGCTGCTTTATGCGCTGGGCCTCGACGGCGAGGAAATCCTGCGCACGTTCTACAAGCACGTCACCTACAAGCGCGCCAAGGAAGGCTGGCGCGTGCCGTTCGATGCCAACCGCCTCAAGGGCTACAAGGCCGTCAACGATCTGATCGATGCCGACACCGGCAAGGTCGTGGTCGAGGCCGGCAAGAAGCTGTCGGTGCGTCAGGCGCGTCAGCTCGCGGAAAAGGGCCTCAAGCACCTGCGCATGGCCGACGAGGAGCTGATCGGTCATTACGTCGCCGAGGACCTCGTCAACACCAAGACCGGTGAGATCTACGTCGAAGCGGGCGAAGAGCTGACCGAGAAGAATCTCAAGGTTCTGATCGAGGCCGGCTACAAGGAACTGCCGCTGCTCGACATCGATCACGTCAACGTCGGCGCCTATATCCGCAACACGCTCGCTGCCGACAAGAACATGACGCGTGAAGACGCGCTGTTCGACATCTACCGCGTCATGCGTCCCGGCGAACCGCCGACGGTGGACACCGCCGAGGCCATGTTCCGTTCGCTGTTCTTCGACTCGGAGCGCTACGACCTCTCGGCCGTCGGTCGCGTCAAGATGAACATGCGTCTCGAACTCGACGCGCCCGACACCATGCGGGTGTTGCGTAAGGAAGACATCCTGTCGGTCATCAAGACCCTGGTCGACCTGCGCGACGGCCGCGGCGAGATCGACGACATCGACAACCTCGGCAATCGCCGGGTGCGGTCGGTCGGCGAACTCATGGAGAACCAGTACCGCATCGGTCTGTTGCGCATGGAGCGCGCGATCAAGGAGCGCATGTCGTCGGTCGATATCGACACCGTCATGCCGCAGGATCTGATCAACGCGAAACCTGCCGCCGCCGCGGTGCGCGAGTTCTTCGGCTCGTCGCAGCTGTCGCAGTTCATGGATCAGACCAACCCGCTGTCGGAAATCACCCACAAGCGCCGTCTCTCGGCGCTTGGGCCGGGCGGTCTGACGCGCGAGCGCGCCGGCTTCGAAGTGCGCGACGTGCATCCGACGCATTACGGCCGTATCTGCCCGATCGAGACGCCGGAAGGCCCGAACATCGGTCTGATCAACTCGCTCGCGACCTTCGCGCGCGTGAACAAATACGGCTTCGTCGAAACGCCCTATCGCAAGGTGAAGGACGGCCGCGTCACCGACGAGGTCATCTACCTCTCGGCGATGGAAGAAAGCCGTCACGCGGTGGCGCAAGCCAACGCGCAGATGGACCCCAAGGGCCGCTTCATCGAAGACCTCATCATCTGCCGTCAGGCCGGTGACGTGCATCTTGTGCCGCGCGAAAAGGTCGACTTCATGGACGTGTCGCCGAAACAGCTCGTTTCGGTCGCCGCGGCCCTGATCCCGTTCCTCGAGAACGACGACGCCAACCGCGCGCTGATGGGCTCGAACATGCAGCGCCAGGCGGTGCCGTTGGTTCGCGCCGAAGCGCCGTTCGTCGGCACCGGCATGGAAGGCGTGGTCGCCCGCGACTCGGGCGCCTCGATTTCCGCGCGCCGCACCGGCGTCATCGACCAGGTGGACGCGACGCGTATCGTCGTGCGCGCCACCGGCGAAACCGACCCGACCAAGCCGGGCGTCGATATCTACCGGCTGATGAAGTACCAGCGTTCGAACCAGAACACCTGCATCAACCAGCGTCCGCTGGTGAAAGTCGGTGACAAGGTCGAGAAGGGTGACATCATCGCCGACGGTCCCTCGACCGACCTCGGCGAGTTGGCGCTCGGCCGCAACGTGCTCGTCGCGTTCATGCCGTGGAATGGCTACAACTTCGAGGACTCGATCCTGCTGTCCGAGCGGATCGTGAAAGACGACGTGTTCACCTCCATCCACATCGAAGAATTCGAAGTGATGGCGCGCGACACCAAGTTGGGCCCTGAGGAAATCACCCGCGACATTCCGAACGTTTCGGAAGAAGCGCTCAAGAACCTCGACGAAGCCGGCATCGTCTATATCGGCGCCGAAGTTCACGCCGGCGACATTCTGGTCGGCAAGATCACGCCCAAGGGCGAAAGCCCGATGACGCCGGAAGAAAAGTTGCTGCGCGCCATCTTCGGCGAAAAGGCCTCGGACGTTCGCGACACCTCCTTGCGGGTGCCGCCTGGCGTGCAGGGCACGGTCGTCGAAGTGCGCGTGTTCAACCGTCACGGCGTCGAGAAGGACGAGCGCGCGCTCGCCATCGAGCGTGAGGAAATCGAACGCCTCGCCAAGGACCGCGACGACGAACAGGCGATCCTCGACCGCAACGTCTACGGCCGTCTGGCCGAGTTGCTCGAAGGCCGCCAGGGCATCGCGGGTCCGAAGGGCTTCAAGAAGGACTCCAAGATCACCCGTGCGACGCTGGATGAGTATCCGCGTTCGCAATGGTGGTTGTTTGCCTCGCCGAACGACAAGCTGATGGCCGAGATCGAAGCCATCCGTAAGCAGTACGACGAGTCCAAGAAACTGCTCGAGCAGCGCTTCCTCGACAAGGTCGAGAAGCTGCAGCGTGGCGACGAATTGCCGCCCGGCGTGATGAAGATGGTCAAGGTCTTCGTCGCGGTGAAGCGCAAGATCCAGCCCGGCGACAAGATGGCCGGCCGCCACGGCAACAAGGGTGTGGTGTCGCGCATCGTGCCGATCGAGGACATGCCGTTCCTCGAAGACGGCACGCACGCCGACATCGTGCTCAACCCGTTGGGCGTGCCGTCGCGCATGAACGTCGGTCAGATTCTCGAAACCCATCTCGGCTGGGCTTGCGCCGGCCTGGGGCTCAAGATCGGGCAGGCGGTCGACTTGTACAACTCCGCCAACGGCAAGCATGACTCGCGGCCGCTCAAGGACATTCTCAAGAAGGTCTACGGCGACGACGAGACCATCAAGTCGCTCAGCGAAGACGAGTTGATCGAACTCGGCGGCAACCTGCGGCACGGCGTTCCGATCGCGACGCCGGTGTTCGACGGCGCCAAGGAGAAGGACATCGAGAACATGCTGGATCTCGCCGGCATGAACCGCTCGGGTCAGTCGTCGGTTTACGACGGCCGCACCGGCGAGAAGTTCGATCGTCAGGTCACCGTCGGCTACATCTACATGCTCAAGCTGCACCATCTCGTGGACGACAAGATCCACGCCCGTTCGATCGGTCCGTACTCGCTGGTCACCCAGCAACCGCTCGGCGGCAAGGCGCAGTTCGGCGGCCAGCGTTTCGGCGAAATGGAAGTGTGGGCGCTCGAAGCCTACGGCGCCGCTTACACGCTGCAGGAGATGCTCACCGTGAAGTCGGACGACGTCGCCGGCCGTACCAAGGTGTACGAGGCGATCGTGCGCGGCGACGACACGTTCGAAGCGGGCATCCCCGAAAGCTTCAACGTCCTGGTCAAGGAAATGCGCTCGCTCGGCCTCAACGTCGACTTGCACAATTCCAAGGCGCCCGGACGCGACGCGGCGGAAGCCGCGGAATAACACGAGCGTCATGGCCGGGCCTTTTTGGCCCGGCCGCTTCACGCGGTGAGAACTTTTAGATTTTAGCCGGCGACGGCCGGCTTAGCGGAGAATGCGATGAACCAAGAAATTATGAATCTTTTCAGCCCGCAAGCGCCGGCTCAGGTCTTCGACCAGATCCGCATCTCGATCGCGAGCCCGGAAAAGATTCTGTCGTGGTCCTATGGCGAGATCAAGAAGCCGGAAACCATCAACTACCGTACCTTCAAGCCCGAGCGCGACGGCCTGTTCTGCGCCCGCATCTTTGGGCCGATCAAGGATTACGAGTGCTTGTGCGGCAAGTACAAGCGCATGAAGTACAAGGGCATCATCTGCGAAAAGTGCTCGGTCGAAGTGACGCTCAGCCGCGTGCGGCGCGAGCGCATGGGCCATATCGAACTGGCCGCGCCGGTCGCCCACATCTGGTTCCTGAAATCGCTGCCGAGCCGCATCGGCATGCTGCTCGACATGACGCTCAAGGATCTCGAGCGCATTTTGTACTTCGAATATTATGTCGTGCTTGAGCCGGGCCTGACCCCGCTCAAGGACCGCCAGCTGCTGTCCGAAGACGAGTACCTCAAGGCGCAGGAAGAGTTCGGTCCCGACAGCTTTACCGCCACCATCGGCGCCGAAGCCATCCGCGAGATGCTCAAGGCGCTCGATCTCGACAAGATGCAGGCCGACCTGCGCGTCGAGCTCGGCGAAACCGAAAGCGACATCAAGAAGAAGAAATACGCCAAGCGGCTCAAGCTGATCGAGGCCTTCATCGCCTCGGGCAACAAGCCGGAGTGGATGATTCTGACCGTCGTGCCGGTGATCCCGCCGGATCTGCGTCCGCTGGTGCCGCTCGACGGCGGCCGCTTCGCCACGTCGGACTTGAACGATCTCTACCGCCGCGTCATCAACCGCAACAACCGCTTGAAGCGGCTGATCGAGTTGCGCGCGCCGGACATCATCATCCGCAACGAGAAGCGCATGCTTCAGGAAGCGGTCGATGCGCTGTTCGACAACGGCCGTCGTGGCCGCGTCATCACCGGCGCCAACAAGCGTCCGCTGAAGTCGCTCGCCGATATGTTGAAGGGCAAGCAGGGCCGGTTCCGTCAGAACCTCTTGGGCAAGCGCGTCGACTATTCGGGCCGTTCGGTGATCGTGGTCGGTCCCGAGCTCAAGCTGCACCAGTGCGGCCTGCCGAAGAAGATGGCGCTCGAATTGTTCAAGCCGTTCATCTACTCGCGCCTCGACGCCAAGGGTCTGTCGACGACCGTGAAGCAGGCGAAGAAGCTCGTCGAAAAGGAAAAGCCCGAAGTCTGGGATATCCTCGACGAGGTCATTCGCGAGCATCCGGTGCTCTTGAACCGCGCGCCGACTTTGCACCGTCTCGGCATCCAGGCTTTCGAGCCGGTGCTGATCGAAGGCAAGGCGATCCAGCTGCATCCGCTGGTCTGCGCCGCGTTCAACGCCGACTTCGACGGCGACCAGATGGCCGTGCACGTCCCGCTGTCGCTCGAAGCGCAGCTGGAAGCGCGCGTCCTCATGATGTCGACCAACAACATCCTGCATCCGGCGAACGGCCAACCGATCATCGTGCCGTCGCAGGACATCGTGCTTGGTCTCTATTACCTGTCGCTGATGAGCGAAGGCATGCCGGGCGAGGGCAAGACCTTCGGCGACATCGCCGCGATCGACCACGCGCTGCACGCCAAGGTCATCACGCTGCACAGCAAGATCAAGTATCGCTGGACCGGCATCGACGAGAAGGGCGAGGAGTACACCAAGTGGTACGACACCACGCCGGGCCGCGTTTTGCTCGGCAATGTGCTGCCGCGTAGCGTCAAGGCGCCGTTCGACATCGTCAACAAGCTGATGACGAAGCGTGAAATCTCCGGGATGATCGATCAGGTCTACCGGCACTGCGGCCAGAAAGAGACGGTCATCTTCTGCGACCGCATCATGGCGCTCGGCTTCTACCACGCCTTCAAGGCCGGTATTTCGTTCGGCAAGGACGACATGGTCGTGCCGGCGTCGAAGTGGAAGACCGTCGAGACCACGCGCGAACTCGCAAAAGAGTTCGAGCAGCAGTACAACGACGGCCTCATCACCCAGGGCGAGAAGTACAACAAGGTGGTGGACGCCTGGTCGAAGTCGACCGATGCCATCGCCGACGCCATGATGAAGGAAATCTCGACGACCAAGAAGGACGCCAATGGGCGCGATCTGCAGGTCAACTCGATCTACATGATGGCGCATTCCGGCGCCCGCGGCTCGCCGGCGCAAATGCGTCAGCTCGCCGGCATGCGCGGCCTGATGGCCAAACCGTCGGGTGAAATCATCGAGACGCCCATCATCTCGAACTTCAAAGAAGGTCTGTCGGTGCTCGAGTACTTCAACTCGACCCACGGCGCCCGCAAGGGACTGGCCGACACCGCCTTGAAGACCGCGAACTCGGGCTACCTGACGCGCCGTCTCGTCGACGTCGCGCAGGATTGCATCATCACGATCCATGACTGCGGCACCAAGGACGGCATCAACGTCCGCGCCATCATCGACGCGGGCACCGTTGTCGCGCCGCTGGCGATCCGCATCCTCGGCCGCACCGCGGCGGAAGACGTCAAGGATCCGGTGGCCGGCAAGGTCGTGGTCAAGCGTGGCACGTTGCTGGGCGAGGCCGAGGTCGAGCAGATCACCAGTGCCGGTGTGCAGGAAATGAAGATTCGCTCGGTGCTGACCTGCGAATCCAAGAACGGCGTTTGCGGCGCCTGCTACGGACGCGATCTGGCGCGCGGCACTCCGGTCAACATGGGCGAGGCGGTAGGCGTCATCGCCGCCCAGTCGATCGGCGAGCCGGGCACCCAGCTCACCATGCGTACGTTCCACATCGGCGGCGCGGCGCAGATCTCGGAGCAGTCGTTCATCGAGTCGAACTTCGACGGTACGCTCAAGTTCAAGGGCAAGAACATCGCCAAGAACTCGGAAGGCGATACCGTGGCGATGGTGCGAAACATGGTGGTGGCGGTGGTCGATCCCGACGGGACCGAGCGTGCGCATCACCGTATTCCGTACGGCGCCCGCATGAAGGTCGAGGACGGCGCCAAGATCAAGCGCGGCACCCGTGTTGCCGAGTGGGATCCCTACACGCGTCCGATCCTGACCGAAGTCGAAGGCACCGTTGCCTTCGAAGACATGGTCGACGGCCTGTCGATGTCGGAAGCAGTCGACGAATCGACCGGCATTGCCAAGCGCGTGGTGATCGACTGGCGCACGGGTTCGTCCCGTAACCAGGCCGACCTGCGGCCGGCGATGGTCATCAACGGCAAGGACGGCAAGATCCTCAAGCTGGCGCGTGGCGGCGAAGCCCGTTACCTCCTGGCGGTCGATGCCGTCATCTCGGTCGATCCGGGTGGCAAGGTAAAGGCGGGCGACGTCATCGCGCGTATCCCGACCGAAAGCGCCAAGACGCGCGACATCACCGGCGGTCTGCCGCGGGTGGCCGAGCTGTTCGAAGCGCGCAAGCCGAAGGACGCGGCGATCATCGCCGAAATCAGCGGCACCGTGCGCTTCGGCAAGGACTACAAGAACAAGCGCCGCATCACCATCGAGCCGACCGAGAAGGGTGCGGAGCCGCGGGAATATCTGATCCCGAAGGGCAAGCACATCCATCTTCAGGATGGCGACGTCATCGAGAAGGGCGATTATATCGTCGAGGGCAATCCCGCTCCGCACGACATTCTCGCCATCAAGGGCGTCGAGGAACTCGCTTCGTATCTGACGAACGAGATCCAGGAGGTCTATCGTCTGCAGGGCGTCAACATCAACGACAAGCACATCGAGGTGATCGTTCGCCAGATGCTGCAGAAGGTCGAGATCGACGACGCCGGCGAAACCGAGTTGCTGCAGAGCGAGCAGATCGACCGTTCGGAGATGGACGAGATCAACGTCCGCGCCGTCGCCGAAGGCAAGAAGCCCGCAAGCGGTCACCCGGTTCTGCTCGGCATCACCAAGGCGAGCCTGCAGACCCGGTCCTTCATCTCGGCGGCGTCGTTCCAGGAAACCACGCGCGTCCTCACCGAAGCCGCGGTCAACGGCAAGGCGGATACGCTCGACGGTCTCAAGGAAAACGTCATTGTCGGCCGCCTGATCCCGGCGGGCACCGGCGCGATGATGAACGAGCTGCGCGAAGTGGCGGTCAAGCGCGACGCCCTCATTCTCGAGGAGCGCGAGAAGGACGCCGCCAAGGCCGCGGCCAAGGCAGAAGCGGCGGCAGCGCCGGCGTTGCCCCCGGCCGAGTAAGATCGGCCGCTGCACAACGAATCGAAGGGCCGCCGCAAAGGGCGGCCCTTTTTTTCGTTCCGGTGCTGCGGTTCCAGGTGGGACGCGAGCGGTCCAGGGCGTGGCGGAGTTGCCGGGCGCGCAAAGTGTCCCAAAATGGGAACCATAAGGCCCTCGAGGGCCGGAATCGGCTGGTATAAGGCGCCGTTTGTCGTCGCCGCGTATCGCCGGAAACCCCCGGTTTTTCTAGCTTTTTACGCCTTGACTTGAGGGTAAGTCGCCGATACATACGCGGCACTTAAAGGCAGGCGGTGAGCTTCGCTTGTTCGGAACGGCCGCCCGGCCAACTCCTTGAGATTGTTCAATATTCTCAAGATTGGCTGGCGCAATCGCCTCGACGGATGAAGCTCAAACGCTGCTTCTGACAGCCACTGTCAGGTTTAGGAGAACGGCTGCGGTGAAAATCGCAACCGTCCGAACGGAAAAGC
>Ga0265314_10004885_pt1 | contig 12258 bp, 14 predicted proteins | sample 4126metaG_FD_203106 | JGI IMG/M metagenome (GOLD analysis project Ga0265314, IMG submission 203106) | Rhizosphere microbial communities from Carex aquatilis grown in University of Washington, Seatle, WA, United States - 4-1-26 metaG | ecosystem: Host-associated > Plants > Roots > Rhizosphere >... | reverse complement strand
ATTAACATTCCCCTGATATAATAAAGTCGGGGGACTTGAGCGAAACATTCCGGGGACGATTCTTTTGAACAAGCGACTGCCGCCAAAACCGATGCCGCAGAAAGCCGGCCTTTCGACCATTCCGTTCAAGATGATCGGCGTGCGGGCGACGCCCGTGGTTCTGGTGCTGCTGGGCCTGACGCTGATGGTCTTCCACCGCACCGACGCCCTGCCCATCGAACGCCTGCGGACGGCGGCGGCGGACGTGATGGCGCCGGTGATGTCTGCCGTGACGCAGCCTTTCGTCACCTTCTCCGATTCCTTCGAGGGCATTCGCACGCTGCGCGCCCTCAAATCCGAAAACATCCGCCTGAAAGCCGAGAACGAGCAGCTGCAGCAATGGTACGAAGCCGCGCTGAAATTCCAGGCGGAGAACCAGTCCCTGCATGATCTTCTGAACGTGAAGGCCGACCCGTCGCTCACCTTCGTCACCACTCGCGTGGTGGCCGACCCCGGCGGGTCATTCGTGAAAAGTGTATTATTGCCCTCGGGCACGAAAGACAAGATTCAAAAGGGCAACGCCGTCATGTCGGGCCGCGGATTGATTGGCCGCGTGACGGAAGCGGGCGTGCATTCGTCACGCGTACTGCTCATCACCGACCTCAACTCCCGCATTCCCGTGATCATCCAGAACACGCGCACCAAGGCCGTATTGGCCGGCAAGAACGGCGATTTGCTGCAGCTGGAGCGCCTGCCCATCGACGCAGGCCTTGAAATCGGCAGCCGCGTCATGACGTCCGGCGACGGCGGCCAACTGCCGCCCGACGTTCCCATCGGCACCATCGTCGCCGTCGGCAAGGACGGCGTGTTCGTGAAGCCGCTGGCCGACGTGGACAGCGCGAGCTGGGTGCAGGTCATCAACGCCGACGTGGACCCGAGCCTGATGTCCGGCGAAATCACCCCGGCCATGCTGGCGCATTGACTGAAACCGTTATAATATAACTCCATGTCCTTCGACAAAAACTCATACGCGCAGGATCGCGGGCTCGAGGAGTCTTTCGCGAGCGCGTTTCGGCGCACCGCGCTGGTGGCGCTGCAGATCGCGGTGCTGATGCTCTTGTCCGCTTTCCCGTTCAACTTCTGGCACATGGCGTCGGTGCGGCCCGCGTTTTTGCTGATGGCCGTTTATCACTGGGCGGTGTTCAGGCCGCGCACGCTGCCGCCGGTCGGCGCTTTCCTGGCGGGATTGCTGCTGGATCTGCTCACGGCGGGGCCGCTGGGACTGAATGCCCTCACGCTGGTCGCGGTGCAGTGGTTCACCAAGACCCAGCGCCGCTTCCTGGTGGGGCAGTCGTTTCTGGTGCTGTGGCTGTGTTTTTTCCTGATGTCCTTCGCGGCCTACGGATTCCAGTGGGCGATGTTCTCGCTGTTCAGTCTGACATTGTCTCCCGTGCGGCCGATGCTCGCGGGCGCGGTCGTCACGGGACTCTTTTTCCCGCCGATGGCGGGGTTGATGAACGCGTTCAATAAAAGGCTTTCGGGCCGCTCCCCTTCGGTTTAAAATAACAGCATGATCAACCGCGACGTGGAGCGCTACAAGCAATTCTCGCGCCGCGCCCTTTTACTGGGCGCGGGGAAAGCCGCGCTGTTCGGCATCCTGGGATCGCGCCTCGTGTGGCTGCAGGTGGTGGAGCAGCAGAAATTTCAGACGCTGTCCGATAAAAACCGCATCTCGCTGCGCCTCATTCCGGCGGGCCGGGGCGAAATCATGGACCGCTTCGGCGTCCCGCTCGCCATCAACACCCAGAACTTCCGCGCGTTCCTCATTCCGGAACAAACGCCCGATGTCGAGGAGACGCTGAAGCGCCTCTCGAAGCTCATCCCCGTCACCGACGAGGACCGCGAGGAGGCGATGGACGAAATAAAACAGCGCAAGCCCTTCACGCCCCTGCTGGTGAAAGAAAATTTAACGTGGGAAGACATGGCGAAGGTGGAGCTGAACCTCCCCGACCTGCCCGGCGTCTCCATCGACGAGGGCGAGACGCGGTCCTATCCTTTAAGCTCCGCCACCGCCCACATCATCGGCTACGTGGGCCGCGTGAGCCAGGCGGAGATCGACGGGGCGGAGGCCGCCGATCCCGTGATGACCATCCCCGGCTTCCGCATCGGCAAGAACGGCGTGGAGAAAAGTTTCGATTCGACCTTGCGCGGCGAGGCGGGGCAGGTGCAGGCGGAAGTCAACGTCGTGGGCCGCGAGATCCGCGAGCTGTCGCGCGTGCCGGCGAAAAAAGGCCACCGCCTCACCCTCACCCTCGACGCCGATTTGCAGATGCAGCTGCAGGACAGGCTCGCGAAGGAGAAAAGCGCGGGCGCGATCGTCATGGACGCGCATTCGGGCGAAGTCTACGCGCTCTGTTCCTACCCCAGTTTCGATTCCAACGTCTTCTCGCGCGGCATCCCCGCCGATTTGTGGGAGGAGTTGCTGGCGGACGAAGCCAAGCCGCTGACCAACAAGGTCGTCGCGGGCCAGTACCCGCCGGGCTCCACGTTCAAGATGGTCACGGCCATGGCGGCGCTGGAGGGCGGCATCGATCCCGGCGCGGTGGTGCACTGCCCCGGCTATTATATGCTGGGCGACACGAAGTTCCACTGCTGGCGCTGGGCGCAGGGCGGGCACGGGCCCGTCAATTTCGTCACGGCGCTGGAGCAGTCGTGCGACTGTTTTTTCTACGAAATGGGCCGCCGCCTCGGCGTCGATCCTCTCGCGAAGATGGCGCATCGCTTAGGCCTCGGCGGCAAGCTCGACCTCGGCATTCCCGGCGAGGGCGCGGGGCTGGTGCCCGACCGCGACTGGAAGATGACGCGCTATAAACAGCAATGGCAGCAGGGCGAAACCCTCAACGTCGCCATCGGCCAGGGCCAGACCATCGCAACGCCCCTGCAGCTCGCCACCATGACGGCGCGGCTGGTGAACGGCGGGAAGTCCGTGAAGCCCGTGCTGGTCCGTTCGATTGAAGAAGTCGGCAGCCAGATTCCGCCGGTGACGGACCTCGGCTTCCGCCCCGCGAACCTCGCCCTCGTCATGCGCGGCATGAACGCGGTGGTGAACGGCGACCACGGCACCGCCCACGCCGCGCGCATCACCGAAGCGCCTTATTCCATGGGCGGCAAGACGGGTTCCGCGCAGGTACGGCGCATCACCGTCGGCATGCGCGCCGCCGGCATCACCAAGTCCGATGAAATGCCGTGGAAATTCCGCGACCACGCGCTGTTCGTCGGCTACGGTCCCGTCGAGGCGCCCAAGTACGTGACCGCCGTGATCGTCGAGCACGGGATGCACGGCGCCTCCGCCGCCGCGCCCATCGCGAAAGATATTCTGACCGCCGTGCAAAAACGCGACCCGCAGCGCATCCGCACCGTCGACGACGCCGTGCAGGACGCGGCGAAGAAGGAGAATAAATAATGTCCGGCCTCGCGCGCGAGCATATGAGCCTTGGCGAAAAATTCCTCAGCATCCGCTGGACGTTCGTCATTTTGCTCGCGATGGTGGCGACCGTGGGGTTCGTGTCGCTGTACTCGGCGGCGGGCGGGCACATGGAGCCGTGGGCCGGAAAACAAATGATGCGCTTTTGCATCGGCCTCATGGGCCTTGTCGTCGCGGCGATGATCGACGTGCGGCTGTGGATGCGCCTGGCTTATCCCCTGTTCGCCGTCGGCGCGGTGCTGCTGCTGTGGGTCGACGTCAAGGGCCACATCGGCATGGGCGCGCAGCGCTGGATCAGCATAGGATTCATGCAGCTGCAGCCTTCCGAAATCATGAAGGTGCTCACGGTGCTGGCGCTCGCTCGGTTTTTCTCCACGGCAACGCAGGACGACGTGAAGAATCCCTTGTTCCTGCTCATCCCCGCCGCCATCTTAGGTCTTCCCGTCGCCCTCGTCATGGCGCAGCCGGATTTAGGGACCGCGATGATGATCGTGATGGTGTCGGCGGCGATGTTCTTCCTGGCGGGCGTCAGCATCTGGATATTCCTGATCGCGGGCGCGGGTGCGGCGGCGGTGCTGCCCGTCGCGTGGCATTTCATGCACGACTACCAGAAAAAGCGCATCGCCATCTTCCTGGACCCGGAAAGCGACCCGCTGGGTTCCGGCTATCACATCACGCAGTCGAAAATCGCGCTCGGCTCGGGCGGCATTTCCGGCAAGGGGTTCCTGCAGGGCACGCAGAGCCACCTGAACTTCCTGCCCGAAAAGCAGACCGACTTCATTTTCACCCTGTTCACCGAGGAATGGGGCCTCATCGGCGGCCTCGGCCTCATGGCGCTGTTCGCCGTCATCATCGCCTACGGCTACGCGCTGGCCTTCCAGTCGCAGAGCCAGTTCGGCAGGCTTCTGGCGATGGGCATCATCGTCAATTTCTCACTCTACGTCTTCATCAACATCGGCATGGTCATGGGGCTGTTGCCCGTGGTGGGCGTGCCGCTGCCGATGATCTCGCACGGCGGCACGGCCATGCTGTCGGTGCTGTTCGGCTTCGGCCTGTTCATGTCCGCCTACGTCCACCGCGACGTGAAATTCACCCGGCAGGGCGGGGATTGAAGACTTCATATGTCAATGCTCTTGTCTTTAGGTTAAATCAATAAACCCGCGTTTTCGCTTGGGTTTAAGCCAATCGATTGATATAATCCCGCCATCGCACAGACGTTTTTTACGGGTGACTCATGAAATTCACGATCGCGCGCGCTGACCTGCTCCGCTCCCTGAACCACGTGCACAGCGTGGTCGAGCGCCGCAACACCATCCCGATTCTGGCCAACGTCTTGCTCCGCGCCGACAAGGATTCCCTGTCCCTCACCACCACCGACATGGACCTGGAAATCGTCGAGTCCGTCTCCGCGAAAACGGCGACGCCCGGCACGACCACGGTTCCCGCGAACACGCTCTACGACATCGCGCGCAAATTGCCCGACGATTCGGCGATTGAATTTTCATCGGGCGCGAACGAGACGACGCTGCTGGTGAAGACCGGAAAATCCACTTTCCGCCTGGGCTGTCTTCCGACCGAAGATTTCCCCAAGATGGGATCGTCGGATAAATTCGCGGCCACCTTCTCGCTTCCCGCCGCCGATCTCCGCACGCTCATCGACCGCACGCGCTTCGCGATTTCGAACGAGGAGACGCGCTATTACCTGAACGGCATCTACCTGCATGCCGCCGAAAGCGACGGCGTCGCGGTGCTGCGCGCGGTCGCGACCGACGGCCACAGGCTCGCGCTGTTCGAAATGCCGCTGCCCGACGGCGCAAAAGACATGACCGGCGTCATCATTCCGCGCAAGGCGATCAACGAGATTCGCAAACTCATCGACGAAGCGGGCGACAGCATCACCATCAATCTCTCCGAGAACAAGCTGAAGTTCTCCTTCGACCACATCGCACTCACGACGAAATTGATCGACGGCACCTTCCCCGATTACGACCGCGTGATCCCGAAGAACAACAACAAGGTGCTGGAGCTGGACCCGAAACTCTTCGCCAGCGCCGTCGACCGCGTCTCCACCATTTCCAGCGAGAAGTCGCGCGCCGTCAAGCTGACGCTGGGCGGCAAATCCATGACGCTCTCGGCCAATTCGCCGGATTCCGGCAGCGCGTCGGAAGAAATCGAAATCCGCTTCAATTCCGGCGCGATGGAAATCGGCTTCAACTCCGCCTACCTCATGGACGTCGCCCGCCAGATCGAGGGCACGGGCTGCCGCATCCTGCTGTCGGACCCGGCATCCCCCACCATCATCCAGGACGCGGCGGACACGTCGTCGCTGTACGTGCTGATGCCGATGCGGGTATAAGAATCTGCCGCCACCAGATAACATCGACATCAGGAACGCCGTCGCCGGAGATGTGGGGGCGATGTGCGATTTCATCTTCGTGCACGGACCCAATCCATGGAACTACCTGCCCGAAAAAGAAGTCCGGGCGCATCTGGCCGAAATATCCTCCGGTACGGTGCAAGCCGTCGTTGCCGAGAAAGATGGAAACATCGTCGGCTTTATCAGCTTTTCATCCTCGGAGCACCTGAAGCGATACCTGCCCGTGGATGCTACGGACAAGCCCCATGGCTATATCTGCGAAGCAGTCGTGCGCCGCGACTGCGCAGGACGAGGTATTGGCGCGCGCCTGCTGCGCGAAGCCGTGACGCAGCTGCAAAGCCAGGGGCGCGCGGATATTTTCGTCGAGCGGCATGAGGAAAATCCGGGTTCTGCCGGGATGATGCGCAAGGCAGGGTTCATCGAGGTTGACACGTTTGATGACCCGGAACGCCGCGCCTCCGGCTCACGCCGCACGACAGTCTGCCGATTTTCTTCGTCTGCCGCTGCACCGGAGATAGAAAGAATTTGAAACCACGAATGGACACCAATGGACACGAATAAGAACGGCTCTTATTCGTGTCCATTGGTGTCCATTCGCGGTTTCAAATCTTTGCGAACTCCCGGCAATAATCAGTTGATCAATTTCTCCTGCGGCACGCCCTCTTGAAGGCGGCGGACGCTGGCGGTGCAGAGTTCTTCGATGCCGGGGGGCTTCAGCAGATACCGCGCCAGAAGCAAGCCTCCGACAACCCCTGCAGAGATGATTAAAATATCGGATAAGTTTTTCATTATACTTCTCCTTAAAAATTCAGCATTTGAACGGGCGGCAATTTGAGAACATCCGGCACCGTGACAGCCTCTGCTTCATCATGAGCGAAATTGACGATATCTCTGCAGATGACGACAGGGTCGCACGAAGCCAGAATAAAGGCGCCGACAACGGTCAGCAATTTTTTTGAATTCGTGGATGATGTTTTCATTTGCATAAAAAATAAACCCACTAAATGACTATGTCAAGAGAATTAATCCATCCGCTCCAGCGCCGCCTGCAGGATATGCGCCGCCGCGTGGGCGTCGATGACGGCCTTGCGCTTGTCGCGCGACATTCCCATTTCGGCGCTTAAAAACTGGTCCGCCTCGAAGGTCGAAAGCCGTTCATCCTGAAACGCGATCAGCGGATCGAAGCCCAGCGTCTCTTTCGCGGCGATCAGGTTATCCCCGAAATGCCGGACTGAATCCGTGCGCGGGCCCTCGGTATCATCCATGTTCAGCGGGAGTCCTATGACAAAACCGGCCACCTCGTATTCCCGGCACACCGCCGCAAGGGCCGCCACATCGGCCTTAAACTTCGTGCGCTGAATGGTTTTCAGCGGCGTGGCGATGGTCAGCTCCGGGTTGCTGAGCGCGAGGCCCAGATTCCGCGCGCTCTGGTCCACGCCCATCAGGCGTTTTCCGCGTGGCAATTTCTGTTTCAGTTCTTTTAAAGAGACAACCGGCATGTTAATGTTTTCGCGTCCTTATTATGAACATTAGACGGCAGGGTGACCGATGTCCATTGATAAAAATACCGTGCGCAAGGTGGCGAAGCTCGCGCGCATCCGCATCTCCGACGCGCAGGAAGACAAGCTGGTGGGTGAGATGACCAACATCTTCAAGCTCATCGAGCAGCTGAACGAGGCGAAGACGGAGGGCGTGGAGCCCTTAAGCTCCGTCGTCGACATGGCTCTCCCCCGCCGCGCGGACGAAGTGACCGACGGCGGCATCGCCGACAAAATCCTGGCCAACGCGCCCGAACACACGGCGGGATTCTTCGTCGTGCCCAAGATTGTGGAATAAAAACAAAACTGTTCCCCCGCGAAAGCGGGGGCCCAGCGCGCGGCGTCTGCCGCGCACATGAAGACAAAACACCAACTGGGCCCCCGCTTTCGCGGGGGAACAAAACCGGATAACGGAATAGAAAAATGACGAACCTGACCAACCTCACAATTTCTCAAGCCCTCAGCGCGCTGAAGAAAAAAGAATTCACCGCGTCGGAGCTGACCGAGGCGCACATCAAGGCGTCGGAAGCGGCGAAGAATCTCAACTGCTACATCACTGAAACCTACGACCATGCGCGCAAACAGGCGAAGGAGTCGGATGCAAGGTACGCGAAGGGCGAGGGGCGAGAGCTTGACGGCATTCCCATCGCCATGAAGGACCTGTTCTGCACCGAAGGCATCCAGACTACCGCCGCGTCAAAAATCCTCGAAGGCTTCAAGCCGCCCTATGAATCCACCGTCTCAAAAAAAATGTTCGACGACGGCTGCGTGATGCTGGGCAAATCGAACCTCGACGAATTCGCGATGGGATCGAGCAACACGACATCGGCCTACGGCAACGTCATCAACCCGTGGCGCAGCACTAAACATCCTGAAAAAGACCTGGTGCCTGGAGGATCGGGCGGAGGTTCCGCCGCCGCCGTCGCCGCGCGCATCGCCATGGGCGCGACCGGCACGGACACCGGCGGCTCCATCCGCCAGCCTGCCGCTTTCTGCGGCATCGCGGGGATAAAACCGACATACGGCCGCTGCTCGCGCTGGGGCGTCATCGCTTTCGCCTCGTCGCTCGACCAGCCCGGCCCCACGGCGCGCACCGTGGAAGACTGCGCGCTGCTGCTGAAATCCATGGCGGGATACGACCCGAAGGATTCAACGTCGGTCAACAAACCCGTGCCCGACTATTCCAAATCGCTGGGCCAGAGCGTGAAGGGCCTGCGCATCGGCGTACCCAAGGAATACCGCGTCGACGGCACCAATCCCGAAATCACCGCGCTCTGGGAAAAAGGCGTCGCGATGCTGAAAGGCGCGGGCGCGGAGATCGTCGACATTTCATTGCCGCATACCAAATACGCCCTGCAGTCCTACTACATCGTCGCCCCCGCCGAATGCTCCTCCAACCTCGCGCGGTATGACGGCGTGCGGTTTGGTTTGCGCGTCGAGGGCGACAACCTGATCGACACCTACGAGAAAACCCGCGCCGCCGGATTCGGCGAAGAGGTCAAGCGCCGCATCCTCATCGGCACCTATGTTCTTTCGGCGGGTTATTACGATGCCTACTACAACAAGGCGCGGCGCGTGCGCAAACTGCTGTGGCAGGATTTCACCGACGCGTACAGGAAATGCGACGTCATCCTCACCCCCACCGCCCCCACGCCCGCCTTCGCCATCGGCGAGAACACGCAGGACCCGGTGACGATGTGGCTCAACGACATCTTCACGATCCCGGCCAGCATGGCGGGCATGCCCGGCATGAGCGTGCCCGTCGGCCTCAGCGCCGACGGCCTGCCGCTGGGGTTGCAGCTGCTGGGCAAGCCGTTCGACGAGGAAACGCTGTTCAAGGCCGCGCATGCGCTGGAGAAGGAAGCAGGGTTTACAGCAGTGCCGCAGTCGGTATTGCAGAAGGCGGCTTAAAAATTTCGTCATGCCGGACTTGTTCCGGCACCCAAAAAGCCCGTCAGGGCGTCATATGACGCGCGGACGCGCTCTTGGGCCCCGCGACAAGCGCGGGGCGACGACGAGAGAGAAAGAGAAAATGTCCGAACTGCTAACCCCATATCCCGACATCACGCCCTACGAAACCGGCATGATGGACACCGGCGACGGCCATTCCCTGTACTGGGAGAAGTCGGGCAATAAAAACGGCGCGCCTGTCGTTTTCCTGCACGGCGGGCCCGGCAGCGGGACGCTGCCGCGCCACCGCACGCTGTTCAACCCGGAAAAATACAACATCATCCTGTTCGACCAGCGCGGCAGCGGAAAAAGCACCCCTCACGCATCGCTGGAGAACAACACGACGCCGCACCTGATAAAGGACATTGAGCAACTGCGCGCGAAACTGGGGATCAAAAAATGGGCCGTGTTCGGCACGTCCTGGGGCGCTGCGCTGGCGCTGGCTTACGCGGACGCGCATCCGCAATCGCTGACCGCCCTCGTCGTCTCCGGCGCCTACCTGTCGCGCGACGCGGAGCTGCATGACCTGTATTTCGAGGGTGGCGTGGTCAGCCGCGTTTTTCCGGACGTGTTCGAGCCCTACATCGCCCTGCTGCCGCCCGGCCAGCGCGCCAACCCGCTGAAGGGGTATCAGGCGCTGTTCAAATCCGCGGACGCGGGAGCCCGCGCGGCGGCGCTTGACCGCTGGACGCGGCTGGAAAAGAAGGTCTCGCAGCTGGTCGTCACTGACGAGGAACTGAGCGCGGACATGGCCGACCCGGCCTTCGTTCTCGCCCATTCCCTCCTGGAGAATCATTACTGGCTGCACAATTCCTTCATGGACGGCGACCGGATAGCAAGGGACATCGGCGAAAAAACGAAGAATATCCCCGTGCATTTCGTGCAGGGCCGGTACGACATGGTCTGCACGTTCGCGACGGCCTGGGAGCTGCACAAGGCCGTGCCGCACAGCCGCCTGCATGTCATCGACAACACGGGCCACGCCATGCGCGAGCCGAAAACGACGCACACCATCATCGATATCATGAATAAACTGGAGGTAAGACCATGACACACGCATTGCTGAAAGGCGAAACCGGCGACTGGGAGATTGTGATCGGCCTCGAGATCCACGCGCAGGTGTTGACCAAATCAAAACTGTTTTCCGGCGCGAGCGCGGATTTCGGCGCGCCGCCGAACGCCCAAGTTTCCCCCATCGACGCAGGGTTTCCCGGCATGCTGCCCGTCATCAACGACCTGTGCGTATCGCAAGCCGTGAAGACCGGCCTTGGCCTCAACGCGGTCATCAATTTAACGTCGGTGTTCGAGCGCAAGAATTATTTCTACCCCGACCTGCCGCAAGGCTACCAGATTTCGCAGTACCAGCACCCCATCGTCGGCAACGGCGAGATCGAGATTGATCTTCCCGACGGCACGGTGAAGACCATCGGCATCGAGCGGCTGCACCTGGAGCAGGATGCGGGTAAATCGCTGCACGACCAGCACCCGTCGAAAAGCTACGTCGACCTCAACCGCTCCGGCAACCCGCTGATGGAGATCGTGTCGAAGCCCGACCTGCGCGGACCGGAAGAAGCGGGCGCGTACGTCGCGAAAATCCGCGCCATCCTGCGCTATCTCGGAACATGTGATGGAAACATGGACGAAGGCTCCATGCGCTGCGACGTCAACGTGTCGGTGCGCAAACCCGGCGATGAACTCGGCACGCGCTGCGAAATCAAGAACGTCAACTCCGTGCGTTTTGTTCAACAAGCAGTTGAATACGAAGCGCGCCGCCAGATCGAGGTGATCGAGGGCGGCGGCAAGATCGTGCAGGAAACGCGGCTGTTCGACACGAAAAACGGCACGACACGCACCATGCGCACCAAGGAAGACGCGCACGACTACCGCTACTTCCCTGACCCGGATTTGCTGCCGCTGACGCTGGAACAGAAATTCGTCGACGACATCAAAAAGACATTGCCCGAGCTGCCGGACGCGAAGAAAAAACGCTTCATCGCCTCCGGCCTCTCGCCCTACGACGCGGGCGTGCTGGTGGGCGAGAAGGAACGGGCGGATTTCTACGAAAAGGCCGCCAACGGCAACGACCCCAAGCTCGCCGCCAACTGGGTGACAAGCGAGCTCATCGGCGCACTCAACAAGGCGGACAAGACGCTGGTGGACAGCCCGGTTTCCGCCGAGCAATTGTCCGGCCTCCTCCGCCTCATCTCCGACAACACCATCTCGGGAAAAATCGCCAAGGACGTCTTCGCGGAAATGTTCGCGACGGGCAAGGATGCGGCCTCCATCGTCGAGGAAAAGGGCCTGAAGCAGGTGACCGACACCGGCGCCATCGAGAAGATCGTCGACGAAGTCCTGAAGGAAAACCCGGACAAGATCGCCGAGTACAAGGCGGGCAAGGACAAGATGTTCGGCTTCTTCGTCGGCTCCGTCATGAAAAAATCGGCGGGCAAGGCGAACCCGGAGATTGTGAACCAGTTGCTGAAGGATAAGCTAAAAAATTAATGTCATCCCGAACGAAGTGAGGGATCTTCACCCGTGAAGCAATACTGCGTTTATATGATGACGAACTGGACGGGCGGCGTCTTATACATTGGGGTGACAAGCAACCTTGAGCGCAGGGTATGGGAGCATAAAAACAACGCACTGAAAGGATTCACCTCGAAATATAACCTGAATAAGCTGGTATATATTGAAGAAACGTCGGATGCGAGCGCCGCCATCGCGCGCGAAAAACAACTCAAAAGCTGGCGGCGGGAAAAGAAAGATGCGCTGGTGGCCACGATGAATCCGGAATGGAAGGCTTTGAGCCTAACCGAACCTGTGAAGATCCCTCGCTTCGCTCGGGATGACAAATGATTAAAAAACTCCTCGTCTTCGACGTCGACGGCACCATCCTCGATTCCATCGGGCTCATCGAGCGGGGGATAGAG
>Ga0265314_10004882_pt1 | contig 12260 bp, 8 predicted proteins | sample 4126metaG_FD_203106 | JGI IMG/M metagenome (GOLD analysis project Ga0265314, IMG submission 203106) | Rhizosphere microbial communities from Carex aquatilis grown in University of Washington, Seatle, WA, United States - 4-1-26 metaG | ecosystem: Host-associated > Plants > Roots > Rhizosphere >... | reverse complement strand
GGATATCGACATTCTGCACGGCCTGCACGAACAGCAGCCCCATGCCGGGCCACTGGAAAACGGTTTCGGTGATGATCGCAAATGCAATAACCGAGCCAAATTGCAGGCCCGCAACCGTGATCACGGGAACCAGCGTGTTCTTCAGCGCGTGGCCGAAATGGATGGCGCGGGTGGTCAGCCCGCGCGCGCGGGCAAAGCGGATATAGTCCGTGCGCAGCACCTCGAGCATTTCCGCGCGTACCAGCCGCATGATCAGCGTCATCTGGAACAGGCCGAGCGTAATCGAGGGCATGATGAGCGCCTTCAGTCCCGAAGCGGTCAGAAGGCCCGTGGTCCACCAGCCCAGGCGGACGACGTCGCCGCGTCCGAAGGAGGGCAGCCAGCCGAGCGTCACCGAAAACAGATAGATCAGGAGTATGCCGATCAGAAAGGTCGGCAGCGAAATCCCGATCAGCGAGATCGCCTGGAACAGCTTTGCGAGCACGGTGTCGCGCCGAAGCGCCGAATAAACTCCCATCAGGATGCCGAACAGCAGTGCCAGGATCGTGGCGCAGGTTGCAAGCTCGAGTGTCGCTGGCATCCGTTCCTTCAGGAGATCGGCGACCGGCAGGCGGAACTGATAGGAGACGCCGAATTTAAACTGGGCGGCATTGGTGAAATAGCGCAGGAACTGCACGGCTACCGGATCGTCCAACCCGAGCGATTTTCTGATTTCGGCGCGCTCGGCCGCTGAAGTGTCGATCGAGACGATCTGGCTCACGGGGTCGCCGACGAAGCGGAACATCGAGAACGAGATGATCCCGACGGCGATCATGACCCCGATCGCCTGAATGGCCCGGCGAAGCGTGAAAGCGAGCATTTCTTCCTTTCACTTCTTCCGTAGAACGCGACGCATGTTGTGACTTAGCGTGAACTGAAACAATAAATCCCGGAAGCCGAACTTCCGGGATTTCAGGCTGCGTACACGTTATTCCTGCTTGGTGGCCCAGTAGAACAGAACCTGGTTATCGGCCCGCTGCGTGATTTTCACTTTTTTCGAAACACCCCAGGCGAGCGACTGCTGATGCAGGGGGATATAGCCGTAGTCCTTGATCCCGATTTCGAAGGCTTGCTTGATCATCTGGTCGCGTTTGGCGGTATCGGGCTCGATCAGGACCTTGTCGGTCAAGGCATCGAGCCCCTTGTTGCAATAGCCGCCGAGATTGGCTTCGCCCCGGGTCGGCTGTGCGGCATCGTGACAGCCCATGATGTCGTACAGCACGTTATGAGAATCCATCGAGGCGGGTGTCCAGCCCAACAGATAGAACGAGGTCTGGTAGCCGCCGGGCTTGAGCACCTTGCCGAAATACTGTGCCTTGGGCTGCGCCAGCAAATTCACCTTGACGCCGATGCGCGCGAGCATGCCGACCACCGCCTGGCAGATGTCGGCGTCATTGATGTAACGGTCGTTGGGGCAATCCATGGTGACTTCGAAGCCGTCGGTGTAACCGGCTTCCGCCATCAGCTTCTTCGCAGCATCAGGGTCGGCCTTGGGCCGCACAAAATCCTTCGAGAGCGCGAACAGTTGCGGCGCCACCATGAGCGCGGAGGGCGTGGAGAGGCCGCGCATCACACGGTTCTTGATCAGGTCGACGTCGATCGCCTTGTAGAAGGCTTCGCGGACGCGAATGTCCTTGAACGGATTCTTGCCCTTGATGTTGGAATAGAGCAATTCGGGGCGTTCCTGATCCATGCCGAGGAAAATCGTGCGGACTTCCATGCCGGTCAGAACGGCGGCGTTGCCGCCGGAGTTGACCCGCTGAATGTCTTGCGTCGGCACCGGCTCGATCACGTCGACTTCGCCGGACAACAGCGCAGCGACACGCGTCGCAGCTGATCCGATCGGCGTGAAAACGATTTCCTTGATGTTGTGCTCGGGCTTGCTCCACCAGTTCGGATTGACCTTGAATACGGTCTTCACGCCGGGCTGGTGGCTTTCGATGATGAAGGGGCCGGTGCCGTTCTCGTGCAGCGATGCGTAACTCGGCGTGGTCGCGGAAGCCGGCGTCGGTGCGACTGAATTGTTTTCCTCGCACCATTTCTTGTCCATGATGAACCAGCCATCCCACTGCGAGGTCAGAATGGGATTGGGCGCGTCGAGTTTGACGTCCACCGTGTAATCGTCGATCTTGATGAACTTGGCGTCGGCCGGAACGTTGGTGAGAAAGTTCGATCCCTTGGCGCGGACGCGATCGGCGGAGAAGATCACGTCATCGGCCGTGAAAGGGTCGCCGTTGTGGAATTTGACACCCTTGCGCAGGTGGAAGCGCCAGCGCGTCGGCTCCGGCGTTTCCCAGCTTTCGGCCAGTGCCGGGGCGATCTTCAAATCCTTGTCGCGGGTGACCAGGCCCTCGTAGACGTGGGCATGATGGGCGATGGTCGTGGTTTCCTTGAGCGTATATGGATCGAGGGATTTGAGCTCGCCCTGGTTGGCGTAGCGTATGGTCTGGCTCGAGGCCGGCGTCGCGGAAAAAGCGACAATCGAAGCGGTGGCCGTTGCAAGCAAGATCTGACGTAACGGCATTGGTGGAAGTTCTCCGCGATGGTGTACAAAATGTCAGAACCATGTTGCCAGAGTTTGGCCGCCGCGCAAAGGCGATTTCCTCCGGCTGCAATGGTTTAGGGGCATCGTGCCCCCTTAAGTTCAACGCTGGCGGCTTTTCGGGATTTCGCCAACTTACAGGAGTGATGGATGGCGGAACTGAAAGCTGACGTTCTTGTGCTGGGTGCGGGCATGGTTGGCGTCAGCGCGGCCTTGCACCTCCAAAGCAAGGGGCGCGATGTCATCCTCGTCGACAAGCATGAAAATGCCGGCGAAGAAACCAGCTACGGAAATGCGGGAATCATCGAATGCGCCTCGGTTTTTCCCTACATGTTCCCCCGCGACATCGGGCAGATTTTCTCGTACGCTTTGAACCGATCGCCGCAGGCTTATTATCGCTTTTCCGAGTTGCCGGATTTTTTGCCGTGGTTGTTGCGCTATTATCTGGCGTCGTCGCCGGCGCGCGCGATGCACAGCGCCATGGCCGAGTTGCCGCTGATCCGGCGAAGCCTCACCGAGCACGAGGCGCTGATCGCGGAGGCCGGCGTTCCGGAGCTGTTGCGCCGCACCGGCTGGCTCAAGCTGTTTCGCTCGGAGGCCAGCCTTGCAGCGGCTGCGCGCGATGCCGAACGGGTCAAGCCGTACGGCGTTCCCAGCGAAATCCTCGATGCGAAGGCGATTGCGGCGCGTGAACCAAATCTGACCGGCGACTTCGCCGGCGCCGTCTACTGGCCGACGCCGGGCTTCATTGCCGATCCCGGTGCTCTCGCCAAAGCTTATGCGGCCTTGTTCGTGCGTAAGGGCGGGCGTTTTGTTGTCGGCGACGCGCGGACGCTGACGCAGGAATCCGGCGGCTGGCGCGTCAACGGTGCGTCCGCGCGTGAAGTTGTGGTCGCGCTCGGGCCGTGGTCGGATCTGGTGTTTCGGCCGCTCGGCTATTCGATCCCGCTTGGCGTCAAGCGGGGCTATCACCTGCATCTGAAGGCGAGCGGCAATGCCGTGCTCAATCACCCGGTTCTGGATTCCGATCTCGGCTTTCTGCTCGCGCCGATGAACCGGGGGATTCGCCTGACCACCGGCGTCGAGTTTGCCCGCCGTGACGCCCCGCCGCGGCCTGTTCAGATCGAACGGGCGCTGCCGCGGGCACGCACCTTGTTCCCATTGGGCGAGCCCGTCGACGCGCAGCCATGGATGGGCGCGCGGCCGTGCCTGCCGGACATGCTGCCGGTGATCGGGAAGGCGCCCCGCCATCCCGGCCTGTGGTTCGACTTCGGCCATCAGCATCACGGACTGACGTTGGGGCCGGTGACCGGCCGGTTGCTCGCAGAAATGATGACCGGCACGACGCCGTTCACCGACCCTGCGCCGTATGCGGTCGAACGATTTGGTTGACCACATTTGGCTTTCACACCTCGGACGGCTTGCGTCCCGGGCGAGGTCGTGACGATACTGCCATAGAAGGTCAAGGCAGCCAGGGAGCGCCCATGAAGGTTAACGTGGAGATCGACTGCACGCCGCAGGAAGCGCGGCAGTTTTTCGGGCTTCCGGATGTGCAGCCGATGCAGACGGCGGTGATGGAAAAGCTCCAGCACCAGATGATCGATAATATCCAGAAAGTCTCGCCTGACGCGCTGATGCAAAGCTGGTTGTCGTTCGACCCGAAATTCGCCGAGCGCTTCAGCGACATGTTCGCGGCCATGACCGGCCTCGGCGGCACGCGCTCGTCCGACAAGAAATGACCTTGTCGCCCGACGGAAACGATCGGCCGGGGAGCCGTCCGCTTCGTCCGCCGGGTTTCGGCATGCTTCTGGCGGAGATGCGGGGCATCTTCGAACTCAATGCCAGCCTGATGATGGCGCCGCTCTTGATGCGGGCGCCGAGAGGCGATGGTCACCCGGTGCTGGCATTGCCGGGGTTTCTTGCGAGCGACCTCTCGATGGCGCCGCTTCGCCGCTATTTGACGGCGCTGGGATACGACGCCCACGCCTGGCAGATGGGCCGGAACTTGGGCGGCCTCTTGAAGATGCGGGCGGCGCTGCGCGAGCGCCTTGCGGCCATTCATGCAGCCACCGGCCGCAAGGTCAGCCTGGTCGGCTGGAGCCTCGGCGGCGTCTACGCCCGCGACCTTGCACTGCATGCACCAGACATGGTGCGTTATGTGGTGACGCTCGGAAGCCCGTTTGCGAACGATGTGCGCGCCACCAACGCCACCAAGCTTTACGAGGCGCTGTCTGGCGAGACCGTCGGCGACGACCCCGAATTTCTCGAGGCGATCGCGGGTGATCTGCCGATGCCGGCGACTTCGATGTTTTCGCGTGCCGACGGTGTCGTGAACTGGCGGACGTGTCTGCTGCGCCCCTCCGCCATTGCGGAGAATATCGAGGTGTATCTGGCGAGCCATGTCGGGCTCGGCGTTAACCCGGCGGTATTGTGGGCGGTCGCCGATCGGTTGGCGCAGGCGGAAGGTCAATTCAGCCAATTTGACCGGTCCGGGCCGTTTGCCATTGCATATGCGCCGCCGGAACGGGCACAATCCTGATTAGTTAACGGGGTCGTCTTAACGCCCGAACTAAAACCAAAAGCACCGGCAAAGGTGTAAAGACACTGTTCGCGGGAGGGAGCCTATGAGCGACGCCAGGAAACTGTCCGCCATGGACGCGTCGTTTCTGTATCTGGAAACGCCGGAAATGCCGATGCATGTCGGAAGCATGGCGATCTTCCGTCTGCCGGACGGATACAAGGGCGACTTCTTCGAAGACTTCAAGGCGATGATCGCCTCGCGTATGCACGTTGCGCCGATCCTGAAAGCGCGCCTGGAGAAGGCTCCACTCGACATCGATCATCCGTCCTGGGTCGAGGACGACCAGTTCGATATCGACCGTCATATCTTCCGCGCCAGCCTGCCGGCCCCGCGCGACCGCGCCACGCTCGAACGCATCGTCGGCTGGATGCATGCCAAGCTGCTCAACCGCGCGCGCCCGCTCTGGGAGTTCTATGTCTTCGAGGGCATGAAGGACAACGAGATCGGGCTCTATTCCAAGATGCATCACGCTTGCATCGACGGTGGCGCGGGCGCGGCATTGACCAACATGATCTACGATCTGACACCCGTGCCCCGCGAGGTCGAACCGCCTGCCGAGCGGGCCAAGGTCAGCCAGGAGCCGCGCGACATTGCGGCCAATCTTCTGGATTCCTATCAGCAGCTCTGGCGCGAGCCGTTCAATGCGTCCGCGGCAGCCAAGAGCATCGAATTGCCGCGTTCCGGCAAAAGCGACCTCGGTTCGATCCTGTTCGACAATGCAATGTTTCAGATCGAGAACGCGATCAAGTTTGCCGGCAATGTGCCGACATTGCTCAAGAGCGTCTCCGATGTGGTCGGCAAGATTGCCGATCCGAAGTCGCGCGAGAGCCTCGCCGGCATGATGTCGCCGCCGACCCTTCTCAACAAACAGATATCGTCCGAACGCAGTTTCGCCGGGGTCTCGATCCCGCTGTCCCGCGCCAAGGCGGTGGCGAAAGCCGCCAATGGCAAGCTCAATGACGTGGTGCTTGCGATCTCGAGCGGCGTCGTGCGGCGCTATCTCGTCGAGCGCGGCGCGTTGCCCACGAAATCGATGACCGCGGCGGTGCCGATTTCGCTGCGTGAAGAAGGCAATACCGACTCCAACAATCAGGTGTTCGGCATGATCTGCGCGATCGCGACCAATGTCGAAGATCCACGGACGCGGCTCGAGACGATCATCGCCCAATCCACCAAGTCCAAGGAGATATCGCACCCGCTGCGCGCCTTGATGCCGCAGGTGCAGAACGTGTCGATGTTGGGCGCACCGATCATGGTGCAGATCCTGGCGCTGCTCTACAGCCGCACCAACCTGTCGGACGTTCTGCCGCCGACCGCTAACATCACGGTGTCGAACGTGCCCGGGCCGCGTCAGACGCTCTATGCGGCCGGCGCCGAGCTGTTGCACATCTTCCCGGTATCGATCTCGACCCATGGGCTCGCGCTCAACATCACCGTGCAAAGCTATCGGGACCAGCTCGACTTCGGCTTCATTGCCGGCGCCAATATCGTTCCTCATGTCCAGGTGTTGTGTGACATGGTGCCGGACGAATTCGCAGCACTAGAAGCGGCTTTTGCGCCGCCGCCGGCTGACGTGAAAGGCGCGGCCGAGTAGGGCGAAGCCATGATCGAAATGCCGCCACTGCAATTCGCGCAGACCAACGGGATCCGGATGGGATTCTACGAAGCCGGCCCGAAGGACGATCGTCCGCCGATTGTCCTGTGTCACGGCTGGCCGGAGATCGCATTCTCCTGGCGTTACCAGATCAAGGCGCTGGCGGACGCCGGCATTCGCGTGGTCGCACCCGACCAGCGCGGTTATGGTGCGACCGACCGGCCGGAACCGGTCGAGGCCTACGACCTCGAGCACCTCACCGGCGATCTCGTCGGCCTGCTCGATCACCTGAAAATCGACAAGGCGATCTTCGTCGGTCACGACTGGGGCGGCTTTGTCGTCTGGCAGATGCCGCTTCGACATCTCGACCGCGTCGCCGGCGTTGTCGGCGTCAACACGCCGCACTTTGACCGCGCGCCCGCCGACCCGATCGCGTTGATGCGCAAGCGTTACGGCGATGACATGTACATCGTTCAGTTCCAGAATCCGGCCCGCGAGCCCGACAGGATTTTCGGCAGCCGGGTCGAACAGACCTTTGATGCCTTCATGCGAAAGCCGTTGCCGCGCAAGGATGACTTGCCGGTGGAACCCACGACCGCGGGCGTTGGCATGTCTTCCAAGCTCAATTTGGCGTTTCCCCAGATGATCGCGGCCTATGATGCCAAATACGATCCGCGCAAGCCCATCCTGTCGGCGGAAGAGAAGAAAGTCTTTGTCGATACCTTCACCAGGACCGGCTTCACCGGCGGCATCAACTGGTATCGCAACTGGACCCGGAACTGGGAGCGCATGGAAGGTCTCGATCACACGGTTCGGGTGCCGTCGCTGATGATCATGGCGGAGAACGACGCGGTGCTGCCGCCGTCGGCCGCTATAGGGATGGAAAAGATCGTTCCCGATCTGGAAAAATATCTGGTGCGCGACAGCGGACATTGGACCCAGCAGGAAAAGCCGGAAGAAGTCAGCGCCAAGCTGATCGAATGGCGGCGGAAGCGATTTGGATGAGGCGAGGGCATTTTCACGATGGCATCGAAGAACAGGTTGAGCCCGATCCCGCATCCCCCGACCAAACCGGTGGTCGGCAACATGCTGTCTCTGGATTCGACCGCGCCGGTGCAGAACCTGGCGCGTCTGAGCAGAGAGTTGGGGCCGATTTTCTGGCTCGACATGATGGGCGCGCCGCTTGTCATCGTCTCCGGCCACGACCTGGTCGATGAACTCAGCGACGAGAAGCGTTTCGACAAGACGGTGCGCGGTCCGTTGCGGCGCGTGCGGGCGATCGGCGGCGACGGCCTCTTTACTGCGGATACGTCCGAGCCGAACTGGAGCAAGGCGCACAACATCCTGCTCCAGCCATTCGGCAACCGCGCGATGCAGTCCTATCATCCGAGCATGGTCGATATCGCCGAACAGCTCGTGAAAAAATGGGACCGGCTGAACGCCGACGACGAGATCGACGTCGTCCACGACATGACCGCGCTGACGCTCGATACCATCGGCCTGTGCGGGTTCGACTACCGCTTCAACTCCTTTTATCGCCGCGACTATCATCCGTTCGTGGCGTCGCTGGTGCGTTCGCTCGAAACCATCATGATGATCCGCGGCCTGCCGCTGGAAAATCTCTGGATGCAGAAACGCCGGCGCGACATGGCGGCCGACGTCGAGTTCATGAACAAGATGGTGGACGAGATCGTCGCCGAGCGCCGCGCCAATGCGGCGGCTGCCGACGACAAGAAGGATATGCTCGCCGCCATGATGACCGGCGTCGATCGCGCCACCGGCACGCAACTCGACGACGTCAACATCCGCTACCAGATCAATACGTTTCTGATCGCGGGACATGAGACCACGAGCGGACTGTTGTCGTGCACGATCTATGCGCTGCTGAAGCATCCCGAGGTGCTGAAGAAGGCGTATGAGGAAGTCGATCGCGTATTGGGGCCCGATATCAACGCCAGGCCGACCTATCAGCAGGTGACGCAGCTCACCTACATCACGCAGATCCTGAAAGAGGCCTTGCGGATGTGGCCGCCGGCGCCGGCTTACGGCATCACGCCGCTGAACGATGAGATCATCGGCGGCAAATACAAGCTGAAGAAGAATACGTTCATCACGGTGCTGGTGCTGGCGCTGCACCGCGACCCCTCGGTGTGGGGGCCGAATCCGGATGCCTTCAATCCGGACAACTTTTCCCGCGAAGCCGAGGCGGCACGGCCTGTGAATGCGTGGAAGCCGTTCGGCAACGGGCAGCGCGCCTGCATCGGCCGCGGCTTTGCCATGCACGAGGCGGCGCTTGCGATCGGCATGATCCTGCAACGCTTCAAGCTGGTCGACGTGCATCGCTACCAGATGCATCTAAAGGAAACGCTGACGATCAAGCCGGACGGCTTCAAGATCAAGGTGCGCCCGCGGACCGATCAGGAGCGCGGCAATTTTGCGGGCGGCGCTACCGCAGCGCCCGCCGCGGCCGCTGCCGCGCCACGCGTGCGGGCCCGTCCCGGCCATAATACGCCGCTGCTTGTATTATATGGCTCCAATCTCGGTACCGCCGAGGAACTGGCGACGCGCGTCGCCGATCTCGCCGAGGTCAACGGATTTGCGACCACGCTCGCGCCGCTCGACGATCATGTCGGCAAGTTGCCGGCCAAGGGCGGCACGCTGATTTTCTGTGCGTCCTACAATGGCGCTGCGCCCGACAACGCCACACAATTCGTCAAATGGCTCGGCAGCGACCTGCCGAAGGATGCGTTCGCGGGCGTGCGCTACGCCGTGTTCGGCTGCGGCAACAGCGACTGGGCGGCGACCTATCAGTCGATCCCGAGGCTGATCGATGAACAGTTGGCCGCCCATGGCGGCAGAAGTGTCTATGCGCGCGGCGAGGGCGACGCCCGCAGCGATCTCGACGGGCAGTTCGAAAGTTGGTTTGCCAAGCTTGCACCGCTCGCTACCAAGGAATTCGGCATCGACTCCAATTTCAGCCGCAGCGCCGAGGACGAGCCGCTCTATGGCGTCGAGCCGGTCGCGCCATCGGTTTCCAACCTGGTGGCCGCGCTTGGCGGGGCCGCGCCGATGCACGTTCTTGCCAATAGCGAGTTGCAGAACAAGACGGGTGCGAACGCCTCGCAGCGATCGACCCGGCATATCGAGGTGCAATTGCCGGTCGGAGCGACCTATCGCGTCGGCGATCACCTGAGCGTCGTGCCGCGCAACGATCCGGCGCTGGTGGATTCGGTGGCGCGCCGTTTCGGTTTCCTTCCGTCGGATCAGATCAGGTTGCAGGTGGCCGAGGGCCGTCGCGCGCAACTACCGGCCGGTGAAGCCATCTCGGTCGGACGGTTGCTGTCGGAGTTCGTCGAATTGCAGCAGGTGGCGACCCGCAAGCAAATCCAGATCATGTCCGAACATACGCGTTGCCCTGTGACGAAGCCAAAGCTTCTGGCTTTCGTCGGAGAGGATGTGGCATCAACCGAACGCTACCGCGCCGAAATTCTCGGCAAGCGCAAGTCGGTGTTCGACCTGCTGGAGGAATATCCGGCCTGCGAGCTGCCGCTACACGTCTATCTCGAAATGCTGTCGCTGCTCGCCCCGCGCTATTATTCGATCTCGTCATCTCCCTCGGTCGATGGGTCGCGGTGTAGCATCACGGTCGCTGTGGTCGAGGGGCAGGCGGCATCGGGGCGCGGCATCTATAAAGGCATCTGCTCGAACTATCTGGCCGGCCGCCGCGCCGGCGAGACGATCTATGCGACGTTGCGTGAGACCAAGGCGGGCTTCCGCTTGCCGGCTGATCCTGCGGTGCCGATCATCATGATCGGTCCCGGTACGGGGCTCGCGCCGTTTCGTGGTTTTCTTCAGGAACGCGCCGCGCTGAAAGCCAAAGGCGCGACATTGGGGCCGGCCATGCTGTTCTTCGGCTGCCGGCATCCCGAGCAGGACTATCTCTATGCCGAGGAGCTGAAGGGTTTTGCCGCCGATGGCATCACGGAACTGCACACCGCCTTCTCGCGTGGCGACGGCCCGAAAACCTATGTGCAGAATCTGATCTCGGCCGAAAAGGATCGCGTCTGGGCGCTGATCGAGCGGGGCGCAATCGTCTATGTCTGCGGCGATGGCGGCAAGATGGAGCCGGATGTCAAGGCGACGCTAGTTGCGATCTATCGCGAACGCAGTGGTTCCGATGCGCAAGGAGGCCAGCGCTGGATCGACGAACTAGGCGCGAAAAATCGCTACGTGCTCGACGTCTGGGCGGGTAGCTAGTTTCCTAGCGCGACGGCGGCAGCTTCTCGAAGCTCGGCATTCCCTCGGGGATCGCGTGAAACTTCTGCTTGTCGCAGGTGAAGATCGCGATCTTGGGGGTGCCGTATTGGGTGGGATCGTCGAGCGTGCCGATCTTGAGCACCACCGCCGGTAGCCCGGGCCGGTGCGTCACCAGATGCGTGCCGCATTCGGCGCAGAAGTCGCGGGTCACGGCATTGTCGAGGCCGCTGCGGGTGAATTGTTTCGGCGCGCCCTTGGTGTAGCTGAAACCGCCGACCGGCATCAGCATGAACATGTTGGGAGCGCCACCCGAGATATATTGGCACTCGCGGCAATGACATTGCGCCTTCAACATCGGCTCGCCTTCGGCGAGATAGTGTATGTTGCCGCAATAGCATCCGCCTTCCAGTTTCATCGGCCCGCCCTCAATGCGTCGTCATGGTGGATGCCGCGTGCGCGTGCTTGTCGATGGCATCGATGATTTGGGGCCAGACTTGAAGCGGCAGAGCGTGACCCATGCGCTCGATCATGACCAGTTTTGCTCCGGGGATCGATGCCACCGTGTCCTTGCCGCCGGCGGGATGCACCAGCGGATCGACTGTGCCGTGAATGACAAGCGTCGGCGCCTTCACGCTGCGAAGCCGTTCCTTGCGGCTGCCGGAGGCGAGGATGGCGCGTAGCTGCCGGCCGGTGCCGGCGGGACTGAGGCCGCGGGCGTAAGTGCGTTCCGCGCGCGCCGGGTCAAGCGCTTCGTCTTCCGGGAAGGAACCGGCGCGCAACACTTTCCAGGTCTGGCCGTAGCGTGCGAGGTATTCCTCCTTCGACTTCGGCGGTGGTGCCATCAGCACGGCCATGGCTTCCCGCGTGGGACCGGGAATCTTCGGATTGCCCGTCGTCGACATGATCGAGGTGAGCGACCGGACGCGTTGCGGAAACGAGATCGCGATCTCCTGGGCGATCATGCCGCCCATCGAAAGACCGACAATGTGAGCCGACTTGATTCCGAGCACATCCATCAGGCCGACGGTGTCTTCCGCCATGTCGCGCAGCCGGTACGGCGCCTTCACCGGAATCTTGAACAGGCGCAACTTGAGCAGTTCGATCGGCGACAAAGGTTTGCCGCCAGACAGTTTGCTGGACTGGCCGATGTCGCGATTGTCAAAACGGATCACGCGGAAGCCGCGCGCGGCCAGCTGCCGGCAGAAATCGTCGTCCCACTGGATCATCTGGGAGCCGAGACCCATGAT
>Ga0265314_10004880_pt1 | contig 12262 bp, 7 predicted proteins | sample 4126metaG_FD_203106 | JGI IMG/M metagenome (GOLD analysis project Ga0265314, IMG submission 203106) | Rhizosphere microbial communities from Carex aquatilis grown in University of Washington, Seatle, WA, United States - 4-1-26 metaG | ecosystem: Host-associated > Plants > Roots > Rhizosphere >... | reverse complement strand
GACACCGGCGGCCGGGTCGAACCGACGCTGGCCGACATCGAGGCGGCCGCCCAGCAGAAGGTGCTGGCCTACGACCGGGCCGGCGACGGCCACTACGACACGGCATCGGCGTTCATCAAGAGCCTGCGCGGCAACGATCCGGACGGCGCCCTGTACTGGCTGGCCACGATGATCTCGGCCGGCGAGGATCCCCGGTTCATCGTCCGGCGGCTGATCATCAGCGCGTCGGAGGATGTCGGCAATGCCGATCCGCGGGCCCTCCAGGTGGCCGTGGCCGCCGCCCAGGCCCTCGACCACGTCGGGCTGCCCGAAGCCCAGTACGCCCTGGCCCAGGCAACGACGTACATCGCCACTGCGCCCAAGTCGAACCGCTCCGGGGCGGCCTACTGGGCCGCCGTGGCCGACCTCGAGGCCAACGGCGCCCTGCCCGTCCCGCTCCACCTGCGCAGCGCCGGCCACCCTGCCCTCAAGCACCACGGCTATGGCGTCGGCTACCGCTACCCGCCCGACTTCGAGGATTCGGACATCGCCCAGCTGTACCTGCCCGAGGCGCTTCGCGACCGCGACTACTACCGGCCCAACGACCAGGGCTATGAGCTCACGATCGGCAGCCGGATGGCCGCTCGCGACGAGGCCCGGGCAGCGGCCCGAGCGGCCGGCCGCCAGCGGCGCGAGGCGAACCCCGGCCCGGCGGTCGATTCGATGAAGGCCGGCGGCTCGATCATGCGGACCCGCGAGACGAACCGGCGCAAGCTGGCCGACACCGAGCGAGCCGACGCAGGCGGTGTTCAGCAGGCTGCGCCGCCCTCTGGCACGATTCGACCACCCACAGCATGACTGGAGTCGATCCGTGAACCGCTTCGAGCCCAACCTCCGAATTCCCGGACCGACGTCCCTGCCGCCCAGCGTCCGCGAGGCGGGTGCCCGCCAGATGATCAATCACCGGGGACCCGAGTTCGCCGGGATGCTCGGCCGGATCCTGTCCCGGATGAAGCCCTACTTCGGGACGACCAGCGACGTCGCGATCCTGTCCTGCGCCGGCTCGGGCGGCCTGGAAGCAGCCGTGGTCAACACCCTGTCGCCGGGCGACCGGGTCCTGGGCATCTCGATCGGCTCGTTCGGCGAGCGGATCGCCCGGATCGCCACGGTCTACGGCGCCGACGTGACCAAGCTGTCGGTCGAGTGGGGTCGCGCGGCCGACACGGACGAGGTGCGCGAGCACCTCGTGGCGAACCCGGGCTACAAGGCGGTCCTGCTCACCCACAACGAGACCTCGACCGGGGTGATGAACCCGGTGGCTGAGCTGGCGGCCGTCATCCACGAGATCCAGCCCGACGCCCTGATCGTCGTCGACAGCGTGTCGGGCCTGGGTGCGGTCCCCTTCCAGATGGACGCCTGGGGCGTCGACGTCGTCGTTACCGGCTCGCAGAAGGCCTGGATGGCCGCCCCCGGCCTGGCCATGGTCGCCGCCTCGGAGCGGGCCTGGGCGGCGATGGAAACAGCGAAGATGCCCCGCTTCTACCTCGACCTGCGCAAGCACCGCGAGGCGCATGCCCTGGGCGAGACGCCCTGGACGCCGGCGATCGCGGTCGTCTACCAGGTCGACGCCGGCCTGGCCCTGATGGAAGCCGAGGGCGCCGAGGCGATCTTCGCCCGCCACGAGACCTGTGCCTCCGCCGCCCGGGCGGGCCTCGAGGCGCTCGGCTTCGAGCTCTTCGCCGATCCGGCCCACTACTCCCGGACGGTCACCGCCGCCAAGGTCCCAGAAGGCTTCGACTGGAAGGCGATCAATACGGCGGTCAAGGGCGAGGGCGTGATCCTGGCCGGCGGCCAGGGGCCGCTGACGGGCAAGATCTTCCGCCTCGGCCACCTCGGCTCGGTGACCCTGGGCGAGATCCTCGACGCGATCGGCGTCCTCGAGCAGGTCTCGATCCGCTTCGAGCGCCCGGTCGAGCCTGGGACGGGAATTGCCGCGGCCCAGCAGGCCGCCTTGGACAAGATGGCCATCCGGCCGGCCGGCCGAACCCCGGCCGCGGCCCTGGCCGGCGGGTGAGGATCCTCGTCGCCGAGGCGGTTGCCGCCGAGGGCCTCGCCCTCCTGCGCGCGGTCCACGAGGTCGATGAGCGGGTCGGCCTGAGTCGCGAGGAATACCGAGAGCTCCTGCCCGGCTACGACGCGCTTCTCGTCCGGAGCCAGGTCCAGGTCGACGCCGAGCTGATCGCGGCCGGAACGCGGCTGGTCGTGATCGGGCGGGCCGGGGTCGGCGTCGACAACGTCGACCTCGACGCCGCCACCCGGGCCGGGATCACGGTGGTCAACGCGCCGACGGGCAATACCGTTGCGGCCGCCGAGCACACCCTGGCCCTCCTGTATGTCCTGGCCCGCAAGGTCGCCGCGGCCGATGCCTCGGTCCGCCGCGGGGAGTGGAAGCGGAGCCAGTTCACCGGTGTCGAGCTGCGCGGCCGGACGCTGGGGATCATCGGCCTGGGCAAGATCGGGCAGGCGATCGCCAGGCGCGCCCGGGCGATGGAGATGACCGTCATCGCGGTCGATCCGTTCATCTCGGCCGACGGTGCGGCCGTCCACGGCGTCGAGCTGGTCAACCTCGACGCCCTGCTCGAGCGGGCGGACGCAATCACCGTCCACGTCCCGCTCACCCGCCAGACGCGGGGCCTGATCGGGGCGGCGGAGATCGCCCGGATGAAGCCGGGCTCGTTCGTCCTGAACGTCGCCCGGGGCGGGATCCTCGACGAGGCGGCGGTCGCCGATGCGCTCCGTTCGGGCCAGCTCGGCGGGGCCGGGATCGACGTCTTCGATCACGAGCCGCCAACCGGCTCGCCCCTGCTCGACGCCCCGAACACGGTCTTGACCCCGCACCTCGGCGCCTCGACCGCCGAGGCCCAGGTGCTCGTCGCCGTGGAGGTCGCCGCCCAGGTCATCGACGTCCTGGCCGGGCGGCCCGCCCGCTACGCGGTCAACGCGCCATTGCTCACGGCTGAGACCGCCCGGGCGATCGCTCCGTACCTGCCCCTGGCCGAGACCCTCGGCCGGTTCTTCGCCCAGTTCAGCCGGACCGGGGTGCGCACGCTGACCCTGGCGGTCAGCGGCGAGCTCGCCCGGGACCTGGCCGGTCAGGACTCCTCGCCGTTGACCGCCGCCGTCCTGCGCGGGTTGCTCGAGACCACCACCACCGAGCGGGTCAACCTGGTCAATGCCACCGCGCTCGCCCGGGCCCGCGGGATTGCCGTGACCGAGCGCAAGTCGCCCGACGCCGGCGCCTACAGCTCGCTCCTGACCCTCACCGGCGAGGCCGGCGGCAGCACGACCACGATCGCCGGGACAGTGGCCAACGGTGAAGCCCGGCTGGTCCGCCTGAACGAGCATTCGACCGACCTGGCGCCCAGCCCGGTGATGCTCGTCACTCGCCATCACGACCGGCCCGGCACCGTCGGCCGGATCGGGCTGATCCTGGGCGAGGCCGACGTGAACATCAGCGCGATGCACCTGGCCCGGAGCACACCCCGGGCCGACGCCCTGATGATCCTGGCCCTCGACGACGACGTGCCGGCCAGCGTGGCCGACGCCATCCGGGCGAGCGAGGCGGTCCTCGACTTGTGGCTGATCCGTCTGGGGACCGACCACTGAGCGACGGCCTGGTCCCGGCGGGCCTGAACGCGACCCTCGTCCTGCTTCGCCATGGGGAGTCGGTGGCGATCACCCAGGGCCTGTTCCAGGGCCAGCTCGACACGCCGCTCAGCCCCCTCGGGTTGCGCCAGGCCGAGCTGGCCGGAGCGCGCCTCGCCCAGGCCGACCGTCCGCCGCGAATCGCGGTTCCGAGCGCTGCCCCGGTCGAGATCGCCCATTCGCCGCTCTCGCGGACGGCGGCAACAGCCCACGCCGCCGCACGTGCCCTGCGCTCCGCCTACGGCTCGGCCGTGCCCGATCCGCGGCCCGACCCGGGCCTGCTCGAGGTCGGCCAGGGCGCCTGGGAGGGCCTCCACCGCGACGAGGTCGAAGCGCGCTATGCCGCCCAGCTGGAGAGCTGGCGCCTGACCCCCACCCGGACCGCGGCTCCGGGCGCCGAGCCGCTCCACGACGTCGATCGCCGGGTCCGTCCGGCGCTGGCCGGCGTACTGGAGCGGATGGCCGGGGGCGGACCGCCGAGCGTCGCGGCCCGGACCTCCGCGGCCGGTTATCCGCCACCCGCCAGCAGCACCCGCTGGTCGCTCCTCGTCGGCCACGACGGGGTCTTCAAGGTGGCGCTGCTGGCGCTCCTCGACCTGCCCCTCGAGCGCTTCTGGTCGTTCTCATTCGGCCTGACCGGGATCACGATCGTGGGCATCCACGACGGCCAGGCGGTCCTCCGGGCCCACAACCTCCTCGACCACCTGGCGCCGCTCCAGGGCGACGACACGCCCGAGGCGGAGGCCGAAGCGATCGCCGAGGATCGGAGCGAGTCGGGCGCCCTCTAGCCGGGGGCACCGCGGCCGAATAGGGCTAGTGCCGCCGGCGCTGGACACGGCGCTCGGCGCGCCGGAAGATCAGGCCGAGGAGCACCAGCCGCAGGTGGCGCTGGGCCCGGGCCAGGGCGTCGATCCGGTCAGGCGACAGCGTTCGCCGGCCATAGGCCACCTCGACCTTGGCCCGGGCCACGGTCTGCAGGTCGGGCCTGGCCGCGGGCAGGATGTTGCCCAGGTCGCCGGCGTATTCATAGACGGTCTGGTTGGGGCGTGGGCCGAAGCCCAGCCGGCGGGCCAGGCCGACGACGCCGCCGTACACCCGATCGGGCTCCTGGGCGGTCCGCGGGCCGCGCTGCCAGGCAAGGAAGGCGACGGTAGCCATCATCGCGATCAGGAGCAGCCCAACGAGCACGAACCCGCCACTGCCCGAGTCGGAGCTGGTCGTAGTGCCCGCGCCATTGTTCTCGCCACCCTTCTTGGGAGGATGCTGCGGGTCGATCTCGTTCGAGGCTCGGGCCGACGGTGCGGGCGTGGCGGCCGGTGGCGGGGGCACGATCGGGCCGTCCTCCAGGTTGCTCGCTTCGCCGACCTTGCCGCCGGTCGGATCGAAGGTGATCCAGCCGTAGTGCGGAAAGTAGGCCTCGACCCAGGCATGGGCGGCACTGGCCGGGATCGTCTCGACGCCGTCGATCACCGGGCTGGGCAGGTAGCCCTCGGCCAGCCGGGCCGGGTAGTGGAGGATCCGCAGGAGCACGACCATCGTGCTGGCGTAGTACTCGCAATAACCCTGCTTGGTCCTGGCGAAGCACTCGACGACCCCGAACGGGCAGCCCAGCGAGGTGACGTTGGCGTTGTAGCTGAAGTTCGACGGATTGCGGAGGTAGTCCTCGATCGCCTTGCTCCGGTCGTATTCGTCGGACACCCCGGCCAGTTGGGGGGTGGCCAGGATACTCTGGAGGAGCGCGGTCGTGGCCGGCGCGTTGGCCACCTCCGGCGGGAGGCCAAGGTAGTTCTGGACGATTGCCGCCGGGTAGGCCTCGCCCGCAACCCGCAGCTGGTTGGCGGTCAGTCCATGGGCCTTGTCGACGGCGTAGTCGATTGGCACCTCGGCGGTCACCGTGTAGTCGCTCGATGTCTCCTTCTTCACCGAGGCGATCGAGGCATTCGGTGCGCTGCCGACCAGCGTCACCGACGTGTCGGTCGTGACGCTCGAGAGGGCCTCGGGCGCGAAGACGTTGCGCAGGTTGTCCGCCAACCCGTGGACGGTGAATTGCACGCTCGTGCGATCCGCACTCGGGCCTGGGTCGTCGAGGGTTCCGGCGAGCAACGAGCCGCCTGAGGCGACCGAGGTCTTGGTCGGGGCGGAATTGCTCCAGCCGAAGCCATCGAAGGAGTTGTAGGTCACCGCCCGCCAGTGATAGTCGCCGGACTCGCCGACGGGCACCGTGATCTGGAGGGTCGGAGCCTCGTTGGTGACCCACGATCCGCTGATCTTCTCGGAGTCCCCGAATCCCACGGGCGTGAACCGGGGACCGGCCCCGCCGCCGCGGAAGACGCTCTGGACCCACTGGGTGGCCGCGGCAATCTGGTCGTCGAGGCCGTTGCCGATCCCCTGCAACGGGGCGGAGGAGGCGGTCGAGGTCAGGACCAGGGCGCCGACGACGGCGATGCCGATGAACGCGCTGCCGGCGCGCAGGTAGATCCCCGACAGCGAGCCGGCATCGCCGAGCCGGTGGCGGAGCCAGGTCGAGCGCTCGTCGAGGGCGTGGGCGCGGATCAGCAGGACGAGCGCCGCCAGGCTGAACCAGACCAGGATCGCGAGCTGCTCATCGCGGGTGATGCTCATGTTGAGGACCAGGGCGATGCCCGAGATCATCACCGCGCTGAACGGCCGGTGGTGGCCGAAGACGGCGTAGCTCGCGAATTGGGCGGTGCCCCAGCACAGGATGCCCAGGACCAGCATGAAATGGCCGTATTGCTCGGTGAACGCGAGTCCCCGGAAGGCCAGGTCGAGGTATGCCTCGACGCTCGAGTTGGCCGTCGCGATGAACGCCGGACCGGGCGTGAAGTCACCGTTGAGCAGGAGCCCACCAACCATGATCGGCAGGAGCAGGGCCGCGAAGACCGCGCCCAGCAGGTGGGCGAGCCAGCGCGGCCAGCCGGCCTTCGCCGAGATGAAGCCCCAGGCGACCCCGCCGAGCGAGGCATAGGGCAGGAACGAGGTCAGGACCGGCCGTCCGAGGACCCAGGCCGCGCTGTTCAGGGACCAGGCCAGGCACAGCGACATCGCCCCGACCATGGCCAGGGTCAGCCAGCCTTCGACCGGCGACCGCGAGAGCCTCGTAAACCGGGCGGCTGTCATCGCGTCACCCGGGCCAGCTGGGTGCCGAGCGGTTGATCGCCGCTGATCACGTAGTTCAGGAGCTCGTACTCGGCCAGGGCATGGCCGAGGGCGCGAGCCTGCGCCGCCCGGTCGGACCCTGGCTCGGCCGGCTCGGCCCGGACGGCAATCACCACGGTCGCGATGCCCCGGGCCCGGAGGCTGGCCAGTGGCCGGACCCAGGCCCGGTCGAGCGACGGCGTGATCACCACGGCGGTCATCCCCCGGCGCAGCCGCGGCAGGCTGGCGAGCAGCCGCTCGACCAGGGGCGCCGTGCCGTCGCCCTCGACCGCAGCGAGGAGCTGCATCACCTTCAAGTACTGACGGCCACCGCGGTCCGCAGGGACCACCGCCAACCGGTGGCCGTAGGCGGTCAGCCCGACGGCCCGGTTCTCGCCGAGCGATTTGTCGGCGATCGACGCCGCAGCCCGGACGGCCACCTCGACGCTCGAAGTCGGGCCGCTGCCGCCCTGCACCCGGCTCTCGAGGTCCAGGAAGATCCACACGTCGGCGGTCTGCTCGAGGTCGAACTCCTTGACCTGGATCTCGCCCTGGCGGGCGGTCGACTTCCAGTGGATCCGGTTGAATCCATCACCCGGGGCGTAGGGCCGGACGCTCGTCGCGAGCGGGCTCGTCTGGAGGGTCCGCTCCGGCGCGGCGTGGCTGCCCTCGATGTTCGCCGCCGGCAGGCGCCATAGCGGCAGGCGGTCGACGCGCGGGTAGACGACCAGGGTGACTGGCTGGCCGACCACGGCCGAGGCCTCGAAGAGCCCGAACGGATCGCCCGTCCGGACCTGGAGCGGCTCCACCCGGAAGTGGCCGCGGCGGGTCAGCGGCACCCGGGCGATCCACGAGCGCTCGGCGCGTGAGCCGATCCCGATCGCCCGACCCGGGATCGCCACCGGCAGGCTGGTCGGGTTGTGGACCTCGAGCCAGGGCTTCGGCAGCCGGCCCGCGTTGCGCAGGGTGTAGGTCACCTTGAGCTGCTCGCCGACATGGCCGCTGACCTGGCCCACGGCATAGCCGGCCTCGAGGTCGGCCAGCCCGAGGCGAGTCAGGACATAGCTGCCGCCGATGACCAGGATCCCCAGGTACAGCAGGTAGAACAGGAAGGGCAGGCCCGACGAGAAGGCGGCCAGGGCAAGGATGACCGCCAGTGCAGCAATCGGCAGCCGGCGGAGCATCGGAGAACCGCGACCTCAGCGAGCCACGCGCGGAGCGGGATCGTCCCGTGGGCCGGCCGGGATCTCGCGCGGGCCGTTGAGGGTCGCCGATGGCGGCCCGACGGGCAGCGTGTCGAGCAGCTCGCGAATGATCTGGGCGGGTTGCACGTCGTGGATCGTGGCGCTGGTCTTGATGATCAGGCGGTGGGCCAGACAGGGCTCGGCGAGGGCCTTCACGTCGTCGGGGATGACGTAGTCCCGGCCGAGCAGGCCGGCGTACGCCTGGCTCGCCCGATACAGCGCAATCGAGCCGCGGGGCGATGCTCCGAGGTAGACATCAGCATGGTTCCGGGTGCCGTTCACGAGGCGGACGATGTACTCGCTGACCGAGCTGTCGACGTACACCTCGCGGACCGCGGCCTGCATCTCGCGCAGCTCTTCGTTGGAGCACACGACGGTCAGCTCGTCGAGCGGATGGCTGCGCTTCTGCTCATCGAGGATCACGATCTCCTCGATCGACTGGGGGTAGCCCAGGCGCAAGCGGAGCATGAACCGGTCGAGCTGGGCCTCGGGCAGGGCGAAGGTGCCCTCGTACTCGATCGGGTTCTGGGTGGCGATCACCAGGAACGGATCGGGCATCGGGTAGGTGATCCCGTCGATCGTCGCCTGGCGCTCCTCCATGCACTCGAGCAGGCTCGATTGCGTCTTGGGCGTCGCCCGGTTGATCTCGTCGGCGAGGACCACCTGGGCCATGATCGGCCCCGGCCGGAATTCGAACTCCTGGGTCTTCTGGTTGTAAATCGAGAGGCCGGTCACGTCGGACGGCAGCAGGTCCGGGGTGAACTGGATCCGGCGAAAGGTGCAGTCGAGGCTGCGCGCGAGGGCCTTGGCCAGGACCGTCTTGCCCGTGCCCGGCACGTCCTCGATCAACAGGTGGCCGCGGCACATCAGCGCGACGAGGGCAAGGCGCACCTCGTTGTGCTTGCCCACGATCACCCGTTCGACGTTCGCGACGACCTTCTCGCCGGTCTCCTGGATCTTCGTCATCGGCCTCCCTCGGTGACGGGCACCGATCGATCCGATCGGCTTGGACTGGACCGGCGGATCCGGCGTGGGCGTGTCGGGAGATCGTACGCCAGGGACGGCTGTCCGGTTCCAATCGTGACGACCGGTCCCGGATTCAGCACGCGATCGCCAGACGGCCCACGATACGAGCGATGACCACGACGGAACGCCAGCGCCTGGCCGAGCGGGACGCCGGCCGCGCCCACTGGCAGCGCTGGGGCCCGTACCTGTCTGGACGCCAGTGGGGCACGGTCCGCGAGGACTACTCGGCCGACGGCCAGCCGTGGACCTACCTGACCCACGACCAGGCTCGCTCGCGAGCGTATCGCTGGGGCGAGGACGGCCTGCTCGGGATCAGCGACGACCACGGCCGGCTGTGCTTTGCGATGGCCCTCTGGAATGAGCACGACCCGATCCTCAAGGAGCGCCCGTTCGGCCTGTCCGGGCCCGAGGGCAATCATGGTGAGGACGTCAAGGAGCTGTACTGGTTCCTCGACGCCACCCCCAGCCACAGCTACCTGAAGGCGGCCTACGCCTATCCCCAGGCCGCATTCCCGTACGACGACCTCGTCGCCGAGAACGCCCGCCGGACGCGGGCCGACGACGAGTACGAGCTGGTGGACACCGGCGTGCTCGCCGCTGGGCGCTGGTTCGACGTCGGTATCGAATACGCCAAGGCCGACCCGGACGACATCCTGGTCCGGATCCAGGTCACGAACATGGGTCCCGATCCGGCCCCGATCCAGCTCCTGCCCACGCTCTGGTTCCGGAACACCTGGTCGTGGGGCCGCGACGAGCCTCGGCCGCGCCTCGCGGCCGGTCCGTCCCGATCCGGCTCCGAGCCCGGCGCCGAGCTGCGACCGATCACCGGCAGCGACGACCGCCTGGGCGAGATCCGGCTCGACATCGACCAGGCCGGGACGCTGCTGTTCACCGAGAACGAGTCGAACAGCGAACGGCTGTGGGCCGTCACCAACCCCGAGCCGTACGTCAAGGATGCCTTCCACCGCCTGGTCGTCGACGGCGAGGTGGCGGCCGTCAACCCGGAGCTGGTCGGCTCGAAGGCCGCCAGCCGGCACCGCCTGGTGGTCGAGCCCGGCGCGACCCGGACGCTGCGCCTGAGGCTGCGCCTGGGAACCGCCGCCAAGGCGGCCGGGGCCGGCGACCCGTTTGCGGAATTCGACGCGATCGTCGCGGCCCGGATTGCCGAGGCCGATGCGTTCTACGCGGGCTTCGGCGGTGAGGACCTGACCGCCGATGAGCGCCTGGTCCAGCGCCAGGCCTTCGCCGGCCTGATCTGGTGCAAGCAGTTCTATCACTACGACGTCAACGAGTGGCTCGACGGCGACCCCGTCAACCCGCCGCCGGCCAGCCGGCTGACGGGTCGCAACGCGGACTGGCGGGAGCTCAACAACAAGGACATCCTGTCGATGCCCGACAACTGGGAGTACCCCTGGTTCGCGTCCTGGGACCTGGCGTTCCACGCCGTCACCCTGGCGGTGATCGACCCGGCCTTCGCCAAGGCCCAGCTCCTGCTCCTGACCCGCGAGTGGTACATGCACCCCAACGGGCAGCTGCCGGCCTACGAGTGGCGCCTCGGCGACGTCAACCCGCCGGTCCACGCCTGGGCAGCCTGGCGGGTCTACCAGATCGACAAGCGGGCGACGGGCAAGGGCGACACGCCCTTCCTCGAGCGGATCTTCCACAAGCTCCTGCTCAACTTCACCTGGTGGGTGAACCGCAAGGACCTGGACGGGGCGAACGTCTTCCAGGGCGGCTTCCTGGGCCTCGACAACATCGGCCTCTTCGACCGTGACGCGCCGCTGCCCGGTGGCGCCCACCTGGGACAGGCCGACGGCACGGCCTGGATGGGCATGTTCTGCCTGAACATGCTGGCCATCGCCCTCGAGCTGGCCCAGGGCGACATGGTCTACGAGGACATCGCGACCAAGTTCTTCGAGCACTTCCTGTACATCGCCGGGGCCCTCAACAACCTGGGCGGCAGCGGGATCTCGCTGTGGAACGAGGACGACGGCTTCTACTACGACGTCATCCACTTCGACTCCGGCGACGTCGTGCCGCTCCGGATCCGCTCGATCGTGGGCCTCATCCCGCTCCTGGCGGTCCACGTCCTGGAGCCCGAGGTGATCGCCGCCCTGCCCGACTTCCGGCGCCGGATGCGCTGGTTCCTGACCAACCGGCCCGAGCTCGCGGCGCATGTCGCCAGCTGGACCGAGCCGGGGGTCGGCGAGCGCCGCCTGCTGTCGCTCGTCCACGGCGATCGGCTGCGCCGGATCACCAAGCGGATCGTCGATCCCGACGAGTTCCTCAGCCCCCACGGGATCCGCTCGCTGAGCCGGGACCACCTGGCCCACCCGGTCAGCCTGACCCTGCCTGGCGGCGAGGCCTACACGATCGGCTACGAACCGTCCGAGTCGCGCTCAGGGCTCTTCGGGGGCAACTCGAACTGGCGGGGACCGGTCTGGTTCCCAATCAACTACCTGATCTTCGAGGCCTACCTGACCTTCCACCACTACCACGGCGGGGCGATCAAGGTCGAGTTCCCGGCCGGATCCGGCCGCCACATCGAGCTCGACGAGCTGGCCTGGGACCTGTCCGATCGGCTGGTCGGCCTGTTCCTGCGCGACACCACCGGTGCGCGGCCGGTCCTGGGCCACGGCGCCTACCTCCAGCCCGACCCACGGCTCGGGGACCGGGTCCCGTTCTACGAGTACTTCGACGGCGACAACGGGCGGGGTGTCGGAGCCAGCCATCAGACCGGCTGGACCGCGCTGACAGCCAAGCTCCTCGAGCAGACCGGCCGGCGCCGGCGGCGCGACGGGATCGACGACCCAGAGCCCTGAGCGCGGCCGGCCCGAGGCGACCACTCCCGACCGGCTGCCGCGCGACCACTGCCACAGGTTGCGGGACGCTCGAGCGGCTGAGTGCATCGAAGGTCAGCCTTGCGCCCGTTGATGAGCAGGGCATCAGCCACGATCTCCGGCTCGTTAACATCCGGGCCCCGTTGGTGTTGCCCCGCCGTCGCGCCGCTCGGTGCCCGCGCCGTCGCGCCGCTCGGTGTCCCCGCTGGCCGCGGGTCCGCCCGGCGCTGGTGCTGCCAGGCTGTGCCGCCCAGTGCAGGCTGTGCGGCCCGGGACCGGCCGCCGACGCGCATGGTCATCGCGCAGCCGCCC
>Ga0265314_10004879_pt1 | contig 12263 bp, 8 predicted proteins | sample 4126metaG_FD_203106 | JGI IMG/M metagenome (GOLD analysis project Ga0265314, IMG submission 203106) | Rhizosphere microbial communities from Carex aquatilis grown in University of Washington, Seatle, WA, United States - 4-1-26 metaG | ecosystem: Host-associated > Plants > Roots > Rhizosphere >... | reverse complement strand
ATCTGGACAGTAGTGGCCGTGATCCTAACCAGACCCAAGATCAACAGCCGGCTTATCGCCTAACATTCGCGGCATTCCATCACCGACGTGCGCGAGACGACTCGAAGCGCCCGGACGTTGGCGAGGTTAGTGAGGATGTCGTCGTGCATCCCGTCCGAGAAAAACGCCGTGCCCTCCTTGTCGAGTTCAGCGCCAACTAGAATCCGTGTCCAAGTTTCCGGAGGGGAATGTTTGGAATAGATCCTAAAAGGATCGGGGGGCGTTGGCTGGACAAGCGGAGGGTTTGGGCCATGGTCGCCGGGATGATTTCGTATGGGTCCGGTTGGCCCCGTCCGCAGGATAGCAGCACTGAAGCGAGAACTGGTCGCGGTGCAGAAGAGCGACGCCAAGCTGTCGGGTGAGATGGGGCACTCGGGCGGACTAATCTCGTGTGCGCGACGCAAATTCTAAAAACGACGCCGAGTGAGGGCACATTCAAATCCGAAAACTGAAAACCGATGAAACCATTTGAATATCTATTGCTGTTTGATGTGGTTATTTTGGGCCTGGCAGTGTCAGAACTCGCTCTCAATCTGAACCGATTGCTGAAGGCCAAGTCAGCGGTGCGATGGGACGTGTTGGCACCGCTCGCCGCATTCGTTGTGTTTCTCAAGATCGTGACGCAATGGTGGGTTTTGTTTCAGGCCGAAGCCGTCGCCAAAGCGCTGACTTTTGAAATGTATCTTTTGGTGCTCATCGAGGCGGTTCTGTTGTTCCTGCTGGCGGCGGTGACGCTCCCCGGCGAAGTGCCCGAGCAGGGCATCAGCTTGAGGGACAGTTATGAGAGCATACGCCAGCGGTTTTGGCTGTTGTTTGGGGCCCAGTGGATGTTGTGGGTTTTGACCAACTGGTGGATTGAGGTGCGGATCGAAGGCGCACACTTCGTTCTCCTTCGACCGGCCATGCTATTTTTCCCTGCCATGATTCTCGTCCTTAGTCTCGCCTTCATCATACGGAACCGCATCTTTCAAATGTTGGTCTTGGTGGGGTTCGTAGTTCTTTATCTCTGGCAGTCATTCGGAAAAACCCTTGCGTAGTGGCTTCCCAGGGGCCTTCGGACCCTCCCCGGCACCCCGTCGCATGCAACTACGCATCCAGACCGCCGAGTGCAGAGGAGATTTGAACCACGCCCCACAGCGGAGAGGTCACCTCCGTTATGTTGGGAATTTGCCGATAAAGTGTTCTGCAAAATTGCGCGCAACTTACGCGCGTTGGCTATGGGCACGCCAACCCCCGCCAGCGGGTCCGCCTGCCAACTTCCCGTTGCGGTGGCCGCCGCCGGCACTACACTGGGGCTGATGAAACCGTCGGGCACATCCCTGTCTTTCGATCTCAAGGGGCGAAAGATCCTTATCGTTGACGACGACCGCATCAACACCGGCGTCCTCGGCGGCATTCTTCAGGGCGAGGGTTGTGCGCTGGCCGAGGCCGGTTCGACGGCACAGGGCCTCGCGGTTTACGCGACGTTCCTCCCCGACCTCGTGCTGCTGGCCGGGAAAGGACTGGGCCTTGATGGGTTTGAATGCTGCCGGCAGCTCAGAAAAACTCACGGCGACGCGTGCGCCCCGATTATTTTCATCATCGCCCGAAGCGAGCCGGCTGACCTCGTCGAGGGGCTGGACGCGGGCGGGGTCGGCGGGCTGCCGAAGCCTTTCAATGCGAAGGAGGTTCTCGCGTGCATCCGTCCGCACCTGCAAAACCGGATGCTGGCGGAGCAACTCGGCAAGGCGAATGCCGCGAAACACCGGTTTCTCGGCATGGCTGCGCACGACCTGCGCAGCCCCCTCGCCTCCATCCGCGGCGTCGCGGAGTTTCTGCGCGAGGGCGCAGTCGGTCCGCTCTCGCCGGATCAGCTCGATTTGGTCGAAACGATCCACCGGGCGAGCGAGCAGGTGCTGGATCTCGTCAACGAGCTGCTCGATGTCGCCACCATCGATTCGGGCGAACTTACGCTCAACCTCGAGTCGTGGAACCTGGCCGATCTGATCGCGGAATCCGTGGCGTTGACGAACTTGGAGGCGGCGCGGAAGAAAATCCGCGTCGTCTTCGACCCGCCGGACGCCACGCCGGAGTTCCGGTTCGATGCCGTCCGAATGAAGCAGGTTGTCGACAACCTGCTCAGCAACGCCGTGAAGTATTCGCCGCCCGGCTCCACCGTTACTGTGCTCATCCATTCCGATGCGGCGGGCGGCACCTGCACCTTTTGCGTGCAGGACCAGGGCCGCGGCATTCCCGAGGGCGAACGCGAAAAGCTGTTCAAGGACTTCGGCCGCCTTTCGGTGCGGACCACCGGCGGCGAAAAGAGCACCGGCTTGGGCCTCGTCATCTGCCGGAAAATTGTCGAGACGCACCACGGCACCATCGTGGCGGAGAATCTTCCGACGCGCGGCTGCGAGTTTCGCGTCACCCTGCCAGCGACCCCCGTGAATTCTGACGGGGTCGTCGTCCGCCCCGATGGATACCCGTTTCTCTCCGGAAGCGAAAGAACCTCGCGCCCTTCAGGGCCGGCGGCGCCGGCGCAATAGGTTTTCCCACGATCGCAGGCGCGGAGTCACCCGGGGCAGCTTCGTCTGCGACGGGGCTTCGCCGGCTTGACCGTCGCGCGCGGCCGGGGGCGAACCCATTGGCGGGCTGCCACTCCCGCCGGCTTTCACGGGAGGGCTCGCTGGCGCCAAGGCCGGCGCGTCGCTGGCGGCGGGCGCGGTGGCGCGGGCCGGGCGCTGGTCCGTCGGGCTGGATGAGCCGGGCACCGCAACCGGCGTGATGGAAACATAACCGTCGCCCGCTTGGACGGCCGGCGTGCTCGTCCGAAAGGCGCCGGCATTGTAGCCGGCGCGATCGACCTGAACCAGGCCACTGCGCGTGGGAGAGGGCGCCGATTCCGTGGCGCGGGTCCACTGCGTGACGAGGGCGTCGGCCGTGGGCTGGTCGATCCCGGCGCCGTGCGCGATCGATCCTGGCAAATCCGGCGCCGGACGGTCGCCGTCGCCCTCACCGGCAACGGAAGCCTTGGCCGCCGTTCCGCCTTTGCCCCCGCGGGCGGAGAGCATGAGTTTGATGGGGTCGGGCAGGTCTGAGGATCCCGTCCAGACCAACGACGAGCCGCCCCCGCCACCCGCGCGATGATGCGGCGGAGTGGCCGGCGCACCCTGGCAGCCGGCGACAATCTTCAGGAGGTCGTCCCGCTTCAGGTAAAACATCCCGCTGACCCGGGCGCCTTTGACGCCGGGACTCGCGCCCGCTCCGCCCTGACCACCCGCCGCCTCGATCAAATAGGTGCCGGCGACGGCTACGAGGTAGGTCTGAATCGTTCCGGTGGCGGAAAACCTGACGGGCGTTGCGCTCATGGGCGGGAGGTGGGGAACGGAGACGGAGGTAAAGGAGTGCCGGAAGCGGCCGGACTCAAGACAAAGCGCAATCTCCCGGAAGAACGGGCCAGGCGGACGCGACGAGGAATGCGTCGAAACCGTGCGAAGTCGGACCAACGGACCAACTGACCAACGCGTGCCGCGGCCCTGGGGAAACCGGCCACGCCTCCCACTGCGGTTCGCTTTAGATCAACCCGCGACGGTGGCCCTGGCCCGAAGCTCCCTCGATCGATTCACGACCGCCACACCCTGTCTCGCGAGTTCGCGCGCCAACCACACCTCGCCCTGCCGGTGCTTCGCCAAGGCGTGCCACCGCTGGCCACCATACCCCGGCATATGACGCGACTCGAAATGCACCTTTCCGCCGGCGTAGAGCGCGTAGTCCATTCCGATCAAAACGATCCGCGCCGCCCCGAGAAACGCCGCGAAGTGAATCGCCGAGTGGGCCGTGGTCGACCACGTGAAGAGCTCGGCGTCCGGCGCGAGCGAGACCGACTTGTGCGCCAGGTTGCGTTCGTAGGGGTTCTGCAGCCGATACACCCAGGCATCGGAAGCTTCGTTGGGCAGTCGCGTGGAACCGCCCGGAAACGCCGGGCCGTCTGACTCCGCCCGCCGCACCAACGTCTCAGGCAGCACGCACTGTCCGGCCGGAACCACCCGCTCGATTGCCTTGAAGACATCGAAGTCGTGCATGAAATAGTAGCGGATGTGCGGCACGACTTCGAACGCCAGGTTGATGGCAATGCAGGTCTTTTCCCGATAGTCGTCCGGATCGGCCAAGAGAAGCGACGGGCCCGTGCCGAAGATCACGATTTCCTCGCCGGCATGCCGCCGGTGGAGTTCGGCGATGGGCCGGCCGACAAGCGGATCCGCGCGAAACGGGGCGTCACAAACCCGCGCCACGCGGCGCGGGGCGGCCGCGACTGGCCGCGCTGGGGGCTCCTCGGATGCCGCGGCCGATACGCTTCCGTTGGCCACGACCGGGGGCGGCTCGGGCGCCGCCGGAAACGGCCGCACTTTCCCGAGCAAAAGCACATCGTAGTAAGCTCGCGCAAACCGCCGCACCAGCACGCGGGGATCCCAATATCGCTCCATCCACTCGCGAGCCGCGTTGCCTCGCTGCGCCAGTTCGTCCGGATGTTCGATATAGTGGCAAAGATCGTCGAACAACGTGGCGAGGCTGCTCTTGATGAAAGGGTGTTCGCTCGCGCCGGTGACCTCGCGGAGAAACGCCACCGTCTGGTCGTCGATCGCATTGAACGTGGCCGCTCCGACCGAGCAGCCTTCCAGCGATTGCAGATGGTAGCTCCCGGTCACGCACTCATCGATGCAGAGGTGTGCCGTGCGCTTGGCTTCGAGACATTTCGCGTAGGGCCGGTTGTTCATCACCACGATCTCGACCCTCTCGCCGAAGCGGACCTTGATTTTCTCCAAGATATGCCGGGTCTCGCCCGAGCCCTTGTCGCCCCAGCCGCCCTTGATTTCGCTGGCCCAGGAAAAGAAAATTTTCACCCGGTCCGCCGGCTTTTCTCCCGGCCGAAACGCGTCGTCCCAGATATCGATCAGGTTGGGCACCATCTGCGCATCGGTGTAAAAGCGCGGGTGATATTGCGCGATGACGAGCTTTCGGTCGTTGAAGGCGAGGTGCGTTTTCCCGGGCCGATACCCGCCAGGCTCGGCGTGAAACTGGAGCAGGGCCGTCTTCTCCTTCACGGCCGGATCCGACCGCTGGTGCAGGTGGACCACGTCGGCCTCCGCCACGAGAACCCGCAGCGCCTCGGCGGAGGGATTCACCCGGTCGTAGGCCCAGCGGAGATTGCTGAAGTCGGAGTGAGGCGAGAATTCCCGGCGCAACACGCTCGTCGACCGGTGTCGCGTGTATTTATTGAGCGCACCGCTGAGGTGAGTCGGCGCGCCCGCCAGCGAGGCCTGAGCCAGGTGGACGATGTGCAGCGGCAGCAGTTCCTGCCAGGTGCGCTTTTCGAAATAATCGAGCCGGCTCCGAAGATTGCAGTTGTAGACATTGTCGCGCCGGCAGAATTGCTCCAACTGCCGGGCGCACGCATCCAAGCAGGTCTGCACCCGAGGAGAGTGTGGACGCCGCCGCCGGCGGTCGAAATCCGTATGCCGGTCATACCATTTGGCCTCGGTGGCGTTCTCGACGTAAAAGTCCAGGCCGAAAAGGAGGACGCGTTTCTCCGGGAAATATTTCTGCAGCAACTGCAGCGCCGAGACGACGGTAAAGTTCCCCTGCAGCCCGTCGGACTTGCGATCGAACCAGAAATCGATCAGCCCCGCGATGGCGTGCCGTCGGTGCAGCGCCGGGAAAAGAAAGAGCCGGTCTTTCGGCCGGTCGCGGTAGTGGACGGCGAGGAATTCGGCCACGCGCCGGTCCGACGCCATGTTGAGGTGGCTGGCCAGGCGAACCGGCGCGTAGTTGACCGTGATGACAAAACACTTCTTGAGCAGGTGAGCCCGCTCCGCCTCGTCCAGATCGTGAATGGAGTTGCCCGAACCGAACAGCGCGACCGTGTCCTGCTCGATCCGGCACTGCGAGAAGCCGGGCAGCGTTGGCTTGCGCGCGGAGGAGCCGGGCGAAGGCACGAGGGGAGGAGCCGATGGCATGACGATATCGATATTTATTGGGTCCGTCGGGCGGCGAGAGGCCCGGCGGCCGGGCTGCCTCGCCCGCGGGTTTGTCCGGCGGGGAGGCTGCAGATGTTTTTTCGCCGGAAGAATCGCGGGAGATCCCTGAAAGGGATCCTTCTCGGCTTACTGGCAGATAGAAATCTGCCCGGGAAAGGGGGGGAAGACGCCACACAGGGCGTCCGAACCGCGTTGGATCACCAATCCGAAATTCCAGTTAAAACCAGGCACACACCGGTCCGTGACGGTCAATTGACTGCCATGGGAATCGCGATGAATCGCGACTGCTGAAACCTGAGGCTGTCCGGGAGCTTCGCCCGTCGGATTGGAAAGCGGTTCCACGTCGGCGATGCCAATCAGCGTATGATTCGCGTCACCCAGCAACTGAAAGGTCAGTTGAATGACGTCGTCGTCGCCCGTGGAAGGAGAGATCAATATTGTGGTGGGAGAACCGGTGTCGATTTCCAGATGGAAGACATTCTCGGCGGTCGGCGACGTGACGAGAGAAACCAGGTTGGCGGAAACGGCCACGGCGTTGACGGGGCCGGATGGTTCGGACGTGGAATTCGAGTCGAACACTACGTCGGTGATTTGGACAGTTGCGGTATACATGGGGGATCTAGTTGTTTTTGGTTGCGGGGACTGGCGGAGCGGCGGCATCCAGCATGGACGCTGCCAGAGGATCGAGAGAGTGATAACCGAAGCGGTGGAGCCGCTCGATGAGCGGGCGGGCCTCATCGGGCTTGCCAAGTAGCACGAGAGCTTGCGCGCCCGGATCGAGGAACCGCCAGTCGTTGGAGTTCGTCAAGCGCGGGCCGAGCACGTCGAGGGCGCGATGCCAATGACGTCGCGCGAGGTCAGGCTGGCCCTCGGAGAGCGCAATGCGACCCGCAAGGATGTTCGATTGCGCCAATTCACAATTACCCCAGTCGTCGGCGCGACCGGAGGTGACGAGGCGTTCGCCCAACTCGATCGCGCGTGCGACGGCCTCGCTCGCCCCAGGCTGCCGCGTCTCCCATCGGAGGCGGCACTCGAGGCGCCACGCGGTCGCGAGATTGCGGATGAAAAGACGGTCCGACGGCTCGGCCTCGACGAGTGTCTGCAGTTTATCGCGGGTGCCGGCCAGCAACGGCGTGGCCGTAGGCACGTCGCCCGCGACGAGCAAAAGCGGGACCTCCCGGAGCTGGACAAGCAGCTCGTTGAGCAACCACTCCCGATTTTTTGAATCCTGGGCCACCAAGAGATCGAGCAATCGCTTCGCCCAGGTGAACGACGTCGAGGCGCGGGCCCCCTGGCCGGTGATAACCTGAAGGTCGCCCGTCAACACGATACTCAAGGCCAGGCCTAATTTCCAATTGGTGATCGCCGGCTCCCGGTCAGCGAGCCCCTGGTATCGGGAGAACGATTCCATAACATGCTCGCTCGCTTCGGCGTAGTTTCCCTCGAACTCGGCGACGAAACCGAGCCACGATGCGTTTTCTGCCAGTTGCGAGAGAAGCCGGGAATCATCCGGATTCGCGGTGAGCATCTCGCTCAAGGTGGCTCGTGCGGACAGAAATTCGCTTCGCGCGACCGCGAAATTCCCGCGTCGAAATTCCATGGTGGCGAGATCGTCCTGGCTGGAGGCGAGCTCGAATTCCGAGCGCGGCGAATTCCGCTCGATCGCCGCCAAGGCGACCGCCGACTCGCGCCGCCGGGTGAACCACTCGCGCTGGGTTGGGAGCTCGCCCCGTTTCAGGGCGACATACCCGATCCAGTATTCCGCCCGGGTGCGGTCGTAGAGCATGTCGCCGTCTCGCGGATGACGGGCGGCGAGGAAGGCGGCGCGGGCGTAGGCTTTGGTGAAGGCATCGGCCGCATCGGCATACCTCGCCTCGTCCATCCGGATTTCGCCGATCTGCGTGAGGGCCTTCGCCTGACGGGCGAGCGCGGTGTCGGTGAGTTCGCCCGGTTCGAGCGCGGCGAAGTAGGCCATCGCCTGCTCTCCGACGGCGTCGAGGAGATCGAGGTGGCCGACCTTTTTGAGTTCGGTGTGAAAGTCGCCGAGCAGGAAGGTAACCAGACCCTCGGCCTGTTCCTGGCGGCGCTGCGCGACCGCCCGTTCGGCAGTGGCCGTGCGCTCGGCGCGCGTGGCGCGGATGGCCTGGCGCACGCTCACGACGGTGCCGACGATCAGCGTGAAGGCGATGGCGGCGGCGCTGGCGCAGGCGAGCCGATGGCGCGCGATGAATTTCCGCACGCGGTAGAGTTCGCTCGGCGGGCGCGCGACGACGGGCTCGTCGCGCAGGTAGCGGCGCACGTCGTCGGCGAGTTCCTGGGCGGTGCCGTAGCGGCGGTCGCGGTCTTTTTCGAGGCAGCGCATCACGATCCAGTCGAGATCGCCGCGGAGCAGCGAGGAAAGCTGGGCCGGAGCCGCATCGCGCAAGCGCGCCACGGCCGCACGATCGTCGGCGGCGAGCGTGGCGACGCGTGCGGAGGGCCGGGGCGGCTCGATCTCGCGGATGATGCGGCGGATTTCGTCGACGCCGGATTGGGTGAGGGTCTTGGGATCGAACGGCAGCCGGCCGGCGAGCAGTTCGTAGAGCAGGACGCCGAGCGAGTAGACGTCGCTGCGGGTGTCGATATCGAGGTCGCGCTGGTCGGCCTGCTCGGGGCTCATGTAGGCCGGCGTGCCGATGAACTGGCCGAGGCCGGTCACGAGCGTCTGCTCGGTGAGGCGTTCCTGCGTCGCCTTGGCGATGCCGAAGTCGATCACCTTCGGCGTGGGCACGCCGTCGTGCAGCGCGACGAGGATGTTCGAGGGTTTGACGTCGCGGTGGATGATGCCCTTTTGGTGCGCGTGCTGCAGCGCGAGGCAGGCGCGGGCGAAGAGTTCGAGCCGCGCGGCGATGGGCAGGTTGTGCTCGTCGCAGAATTTCGTGATGGGCACGCCGTCGACGAATTCCATCACGAAGAACGGCCGGCCGGCGTCGGTGGCGCCGGCGTCGAACACCTGGGCGATGTCGGGATGATTCATCATCGCGAGGGCCTGGCGCTCGCCCTCGAAGCGCGTGACGATCTGGCGCGTGTCCATGCCGAGCTTGATGACCTTGAGCGCGACCTGTCGGCGCACGGGCACCTTCTGCTCGGCGAGGTAAACGACGCCGCAGCCGCCCTCGCCGATTTTTTTGATCAACGTGTAGCGGCCGATCGTGTCGCCGGGTTTTTCGTCGGGCGACGGGGCCGGGCGGTCAGCCGCCGAGTCTTCGAGGAAATCCCCGGCAGCCGCGTAGCCGGCGAGGAGCGCTTCGATGCGGGCGCCCATCGCGGGATCTTCCATGCACTCGCGGTCGAGCAACGCGGCGCGCTCGGCGGCGGGCAGGTCGAGAGCTTCGGCGAAGATTTCGTCGTCGCGATTCATCGGAGGGTGGGAATTTGACGAAACAGAGCTGGCGGGATCGGAGAGAGGAACGCGATGTGGGGTGGTCGGGAGTCGGATTCCGCGCCGTAATGGGCGCGGCTACGAAGCGATGGTTGTAGCCGCGCCCATTAAGGTGCGCCGACGGTGTTTGCGGCGAAGAAGTGCATGACAGGCTCTAAAGTGGGAAGGCGAAGAAGGGTTCGCTCTCAAAGCGAAATCCACGGGGCCAATGGGCCACTGGAACGGGATTTGTTTTTTTATTTCCGAATGCGCCGCGCCCGGCCCTGACTTAACCGCGCAGTCGTGTCACCTCGTTGAACAGCCACGCGCGGGCGTAGGCCCAGTCGCGCTTGGCTGTGCGGTGGGAGATACCCAGCAGGTCGGCCGCCTCCTCAAGGGTGAGGCCGGCGAAATATTTTTGTTTCACGAGCTCGGCCTTGCGCGGGTCGTGGGCGGCGAGGCCATCGAGCGCCTCGTTGATGAGAAGCAGCTCCTCGTCGTCCCCGAGCGGCGAGGCGACGTCGAAGCCGGTGTCACTGGCGCTGACCTTCGCGAGCTCGCCACCATGGCTGACGGCGCGCTTGCGGCGGGCATTGTCAATCAGGATACGCCGCATGCCCTCGGCGGCGGCGGCGAAGAAATGGGCACGGTTGGCCCATTGCGGCTGTGCGTCACCGCCGAGGCGCAGCCAGACTTCGTGGACGAGCGCGGTGGGTTGCAGGGTTTGGCCGGGCGCTTCGTGGGCCATCCTGGCGGCGGCGAGTGCGCGCAACTCGTCGTAGACGAGCGGCAGCAGTTGCGCGGCCGCGTGCGGATCGTTTTGCCCGATCCGTTGGAGGATGAGGGTGATTTCGCCTTCGTTCACTGAAGGGCATGGTGGTAAATGGTGGTGAGAATAGAAACAACAACTACGAACGACAGGAAGTTGCACCAAAGGCTGCGTGCTGGGAGCGTTGTTGCACCCGGAGAACCCTGAGGCCGTTGCCCTGGTCGGCGATCCACCATTCCGAGTGTTGCTGCACCGTTGATCGTTGGGGTGTGCCACAATTGAAAGGTTCTGAAACAGCCCAATTGGGCCGGGGGCATCGCGGCGGTTTTGCCCTTTGCGTTCGTTTCCGCCCAGCTGGAGATCGCCGCCCATCGTCGATGCGGGCCGGGCGGCCACTCGATTCAATCGCCGATGCGAGGCGGATGAAGCAAGCCTTCGGGGCGGAGGGGATTCCGGGGCGTTGGGACGCGCTTGATGCAATCGGGAGGCACTGCATCGCAATCGGGAGCCGTTACATTGGGATCGGGAGCCGTTACATTGGAATCGGGAACCATTGCATCGCAATCGGGAGGCACTGCGTTCGAATCGGGAAGCATTACATCGGAATCGGGAGGCGCTACATCGCCGTCGGGGGCCGCTGCGGCGCAATCGGGAGCCATTGCATCCGAGTCGGGAGCGACTGCGGCGGGATCGGGGAGCGCTGCATCGCGATCGGAAGCCACTGCGTCCGAGTCGGGAACCGCTGCATCCGAATCGGCGGGCGCTACAGCGGAGTCGGCCGCCACTGCGTTGCGATCGGGAAGCGTTGCGTCCGGATCGGGGGGCAGTGCAGAGGAATCGGGGGTCGCGGCATCGGAATCGGGAACGATTGCATCGGGGTGCGGAATGGCTTTGGCGGAGGGCGGAGGCGTTTTGTCCGACTGCCGAGCCGGTCGGACGCGCCGACCTGGGGCGCTCGCCGGGTCGGAGACGGGATGATTGGTCGCTTCAAGACTTGCGCCGGGAATCTTTATCCGGGCTACTCGCCGCGGGAAAATTTTATCGATGCCCGAGCTGCCCGACATCACGGTTTACCTCGAAGCGCTCGACCGGCGCGTCGTCGGGCAGGTGCTCGAAAAGATCCGGCTGGAAAATATGTTCGTGCTCCGGACCGCGGTGCCCCCGATCGATTCGCTGGAAAAACGGCGCGTCGTGGCGCTGCGGCGGATCGGAAAGCGGATCGCGTTCGGCTTCGAGGGCGACCGGTGGCTCGTGCTGCACCTGATGATCGCGGGACGGCTCCAGTGGGCGGAGGGCGCGGCGAAACCGACGGCGCGAAATGCGCTGGCGCATTTGGTCTTTGCGAACGGGACGCTGACGCTCACCGAGGCGGGGACGAAGCGGCGGGCGGCGCTGCACGTCGTCGACGGCGAGGCGGCGCTGCGGGCGCACGATCCGGGCGGGATCGACGTGCTGGCGTGTTCGCTGGCGGAGTTCGGCGCCGCGCTGACGCGGGAGAATCACACGTTGAAGCGCTCGCTGACCGATCCGCATCTCTTCAGCGGCATCGGCAACGCCTACTCGGACGAGATTTTGCACGCGGCGCGGTTGTCGCCGGTGACGCTGACGCAAAAGCTGTCGGCGGCGGAGATCGTGCGCCTGCATGCGGCGGTGCAAGGGGTGTTGCGGGTGTGGACGGAGCGACTGCGGCGCGAGGCCGGCGAAAATTTTCCCGCGAAGGTCACCGCGTTTCACGCCGCGATGGCGGTGCACGGAAAATTCGGCCAGCCCTGTCCGGTGTGCGGCACGGCGGTGCAGCGGATTCGTTACGCGGAGAACGAGGTGAATTACTGCCCGCGCTGCCAGACCGGCGGGAAACTTCTGGCAGATCGGTCGCTTTCGCGGCTGCTGAAAAGCGACTGGCCGCGCACGATCGACGAGGCGGAATTGAAAATGCGCTGACGCCGCGGTGGCGCAGCCCCGGCCGGTTGGCGGGCTCTCAGATTTTCTTGTGCGCGTGGAGGAGCAGGCTCGCGTTGTAGGCGATGTAGAAGCCGGCCGT
>Ga0265314_10004876_pt1 | contig 12263 bp, 13 predicted proteins | sample 4126metaG_FD_203106 | JGI IMG/M metagenome (GOLD analysis project Ga0265314, IMG submission 203106) | Rhizosphere microbial communities from Carex aquatilis grown in University of Washington, Seatle, WA, United States - 4-1-26 metaG | ecosystem: Host-associated > Plants > Roots > Rhizosphere >... | reverse complement strand
CGCCGCCAGCCGAGCGCCGTACGTCGCCCACGGCAGGCGTCCCATGTCGGCGACGGCCAGCATCCGTACGTCATCGAGGTGCGGCAGTGCCCGCGAAGGTTCCTCCGGGCCGACCCCGACCGTCACCGGCGCCGGCAGCGCGCGATCGCGGGAAAACCAGGGCCTGCCGGCATTGGCGGGCTCGGGGGTCGGCGCAGCGGCGGCGGATCCCGGAGTCGCGCTCGCGTCGGCGGAGTGCTCTTCCAGCGTCACCAGCGCGGCAATCACCAGGCCCAGCGTCGCCCAACGCTCGGTGAGCTCGTCGCGTGGTTGGAACATCACGTCGCGGTGGGCGGCAGGTCCGGCGCCCGCGCCGGGAGCGCTCACCACCACGCTGGCGGCCGCGTCGTCGGCAGCCCGCGCCACCGTGGCCCGCCAGCAGGCGCTCCCGCCATTGCCGGCCGCGCTCGCGCCGTCATGCCCACCGTCGGCGGCCAGGCGGCATTCGCCCGCGCCGAGGATTCCGTCGCAGCGCTGCTGCAGCGCCAGCACGGCGTCGGGGGCGGCGGCCGTGCCCAGCAGCTGAATCGCGACGCAAGCGTGGGTCAGCATGATCCCTCTCCTCCTCCTCAGCGCCGCGCGCCCGCTACCGCCGCCAGGTTGGCGCGCGCTTGCGCCGACAGCGGCCCCTCGGGAGCGCGCGCGAGCAACTGTCGATAGAAGCGCGCCGCTTCATCCGTGTGCCCGGCGCGCTCCGCGGAGAGCGCCGCTTGAAAGAGCTCGTTCTGTGCCCGCAGATCGCTCGGCGCGACGCGGGCTGCGTCCGCGGCCAGGCCGCCGGTGCGGGTTACCGTCCGAGGATGATCGGCTCTTGCCTTCGTACCGGAGCCCGTCACGCGCGCGCCGGCGCGGCGACGAGGTTCGCCGGATTCGCTCGCCGGCCGGGCCGCCGATTCCGTCGCTGGAGCCGCGCTCGCCGAATCGCCTTCGTTCGCGGCGCCGCAGTCCCAGCTCTCTCCGCGCGCGAGCAGGCGCGTGCGCAGCCCCTTCGCCACCTGCACCAGCCCCTCGTCGACCGACACGCAGGTCGGCGCGTCGGCTCGCGGCGACAGCGCGACGTCGAAGACCGTGCCGCGCACCTCGACGTCGGCGTCGGGCGTCATCACATGAAAACGGTGCTCGCCTTGCAGCTTCCGCACTTCGAAGTGCGCGCGCCCGCGCTCGAGCGCGATGGCCAGCGACGGCGTGGCGCCCGCGGCCAGCATCGCCGGGCCCGCGCCCGCGCTCGCGGTCACCATCGGCCGCGCGCGCGATCCCGGCGCCAGCGTCATGGCCACGATATCGGCGACCCGCACGCGCGCCGGACGATCCGCGGGTGATTCGAACGCCGTCATGTCGGCGAGCGCGACTGACTCTCCCGCGCGCAACGCGTGCGCGCCGCTGTCGCCGCGCAGCCAGAGCGCGCCGTCGAGCACCGTGAGCGCGGACGCCGATGAAATCGCCGTCGCCGCCGTCGCCATGGGCCTGTGCGCCGGGAGCGCGATCCAGAGCGCCGTCGCTCCCGCGCCGCCGAGCGCCACCAGGGCCGCCGCGCGCACCAGTGCTCGGCGACGGTGCACACGCCGCCGCTCGCGCGCGACGTGCGCGCGCAGTCGGGGCAAGAGCCGCTCTCGCCGCGCCGCCCGATCGCGGATCGGGCGCCGCTCGGCCGGCAGAGATCGCAGGTAACCCCGCAGCTGTGTCTCGGTGTCGTCTCGTTCGGTCATTCGGTTCCCTCGTGTGCCCGGATCCAGGTGAGGACCTCGCGCCGCCCACGCACCAGCCGCGACTGCGCCGCCGACACCGACACGCCGGTCAGCTGAGCGATCTCCGCCAGGTCGTGACCGAGCAGATCGTGCAAGACCACCGCCTCGGCTCGCTCGCGGTTCACGCGCGCGAGCGCGCTCTGTAACAGCGCTACGCGCCGCCGCGTCTCCGTCAGGTGCTCCGGCGTCGCCGTGTGCGCCTCGACCAGCTCCAGCGTCTGGTACGTGGTTCGCCGATCGAACAGCTTTCGTTCGCGCGCCCGCGCCCGCAAGGCATCGACCGCAACGTGCTGGGAGAGCAGCGTCGCCCACGAGCGCAGGCTGCAGGCGCGCGCGAAGCGGCCCGACACCACGGAGCTGATCACCCGCTCGATCGCCTGCTGAGCCAGGTCGTCGCGCTCGGCGTCGGCGCCCAGCAGCCGGAACAGCACCGCCTCGACCACGTCGACCACGCGGTCATAGATCGCGTCGGCGGCCCAGCTCGCGCCGTCGACCAGCGCCGCGCAGATCTCGGCGTCGCTGAGGTCGGCGCCGGTCCCCGCTGGCCGGCGCGGCGGCATGTCCGGGTCCGAACCCGACCGCGCCTTGATCGAACCCATGATGCGACATTAGACGACCGAGCCCTGTCCGGCAGGCAGAAATTCCGCGCTGCCCGGCGATTGGGGGTGGATGCGTCTTTCCTGGGGTGGGATGCGTCTGTTCCGGCTATGCACGCGGCGCGCACCGATGACGCACCCGCGCACGGCGCTGCTTTCCCGGTTGTCACCACGTTCGGCGGACCGTATCCTGACCCTTTCAACCTCTCGTCGGTGAACAGGTCATGGCACGTGAATTCAAAGTCGGGGTGCTCGGCGCAACCGGGATGGTCGGGCAGCGGTTCGTCTCGCTGCTCGAGGGGCACCCGTGGTTCAAGGTCACCGCCGTCGCCGCCAGCGCGAAGTCGGCGGGACAGCCCTATCGGTCGGCGGTCGCCGGCCGCTGGGCGATGCCGGCGCCGGTCCCGGCGCGCGTCGGTGATCTGGTCGTCGGCGACGCCTCCGACGTGAAGCGCATCGCCGGGCAGGTCGACTTCGTGTTCTGCGCCGTCGACATGACCAAGGACGAGACGCGCGCGCTCGAGGACGCCTACGCGATGGCGGAGACGCCGCTGATCTCGAACAACTCGGCGCACCGCGCGACGCCCGACGTGCCGATGATGGTGCCCGAGATCAACCCCGAGCACGCCGAGCTCATCGTCAGCCAGCGCAAGCGCTTGGGGACACGGCGCGGGTTCGTCGCGGTGAAGCCGAATTGCTCGCTGCAGAGCTACGTGCCGGTGATTCACCCGCTGCGCGAGTTCGGCCCCAACAAGGTCGTGGTCGCCACCTACCAGGCGCTGTCCGGCGCGGGCAAGACCCTCGAGACCTGGCCCGAGATGGCCGACAACGTGATTCCGTACATCGGCGGCGAGGAAGAGAAGAGCCAGAACGAACCGATGAAGATCTGGGGCCGGGTCGAGAACGGCCGCGTCACGCCAGCGGCCAAGCCGGCGATCGTCGCCCACTGCATCCGCGTGCCAGTCAGCGACGGTCACCTGGCCGCGGTGAGCCTGGGCCTCGACAAGAAGCCGCCGCGCGACGAGATCATCGCGCGCTGGCGCGCCTACTCGGGCCGCCCGCAGGCGCTCAATCTACCGAGCGCGCCCAAGCCGTTCCTCATCTACTTCGACGAGGACAACCGGCCGCAGACGCGCCTCGACCGCGACGCCGGCAACGGCATGGCGGTGACCATCGGCCGCCTGCGCGACGATCCGCTGTTCGACTACCGCTTCGTCGCGCTGTCGCACAACACCGTGCGCGGCGCCGCCGGCGGCGCGATCCTGACCGCGGAATTGCTCGTCGCCGACGGCTACATCGCGACGGCGTGATTGTTCGCGCGATCGTGCGCGGCGGTTCTCGATCGAGATCAAATGACGGTTTCGTCACACCCGCGGCCCTTGCGCGCGGCCATCTCGCGGCTTAGGGAGTGAGTAGGTCACGGCCCGGCCGTGTCGGTCCCTCTTTGCGAAAGGGTTGGCGATGAAGAAGTTTCTCGTTCTCTACAAGGCGTCACCGGCGGCGTTTCAGCAGGCGATGAAGTCGGCGACCCCCGAGCAGCAGAAGGCGGGGATGGCGGCGTGGATGGCCTGGGGCCAGAAGGCAGCGGGCTCGATCGTCGACATGGGCGCGCCGCTCGGCAAGAGCCTCAACGTCACGCCGAGCGCGGCCTCACCGTCGACGAACGATCTGGGCGGCTATTCGATCCTGCAGGCCGAGTCGAAAGAGGCGCTGGCCGCGACTCTGAAGGGGCACCCGCACTTCATGATGCCCGAGAGCTCGATCGAGATCGTCGAGCTGATGCCGATGCCGGGCACGGCCTGAGTCAGCGCCGCTGCCGGACGAGGGCGTTGCGGTCGGTGTCGATCCAGTAGACGAAGTCGGCGTCGACCGCCAGGCCGCGCGGCGGGCCGGCCGTGCGGTGCAGCGGTCGGACGGCCTCGCCGTCGCGTGCGCGGAAGATGCCTCCGTCGGCGGCGAAGAAGACGTCGTTGCCGTCGGCGGCGAAGCCCGAGAGAGCGCGCGTCGGCAGCACCAGCTGGCTGGCGCCGCCGGCCTTGGCGACGCGGTGCACGCCGCCCGCGCCCAGCCAGTAGACGTGGCGCGCGCCGAGCAGCGGGCGCCGTCCGTCGAAATCGGTCAGCACGACTCGTTCGGTCGCGCGCGGCTCGTCCTTCTTCGCGGCCATCAGGCGCGGCGGCACCGGATCGTGGCAGCGATACTCCACCACGTTCGAGTCGCCGATGGTCTCGTTGCCGCAGATCGGCTTGTGCCGGCCGCGGTCGACCCAGAAGATCTCGGTCTGGTCGACCTCGATGTTGGCCAGCGCGTGGATGCCCGCCTGGATCAGCAGCGGATCGCCCGGGTTGTCCTCGGCGGGCAGGCGTTCGATCTGACAGTTGTCCGCCTGCGCGCAGTTGCCGGCGTACAGGTACCTGGAATCGAGCGCGAGGGCATAGAGCAGGTTGCGCTCCAGCACCGTGCTGCGCTGGCGGGGTGAATCGCGCACCACCTGCCCAAGGCCCGACAGCTCGTAGATCACGTCGCTGTCGAAGCGCGGATCGTCGGGTGTGCATTCGCGCCGCCGCAAGATCGGCTCCAGCGGTTCGGCCGTGACGCGGCCGTCGTCGATCTCGGCGCGCCAGAGGGTGCAAGTGCGTTCGAGCCAGTAGAGCCTGCCGTGCGACATCGCCAGGAGGCGCGTGCCCGGCGCGACCGCCAGCACTGGCGACGGACCGCTGCGCAACCACCACGCGACACCGATGACGAAGCACAGGCCTGCGCCGACGGCGGCCAGTGCGATCGCTCGCGCCCGCGCCCGCGTCTGCTCTGTCGCGCTGCGGTCCATGCGACCAGCGCAGAATACCGGTGAGCCGGAAAAATCTCACGTCGATCGCGGGGGGCGTTTGTGTCCGTCGCCCACCAGTGTATGTTCGGGCGGATGAGGGGTAGAGGCGGGTGGGCCCAGATCTGGGTGGCGGTTCTGCTGAGCGCCGGGGCGTGCAGCACCGAGATGGCGAACGAGCCCGGGTCACCCGAAACCACGGCCACGTCGTCGAGCGACATTCCAACCGACCTGGCGTCGCTCGCCGGTCCGATGACATTGATGATCGTGGCGACCAATGCCGGCGTGCTGGTGGGGACGCCCGCGGGCGACTCGCAGTTCTACGACAACGGCGATCCCGGCAAGCTGGCGATGGCCGCGGCGACTGCCGGCATTCCGGTCTGCTCGATCGAGCTCGGCATGCTGGTGACGCCGCCGGCGCCCGCCGGTGCGGTCGCGCAGTCGGTCGCCGCCGCGATGGACCAGTGCAGTCACCAGAACCTGACGAGCGACCTGGCGGAGCTGCGCCAGCTGCAGACGCCGTCGACCGTGGTGATCGTCGGGGCGAACGCGGCCGAGACCGTCGGCAGCACCAACAACGGCGTCAATTACTTTTACGGCGCGGATGTCCTGGGGATGCTGCACGCCGCGCGCACGCTCGACGTCACCGCCTGCGTCGTCGCGCCTCAGAACATCTCGTTGCCGATGTATCCCCTCGGAGCGACGCCCGGCGTCTCGATTCCGCAGGCGCTCGCGAGCTGCGGGCTTTGACGATCCTTCGAGCTTGCTCGAAACCGGGCTTCGTTTCGCATTGGTAACAAGCGCGCTCGCCGCCGACGCGGGGCTGGTCAAGGACGTCATCGTCGCGCAAGATCGCGCCGATGAATCGACGACGGAGCGCGATCTGGATCGCCGTCGCTGGCGCGAGCGCGCTGGCCGGCGGCTGTGGCTCGGTCCCCGGATCGCACGATGCCGTGGCCGTCACGTTGCCGGATGCCAGTGACGGCGTCGGGCCGTCGGATGCCGCCGTCGAGTCGAGCCCGGATCAGTCCGTGGCCGGTGACGGCTCGGTAGCGTCCGACCGCCCCGCGGTCGACGGCGGGGCCGACGGTGCGTGTCAGCCGGAACAGTGCAACGGTCGCGACGACGATTGCGACGGCGTCATCGACAACGGTTGTCCGATCGACCAGCGCCCGCTGTCGACGCGCGTGGTGGCTTCGACCAGCGCCACCTACGGCAGCGTCTCCGAGGTCATGCACGTCAACTTCGCCGACACCTGCCCGGACGGGCAGGCCATCGTGGGCCTGACCGGCAACGCGGGCAGCGGGCTCGACTCCGTGGGCGTCAATTGCGGCACGCTCACGGTGCGAGAGGATCGCTCGACGACGCCGTACCAGTACTCGGTGGCGGTGGCGGCCGGCATGCAGTACGCGCCGCTCGGAGGCACAGGAGGCGCGCAGCACGCGCTCGACAACGCGTTGCTATGTGGAATCGACGAGGTCGTGACGTCGATCCAGGTCTCCCATGAGCCCGCGGGCGGGGCGTGCGCATCCAACGGCTGCCCGACGACGACGACGGCGGCCGCGGGATGTCCCACTCTTTACGGGCTCAACGTGTCGTGCGCCAAGCTGGCGATCCAGGGCGCGCCGGGCGCGTTCACACTGGCTTACGCGGCGACGCCGAGGCTCAGCGCGCACGTCGGCGGCACGGGCCGCAGCGGCGTGCCCGCGACCGTCGATACGTTCTCGTGCGCGCCGGCCGGCGCGGTTCGATCCGCCACTGGCGCCTACGGTCCCTGGCCCGCCAACTGCGCGGCCACCGTCGTCAATGGCCTGCAGCTCACCTGCTCGAATCCCGTCATCCCCGAGCGCTAGCTTTCGTGACGCCGCTCGGCATCCGTCGGCGAATTGCGGCCAGCCCCCGACTTGTCGTTGCAGTCCCGGGGCTGCACGCTGTCGCGCAACACGGGGCCAGAAAAGCCGGAGGGAGCGTGCAGGATGGAAAGCGGACAGCGGACCAGGGTTGCTATTGCCTGTCAGGGCGGCGGCAGCCATACGGCATTCACCGCCGGCGTGCTTCAGAAGCTGCTCGAGAGTCTCCCTGACGACGTCGATGTGGTTGCGCTCACCGGCACGTCGGGTGGCGCGATCTGCGCGGCGCTGGCGTGGGCCGGTCTCGTGCGCCAGGACCGGCCAGGGGCGGTGCGGAAGCTGCGAAGTTTCTGGCACGCGACGGCCGCGCGCGAGCCCATGGACCGGGCCGTCAACGAGGCGACGATGGCCGCGGTGGCGATGCGTGACCTCATGGTCCTGCCGGAGATCAGCCCGTACCGGCTGCCCACGTGGGGGGAAGATCGGTTTCGTGAGGTCCTCGAGGCACACTTCGAGTTCGACGAGTTACGAGCGCTGGCGCGTCGGCCCGGGGCGCCCATCCTTCAGATTGGTGCTGTCGAGGTCCTGAGCGGCCACTTCGAGCTCTTCGGCGGGCAGGACCTGTCCGCGGACTGCCTGCTGGCGTCGGCGGGACTGCCCGAGCTCTTTCGCGCGGTGAGGGTCGCCGGCCGCGGCGTGTTCTGGGACGGACTCTTCTCGCAGAACCCGCCGATCCACGATCTCATTGCGCACCAGATCGACGAGCTGTGGCTGATCCAGATCAACTCCAGCACCTGCTCCCGTGTTCCCACCGAGACGCACGAGATCATGGATCGGCGGAACGCCCTCGCCGGCAACCTCTCGATGGAGCAGGAGCTGGGGTTCATCGAGTTCATCAACCGAGCGATCCGATCGGGCAAGCTCGACGAGCTCGGCATGCGTCCGATCCGCGTCTCCCGCATCGCGCTCGATCGCGAGCTCGGCTACCGCACCAAGCTCGACAGAAGGCCCGAGCTGCTCGACGAGCTGATGGAGTACGGCGAGGCAAAGTGCCGCTGGTTCTTGAAGGAGCGCGGAGCCGCCCGTTCCGAGCTTCGCTCTCACAACGGCGCTCCGGGGGAGATGCACGCGAATGGCGGGGGATGAGGCAGACCTCCGCGTCGCGCGCAACGCCGGCTGGACGCGGATCGTCCTCGGCTTCGAGGGTGTCGTCGTCCGTTTGCTGCTTCTCCTCCTGATGCTGGTGGTCGTCGTCAGCGTCTTCGACCTGGGTTGGCTGCTCTATCGTGATTTCGTCCGGTCGCGCGAGTCCCTGCTCGACCCGGAGGAGATGTTTGGGTTGTTTGGCTCGTTCCTGCTCGTGCTGGTTGGCCTCGAGCTCATGTCCACGCTCAAGGCCTATCTGCTGCGCGGCGTGGTGCAGGTCGAGGTGGTGCTGGAGGTGGCGCTGATTGCCGTGGCCCAGAAGATCATCATCCTCGACACGTCGCGCGTGGGACCGATCGTCGTGTTCGGGGTCGCGACGTTGGTGTTGACGCTCTCCATCGCCTTCCGGCTCGCGCTGTCGACGCAAAGGTGAGTCCGGGCGGCGTGGCTCCGGTCACCCACTTGATCGCCGGCGCCAAACGCATTTAGAGTGGTCGGGTTTGGCGGCCCGCACAAAAGTCGTCCTGCTTCCTCTGCTCTTGCTTTGTGGCTGCGGCGCGGAGGTCGGCATGACGTCGGACGCCGGCGTCGATGACGGCGGCGGCACGGGAGGCAGCGTTGGACCCGGCGCGGGCGGCGCGAGAGGCGAGGGCGGCTCGAATGGTGCGGGCGGCATCGCCGGCGGTATGGGGGGCCGGACGGGGACGGGCGGCGCCGGCATCGGCGGTTCGGGCGCTGGCGGTTCGGGGGCGGGTGGTGCGGGCGCGGGAGGTTCGGGGGCGGGGGGCGCGGGCGTCGGTGGCGCGGGCGCGGGCGGAGCCGGCGGGGGGCCGGCCGCCTGTCCGGGCGCGAGCGCGACGGAGTTCAATCTCGTCTCCGGCTGGCTCACGAACACCGCCGCCATGGGCGCGCTCCCCAACTACGCGTACAACAACATCAAGACGAATTTCCCCGCCGGCGCCGCGTTCAACAAGCTTGCCTGCACCATCGCGATGAGCTGCGTGGAGTTCGCGCCCATGGAGACCGACTGGCTCCGCAAGTGCGAAGCCGTCCTGACGTCGGCGATCGTCGCGGAGAGCTCGTACGTACCGACGGAGGTCGTCAACGATTCGTACTCGACCCGCTCGGTCAACGGCGTCACCGCGAGCGATCCCACCGTCGGTCTCTTGCAGATTCGATTTAGCTCCACCGTGCACGACTTCAACTACTTCGGTTCGCTGCCCAAGATGGCGGCGATCGGTTGCAGCTGGCCCGCGGCGCTGACGACGCAAGCGGACACCGCCACCTTCTGGGCCACCGCGGGCGCCACGACGTACCTGTCATTCATGCAGGACCCCGCGTGCAACATCGCGCTCGCCAGCTGGTACTACTTCTACAACGCGACCGGCAACGGCGGGCAAAGCGCGGTCTACATCTCCAACTACTGCGCCGGAAGCGGAGTCGCCGGCACGATGGTGACCGGCTTGCTGTCGCATTTGCTGGGCGGCGCGTACCCGCGTCCCGCCGACGCCAACAACGCCTATCCATTCGGCATCGAATGTTGCGCGGGCGGCAATCCGAGCGTCACGACTTGCAATGGTTGCTCGGGGCGGTTTGCCGCGTTCATGGGCATCGGCACGACCGCGTCGCGCCCGAACCCCGATCCGTTTCAGGAGCGGCTGGTCCCCGAAGTCGCGAAGTACTGCAAGTAGGCGCCGTCGCCAGGGCGCCGGCTCGACACCGGCCGGGGCTCAGACCGTGATTTCCTTTGCCGTGATGGTGTAGCGGAAGTTGTCCGGGTCCAGGCTGTCGACCGTGCCGGCCGCGGTCTCCGCCTGCGGGTACATGAAGAACGTGCGCTTCGGCTCCTTTGCACGCGGCAGGACGATGTCGTTTGCGGTGTTGAAAGCCATCCAGTTCATCTCCCAGGCGCCGAACAGCTTGGCGCGCACGGCCTTCACCAGTGGATCGTCGACGGGGAGGGGCTGGGTCCGCTCTTCGAGGACGACCTTGCGCACGTCCGCGGGGTCGGCCGGCACCCAGCCCCAGCCGGAGAGATACACCTCGGCGCGGCAATGCTGGGAGCGCGTGATGATCTCGCTCTTTGCGCCCAAACTGCCGTATCCGAATTGCGACTTGGCGACGCGCACACCGTACACGTCGCGCGCCGCCAGCCCGGCCGCGCGGCAGAGGCAGACGTAAAGCCCGTTCAAGTCGGCACACTTGCCGCCGAGCGTGCCGCTGCGAAGCATGGTCTTCACGTCGCCCAGGCCGCAGCCGCGCACCTTGGGATCGCGGAAGGTGTTGTCCACGATCCACTCGTAGATCGCCCTGGCCTTCTCGAGGTCGGTGTGCGCACCTTTGATGGCCGCCAGCATGGTGTCGCGCACGATGCCGTCGAGGGGCATGTGCTCGGTTGCCGACGTGTAGAGCGCGCGCTCCCGCGGCGAGAGCTCCTCGACCTTGGCCGGCCGCGCCGTGAGGTCGACCGCGCGGTCACGCGTCTGCACGCGCTGGCGTAGCTCCACCGCCGGCTGGGCGATCGAGGCGGGCCACTCGGCGACGAGGATGCCGGCCCCGGACTTGTCATCGTGCACGACCTTGGCTGTGGCATTGCCCGACCAATCGTTGTCGAGCACGCGTTGGTATTCCGAATTCACCGACGGCACGGGCAACCAGGCGCGCGTCAACCCGCCACCGGCGTTCTTGATTTCGACCTTGGTCGTGATCTGGAACGTGCGCCAGCTCAACCCCTGCTTGGGGGCGAACAGCGTCTGCGCCAGAGCGGCGCGTGATGCGCCGACGGCCGGAATCAATGCGCCCACCTTCAGGAATTGACGTCGATCCATGTTTTTCTCCAGCGCGCGATGGATGGTCCTGGTTCCGTGCGTAGTATGCCCGCGGATCGGGCGTTCGCGCGGCAATTGTGCGGCGGCGCGCACGTGGTTTTGCTACGCTGGCGGCTCGACGTGAGAACTCGGTACCAGCGCGGGCTTTTCGGCTGGCTCTCGGCGGCGATCCTGATCGCGACCGGAGCGTTCGCCGCTTGTCGGCCGTCGCCCGCGCGCGCGCAGAGCTCGCCCGGGCAGGACGATCGCGCGCAGCTGCGGGACAGGTATCGCCGTCCCGACGTGCTGGTGTCGGCGCTGCACATCGCTCCCGGCGCGGTCATCGCGGACGTCGGCGCGGGCGCTGGCTACTTGACGCACCGGCTGGCCGCCGCCGCCGGGCCGAACGGACGGGTGGTCGCCACGGATGTCGATGCGGCCAGCCTGCAGCAGATCGGCGCGAGCCGTCCCGGCGAGGCGCCGATCGTCACGCGGACGGTGGCACCCGCCGATCCGGGGCTCGAGCCCGGCCGCTACGATCTGATTCTGTTGTCCGAGGTCGATCACCTGCTCGCGGATCGCGCGGAATACCTGCGCGCACTCGCGAGAGCGCTCAAGCCGGGGATCGGGCGCGTCGCCGTCAGCAATCGGCGCGTTCATCGCGCGGCGCTGCTCGCCGCCGCGGAACGCGCAGGTCTGACACCGAAGGCCGAATACGAGGGGTTGCCGGCTCACTTCCTCATCGAGGTTGCACCATGAGAATGACTGCGCAGGTCCGATCCGTCTCCGCCCTCTTTTTCGCCACGGCTTGCGTGGCCCTGGCGGCTTGCTCCTCGAAAGGCGCGGGGCCGTCCATGCCCGACGGTGCCGGCGGCGGAACGCCCGATGCGGGCGGCGATGCCCCCGACGCGGCGGGCAGCGTCACCTACTGGATGGCGGAGCGCACCTCCGAGATCGACCTGCAGCTCGTCACGACCCAGCCGACACTCGGCTTCTGAGGGCCGCTCCTGGGGGTCGGTGACTCCCTCGAAGCGCCGGGCCCGCTGAATGGCCCGATTCCCGCTGGAAACTGGCACCTGGTCGGTGACGTCGAGGTCTACAGCTCCGGCGACGTCGAGTACGACTTCATCTGGCGCCACGGCGGTACGGACACGACGCTGGCGACCTTCACGCACCACTTCGATCCCCTGCCCGGCAGCTACCGCGCAACCGAGTACGACGCCGACACCACCGGGATCGCCGGCGGCGCCGCCGGC
>Ga0265314_10004871_pt1 | contig 12270 bp, 10 predicted proteins | sample 4126metaG_FD_203106 | JGI IMG/M metagenome (GOLD analysis project Ga0265314, IMG submission 203106) | Rhizosphere microbial communities from Carex aquatilis grown in University of Washington, Seatle, WA, United States - 4-1-26 metaG | ecosystem: Host-associated > Plants > Roots > Rhizosphere >... | reverse complement strand
CGCTGGGCATCAAATCGGGCGTGCCGCTGCTGCGCGTCGTTCGTTCGATGCACATGATTTCGCGGCCGGGACAGACAGGCGTGCTCGCCGCCAGCCGCCATGCGGGCGCGCTGCAGGTGGATCTGTACGTCGCGCAGGGACCGTTTGTGCTCGAACAGAACATTCCCGCCGGAAGCAGCAATGTGGGCGGCGCGATCGGTGTGCCGGAGACGCCGCTTATCACGGTGCCGCAGCCGCTGCATGGCGTGGGGACGTAAACCTTCGCACGCGAATGCGGCTCGCGAAAAAGTGAGCCGCTGAAATCTCCACATCGCATCACGCCGAACTTTCCATGTGATGCGAGGACTTACGAACAAAGTTGTCAAGATGAGACCATACTCGTTGTAGCGTCACGCCCGTTTGCAATTAAAGGAGCACTTAAAATGTCATTCCCAAAGCCGCGCATGAACCGCCTGTTCGCCTCGTCGGGAAAATGTTTCGACGTCGCGATCGATCACGGATTTTTTAACGAAGTCTCGTTCCTGGCGGGAATCGAGAACATGGAAAAGGCGATCGAGACGATCGTAGCCGCGAATCCGGACGCGATCCAGCTCAGCGTGGGACAGGCGACGGTTCTCCAAAAAATCACCGGAAAGCAAAAACCATCGCTCGTGTTGCGCACCGACGTCGCGAACGTCTACGGCAAGAAACTGCCGCGCTATTTGATCAGCCGCATGATCGAAGAGCCGGTCGAGCAGGCGCTGCGCCTTGACGCGGCCTGCGTCGTGGTGAATCTGCTCCTTCTTCCCGATCAGCCGGAATTGTACGCCGCCTGCATCGACAACATTCTGAAACTGAAGCCGCAGTGCGACCGCTACGGCATGCCGCTGATGATCGAGCCGCTCGTGATGCAATCGAACGAGAAGGCCGGCGGGTACATGGTCGACGGCGACATCAACAAGATCCTGCCGCTCGTCCGTCAGGCGCGCGAACTGGGCGCGGACATCATCAAGGCCGATCCGTGCGACGACGTGAAGGAATACCACAAGATCATCGAGACCGCCGGCGTGCCGGTGCTGCCGCGCGGCGGCGGCCGTGCTCCGGATCGCGAAATTTTCCAGCGCACTGTGGACTTGATGAAACAGGGCAGCAGCGGAATCGTCTACGGCCGCAACGTCATCCAGCATCCGAATCCGAAGGGGATGACCGAAGCGTTTATGGCGATTGTGCATAAGGGCGCAGGCGTCGAGGACGCGTTGAAGATCGTGGCAGCGAAGTAATTCACCACAGAGATCACAGAGCGCACAGAGGACGATTGAATATTTCAGATCAGAGACCATTTCTTTCTCTGTGTTCTCTGTGAACTCTGTGGTTAAAAAAAGAGCGAGGAATGATGAAAACAATCAGATTCGGCATCATCGGTTGCGGTCTCATGGGTCGCGAGTTTGCTTCGGCGGCGGCGCGCTGGTGTCATCTGCTCGACATCGACGTGAAGCCCGAGATCGTCGGTATTTGCGATAAGAATGCGGAACTTTTCGGCTGGTATAAGAAGAATTTCCCGTCGATCGCGTTTTACACCGGCGAGCACAAGGAACTGCTCGCGCGCAAAGACGTCGACGCGATCTACTGCGCGGTGCCGCACAATCTGCACGCGGAGATTTACGAAGACATCATCAAAGCTGGCAAACATCTGCTCGGCGAAAAACCCTTCGGCATCGATGCCGAAGCCAATGCGCGAATTTTGAAAGTCATCAACGCCAATCCAAACGTGTTCGTGCGCTGCTCGTCGGAGTTCCCTTACTTCCCTGCGGTGCAACGCATCATCGCGGCGGCGCGCGAGAATAAATTCGGCACGATCATGGAAGTCGAATCGGGATTCCATCACTCGTCCGATCTCGATCCGACCAAGGCGATCAACTGGAAGCGCATCGTGAAATTCAACGGCGAATACGGCTGCATGGGTGACCTGGGCATGCACACGTTGCATGTGCCGCTGCGCCTGGGCTGGATCCCGCAGGACGTGCGCGCGATTCTCAGCAAGATTGTGAAAGAGCGGCCGGGCAAAGACGGCAAGATGGAGCCTTGCGAAACTTGGGACAACGCGACGCTGCTCTGCAACGCGAAAGCCGACGGCCAGAGTTTCCCGATCACGATTACAACCAAACGCATCTCGCCCGGCGACACCGACACGTGGTTTTTGAAAGTGCGTGGCACGAAATTGTCGATGGAGTTCTCCACGCAATTCCCGAAGACGCTGCGATACATGGAATACACGCCGGGCGGTTCGCAAGCCTGGAAGAGCGAGGACGTGGGTTACACGCCGCTTTACAAAACGATCACCGGGCACATTTTTGAGTTCGGTTTCACGGACGCGATCTTGCAGATGTGGGCGGCGTTCTGCCTGGAACTGAGCGAAGGAGCGAAAGCGGTGCCGTTCGGCTGCGCGACGCCGCAGGAATCGGCGATCAGCCACAGGCTGTTCACAGCAGCTCTGGAATCGCAAAAGAAAAACCAGGTCGTGCAACTGGGGTAGTGATTTTTCACCACAGAGATCACAGAACACACAACACACAGAGTAAAATAAGATCTGTTCTCTGTGGCCTCCGTGATCTCAGTGGTGAACTTCAGTAAAGAAGGCGTGCGCATGGCAAAAACCACGGCCTGGCAGCGTGAACATTTTCAGCCGGGGGGCGGCGATCCGTTCCTGTTTTACGTGGTGTTTGGAGAATTCGAGGAGCCGTTCAATCTTTCGCGAAAGGCGTACCGCTCGACGGGAATTCCGGACGGCATCAAAGTGATGCAGTACAGCCGTCCGAAAGACCAGTACGTGTTCGAGACGTTTACGCGCGGCGTGTTTGCGGGATTTTTGTCCGAGCACCTGGACCTTCAGCGCGCGGTCAATGAGTCGCCACAATGCATCGTGGTGAAGGGAACGGTAACCGATCCGACGACGCTGGATTATTTTCGCGACGTGGTAGGGCTGATTACGTTTTTGATCGACCACGGCGGCGTGGCCGTCGCGGACACGCAGATCCTTCGCTGGTGGACGCCCGAAAACTGGCGGCGCGATATCTTCGAGCCCGCTAAGCCGGAACCCGGGCGCCACGTGGTGATCTTGATCAGCGAGGAAGACGAAGGCGATTACACGGTGTGGATGCACACGCGAGGCATGCGGAAATTCGGACGGCCGGACTTGAGCATCCACGGAGTGAACCCCGCGTACCAGGAAGTCGCGGTGGAAATGTGCAACCGGTTTGTACAGATGCAGGCGACGGGACACGTGATTCCCGACGGGCAGCAGATCAGCATGAAAGGCCTGCCGCAGGGAATGGTGTGCACGTACCGGGGCAACATGGACGACCCGGATTTCAACAACGTCCATATCGAGATTGAATGGCCCAAAGGGCGACAAAAAAGGACACCTTAAAAGGAGAGTGGCACATGTCGGTGATGAAAGTGGGGAAAGCGACGTTCCGGTTTTCAGTGGGTCCGTGGAATCTGCATCCGGGCGCCGATCCGTTCGGCCCGCCGGTGCGCGAAGAATTTTCGTGGGACCAGAAGATGAAAATCTTCAAGGAGATCGGCTTCGATGCGATCCAGTTCCACGACGACGACGTCTGCCCGGCCGACCTGAGCGTCCAGGAAACGAGCAAGCGCGTGAAGGAAATGAAAAAGCAGCTCAAAGACCTGGGCTTCGCTGCTGAATTCGTCGCCCCGCGCCTGTGGGAGCACGCCAACACCGTCGACGGCGGCTGGACCGCGAACGATGCGAAGCACCGCAAGTACGCGATCGACCGCAGCAAGCGCACCGTCGACATCGCGCTGGAACTCGGCACGAAAAAAATCGTTCTGTGGCCGGCGCGCGAAGGCACGTATGTCCGCGAGGCCAAAGATCCGTTCGAGAGTTACAAGCGCTACAGCGAATACCTGAACATGCTGCTCGAGTACGACGCGACGATCCAGATTCTCGGCGAAATGAAGCCGAACGAACCGACGGATGCCGCGTACCTGCCGACTCCGGGACATTTCCTCGCGGTGGGCGCGCAGACGGTCGATCCGAAACGCGTGGGCGTGCTGATCGAATCGGCGCATTCGCTGCTGCTGGGCATCGACGCCTCCGACGACATGGCGCTCTGTCTGGCGCTCGGAAAATTGTGGGGCGTGCATCTCAACGACCAGGACGGCCTGAAGTACGATCAGGACAAGTCCTTCGGCGCAGTAAACATCCGCCGCGCGTTTAACCAGGTCTGGGTCCTCGCCCGCGGCGGCTTCGGCGCGAAGGGCGAATACGTGGGCCTCGACGTGAAAGCCATGCGCACGCAGCGCCAGGAAGTGTCGATGAAGCACCTGTCGAACAGCCTGCAATTCTTCAAGGACCTCTGCGAAATCGTGCAGCGCGTCGATTCCGACAAGATCGCCGAATACCGCGACGCGCGCGATTACGAGGAACTCGAGCGTTACATCGTGCGGCTGTTGATGGGGAAGTAAGCCGAGAAATATAAAAGCAAATCGAATGTTGCGAGCGGGCCGGAGATTCTCCGGCTCGCTTTTTTATTGAAGACTGCCGATGGGACTTGGCGCGGATTGAGGTTGATGCGGCAGCGAGATCTGAAAGATGGTGCCGCGTTCGGGGGCGCGGATGAACGTGAGTTCGCCGCCGTGCAGTTCGATGATGCGGCGGCTGATGCTGAGGCCCAGGCCTGTACCGCTCTCGCCTTTGGTTGAGAAGAATGGCTCGAAGAGGCGCGACGACGACGTTTCGCTGATGCCGCAGCCGTTGTCTTCGATGCTGATCCGAATCTGGTTTTCGCGCGCTTCCGTTCGCACCGCGACCGAGGGCGCTTCGCGGCCGGCTCCGGCTTCGAGCGCATTCTTGATCACGTTGACCAGAACCTGGCGCAGCCAGTGGCCGTCGGCGACGCAGACGCGGCTCTCGTCGGGAATGGTTTTCTCGAAGTGCGCGCCGGCAGCCATGGTGGAATCGCGCAGGTCGAGCCAGATGGAATCGACGAGGTCCGCGATATCGACCGGCCGTTTGCGCAGTTCGATGGGCCGCGAGAGGTCGCGCAGATTCGCGAGCAATTTTTCCAGGGCGCTGAGACGGTCGGGCACGATTTTTATGACGCGCTTAAGCACGCGGTCGTCGGTCTGCAGCGCGGCGAGCTGGTCGACCTGGTAGCGGATAGGTTGGATCACGTTCCGGATCTCGTGATTGATCGAGGCGATGGTTTCGCCCACGCGCGCGAGCGCTTCGCGCTGGCGGGCGGAGGCTTCGAGCTCTTTGTACTCGGTGATATCGTAGAAAATGACCAGATGCAGCGGCTGCGCGGGATCGCCGCCGAGTTCACAGACGCTCAGCAGAAAAAATCGCGGTTTGTCGATGGCGAGCGAAAGTTCGTGATTGGTGATGGGCGTACGTTCGCGGATGGCGCGGGTAATCTCAACGCCGAGTTCCGGATGCAGCGCTGCGATTTGATCGAGCGATTCGGGGAAAGGCGCAAGGGCGATCTTTCGCGCGGCGCGGTTGGCCCGAACGATGCGGCCGGCGCCGCTCACGACCATGACGCCGGCGTTGAGTTCCTCGAGCGTCCTGTCTGTGAGCGCCTGGAGCTGCTGCAGCCGCGCAAACGATCGGGCGTTCAGCAGCGCGGTCGAAGAATGCGCGGCGAGGGTCTCGGCGAAACGGATATCGTCGTCGTCGTAAATGTCGTCGGCCTTTTTGGGTCCGAGCAGCGCGCAGCCGAGCGATTCCTCGCGATGGTGCAGCGGCACCGCGAGCGCCTGGCTTTCTTCCGAAAAATGCAGGCCGCCCTGATAAGGCGCAGACGCGGCTTCGCTCGCCAGGGAAACACGGAATGGCTCCTGCGCGCCGGCGAGCTGGTCGCGCACGCTTTCCGGCAGAGTTTCACCGCTGGGCCATGGCGCAGGCGTGAAAACATGGTCGCACGTGGCGAAAAGCACCGGCCGGCCGGCCTCGTCGTTCAGAAAAAGCTGGACGCGGCGCGGCGAGAATGATTGTTCGAGCGCGCGGCAGAGCGATTCGGCGACGGTGGCGAGCTGGACCGTCGCAGCCGTTTCGCGCGCGAATTGCGCCAGCAGGCGCTGGCGTTCGGCGGATTGACGGAAGAAAAAACGGTCGACGTTGCGCTGAAAATAGCCCAGAAGGGGTGCGAAGACGAGGCCGACAACGAAAACAAAAACGATCGACGAAAGCAATCCACCGGCCCCGAGCGCCGAGAGTCGCCACGCTCCGGCCCAGAGCAGCCCGCCATAAAGGAGGCCGAGAATCAGCGAGACGGCGGCGTACGCGAGGCCGCGGCGGATGACGATTGTAAAGTCGAAGACGCGGTGCTTGAACACCGCGTAGCCGATGATCGCGGCGTGAAGCAGAAAGAACACGCCCCCGGCCGGGTAAATGTTGAGGCCCCAGCTGATCAGAAAATTGCCCCAGCACGTGATCCAGACCGGCGCGGCGCCGATGACGTAATACGCAAGTTGCAGCCGGCGCTGGTGCGAGGGAGTGCTGGTCGCTTTGACGATGGGGACGAGAATGCCGAGCGTCAACAGAAACGTGGTGAACGGAAAAAAATAACCGTAGCCGCCATCGAGCGTCGGGACCCACGTGAATCCGGCCCACACGTAATCCAAAACGAACAGGCCGAGGCAATTCTGCACGAAGAAAAAGAACGAAACGATCCAGCAGACCGCGTTAAGGCGGTGCATCCATTTCGATTTCACATCGGCGAAGCGCAACGCGAAATGCAGATGCGCCTGCGCGTTGAAAATCAGTCCGGGATAGAAGAACCACGCCCAGAACGCGGCGTCTCTCTTTGCCGCGAACCGGCCGCCGCCCGGCGCGTTCACATGCAGCAGCCACACGCAAATCAGATACTGCGTGAGCATCGCGAGATACAACGCGTACGCGCGATGCAGCGACGACTTTTTCGCGCCGCGCAACGCGGCGATGAGCAGGCCCGTCGTGGTTAAAATTCCGAGCAGCCAGGCGGCCGAGTGCGGGTTGCAGATCCACGAAACGCCAAGCAGCGCCAGCGCCACCGCGCCGCAGAAAAGAATGGCGCTGTACCGCAGGAGCGGATGGCGGCGTTGAGCTGCGCTCATGCGGCCGCTCCGAGCAGGCGTTCGATCTGCGGGCGGTGATCTTCAAAGACGTAGCTGAGGCAGCGGTTGAGCTCCGCCTCGTGACGACGATGGGAACGGCGCGTGAAAAAATCGCCGGCGGAGTGCAACACGCCGTAGGTCAATGCAATTCCAACCATGGCCGCGACCGGACTGTGCGGCGAATATCCCAACCAGACGGGAAATGTCAGAAAGGACACCGTCGCCGCGATAATCCGCCACATTCGCGTACGAAACGGAAGCAATTCGGATTCAATCGAAAATGTGTGCGGCACGCGGCGAACGTAAAAGCGAAGTTCGAGGACCAGCGCGTCTTTCAACTCGACGAATAAAAACGAGCCTTTGGTGCCTTCCGGCTCAATCGGCGGACAAGTGTCGAGGCGGAAAACGGCGTCCGAGAACTCCTTTTCGGTGCGCAGCGCTTCCTGCATTTTCGAGGCGACGGCGTGCTGCGCGTCGAAACGCGTAGGCAAGCCCAGAAGAGTGGAGAATACGACGGCCATAATCTCAGCACTCCGGAAATTTCCGGCCTCGAACGGCAAAAAAGCACGCGGCGGCATCTGCGTTGCACATTTTCTCGTCGCAGAGTGGAACTGGAGTTCTCACCCGAAGGGAGCCTTGAACACGCGGGGGTGGCGGAGACGGCGGTGCTGTCATGCTCGCCGCCGCACGCGTGTACGTTTGTCGCAACGCGTCGTCGCGCGTCCACGTTCCGGCTGCGATTCGGGCAATAAACGCTTTGGTTGCGGAGTCGCGATTCCAGTAGCGCGCCCAGATGAGCGCCTCGTTGAATTCGCGGTTCATGTCGTCGTCGCGATTCTCTTCCTTGGCGATCAATGCTTGATGGACGTGGTAAAAGGGATTGAACACCGACCAGCGCGCGGCGGCAACGAGCGCAGCGACGAATACGAGGACGCTGAGCACCAAGCTTGGACCGAGGCGGCGGCGCGTGCGCCAGAGCTCAAAAAATCCGCCAAGCAGGCAGCCGACGATAAATCCGCCAAGATGCGCCCAATTGTCGACGTTTCCCATCAGGCCCGAGACGCCGATCAGGATGTAGACACTCATGGTGAACGCGGTGCTGCGCACGTCTGAATTGCGCCACGCGTGTTTTAAGACCGGCGCGCGCAGGATCACGACCGCCAACTCCGCGCCGTAGAGTCCGAAGAGCGCGGCCGATGCGCCGAGCGCAGGGTGTCCGCCGAGGATCTGGCTGACGCAGAATCCGGCGACGCCGCTGAGCAGATAGATGGTGCCGAAATTCGACGAGCCGAAATGGGTTTCGGCGGACGGGCCGACCGAGTAGAGCATGTACATGTTCAGGGCGATGTGAATCAGTCCGCCGTGCAGAAAGTTGGGCACGATCAGGCGCAGCCATTGGCCTTCCCACAAGCCTTCGCGGCGGCTGTCGAAAAGCTGCAGCGCAACATCGTTTCCTATGCGCATGAAATTGTGCGAGAGAGTCGACGTGTACAGGTAGACGCCGACATTCAACGCCAGCAAAAGCATCGAGAGAGGCGCGATGGAGATCAGATCGCTGCTGCGACGGTTCACTTCGTTTTCCCAAGCTTGGCCTGCAGGCGCTGCAAGCCGCTCACTTGCATCATTGCGACCCAGGCGGGAATCGAGAAGACAAATCCGACGGCGAGAAAGAACAGGAATCCCGAAATTTTCATGGTCGTCGCGATTTCCTCGGGCGAAAGCTCTTTCAACTTCGCCTGGTTCTGCTGAATGATTTCCTTCTGCATCTCCGGACCGGGAAAAGGCAGGCCGAGCATAACGTTCAAAGGCATGCAGAGCATGATCGCGAGCGCGGCGGAAAAGAAGACCTGCGCCGGACCGCTTTTCATCTGCCGCGAATTCCAAATGAGGCCGATGATGAGCAGCGGGTTGAAAATCATCAGCAGATTCGGTTCGGCAAAGCTCCAGATGTTGATCGTGATGAAGCTCATCCAGCCGATCGTCAGGCCGGTCACAATCACCGCGAGCGCGCGCCAAGTATTGGCCGTGCGCTGCACTTCGGCGATGACACTCTGCGAAACGTTGGTCTTGCGATCGTGCTCGTCTACTTCTCGCAACGATTCGTCGAAGACGGCGCCGCAGTAGCGGCACTTTTTTGCCAGGACTTTGATGGTCTCGGCGCAGACCGGACAACGGCGCGTGGCGTCTTCCGGCGAAATCGCGGGCTGAACGGGCGGTGCTGCGATCGGCGCGGGAGGCAATGGCGATTCCGCAGGCGGCAGCGATGCGGGCGGCGCAGGCGTTGTCGAAACCGGCGCGGAGTTATCGGGCATCATGGGCGACGCCGGGAGTGGCGTGACGCTGGGCGCGGCAGAAAATTCCGCGGCGGGCGGAGTCGAAGCCGGCGGCGCGCCGACCATGACAAGTTCTTCGACCGGCGGTTTTTCCATGTCGAGCAACTGAGGATCGCCTTCGACCAGCGGCGAGACCGCGGAGGGGGTTTGAACTCTTCCCGGAACGAATGTGGTTTCGCCTTCAAGTCCCAATAACGGTTGCGGCGGCTGCGGAGGCTGGGGCTGCGGGATCGTGTTGCGCGCCTGGCAGGCAGGGCAGACGACAACGCGGCCGGCGTACTGTTCCTGGGCGAACAGCGGTTTGTTACATTGCGAGCATGTGAAATGAATGGCCATGAAAGTAGTGTCGAGTCGATGGGATTCCGATTCAACAGCATAATGCATAACGCATAATCAGATTCGCGAATTCGCGGCTGTTTATGCGTTATGCGTTATGCGTTATTACCGACGCCGACCATTAATCGCGCTGCGGCTTGCTCGCTCATTTCGGCGCGCGACAACATTCCACTGAGGGCGCCGCGACGCAGCACGGCAAGGCGCGTGCAGACGGCCAGCAGTTCGGGCAGATCGCTCGAGATGACGATGACGGCGGCACCGCGCAGACTGAGCCCGGAAATGAGACGGTGGATTTCGGCTTTCGAGCCTACGTCGACGCCGCGCGTGGGTTCGTCGAGGATGATCACGCCGGGTTCGGGCTGCACTGAAAGCCAGCGCGCGAAGAGAATTTTCTGCTGGTTGCCGCCGCTGAGCGTGCGGACCGGCGCGTCGGGCGAGGATGTTTTGACGGCGAGCGATGTAAAGGCGGCGGCGGTTTCGCGGCGTTCGGCGCCGCGGCGCAGCAAGACGCCGCCGAGTTTTCCAAATCTCCCGACGAACGGAAGCGACCAATTTGCGGTGCCGCTGAGATTGAGCACGAGGCCTTCGCGCTTGCGGTCTTCGGTCAGATAAACCAGGCCGCGCGCGAGCGCGGTGCGGACGTCGCGCGGCTGATAGGGCGTTCCGTCGATCCACGCGCTGCCGCCGGCGTTGCCGTCGAGCCCGATCAATGCGCGTGCCAGCTCGGTGCGGCCGGCGCCGACGAGTCCGGCCAGACCGAGCACTTCTCCGCCGCGAACTTCGAGCGAAATGTCGGAAAATTTTCCACGGCGCGTGTCGCTGAAATTTTCGAGCTTGAGGCGGACGGGTTTTCCTTCGCCTGAAACCGTGGGCGACAGGTGTTCGAGATGTTCGTGCGAAAGTTCGCGGCCGATCATGGCTTTGACGATGTCGTCGGGGCGCTTTCCAGCGAGCGGCGCGGTATCGACGTGGCGGCCGTCGCGCAGAACGGTGTAGGCATCGCAGGGAGAAAAACCGGAGTCGCCCGAGCCGAAGATTTCTTCCAGGCGGTGCGAAACGTAGAGCACTGTCACGCCTTCCTGCTTGAGCTGCGCGAGGATGCGCGCAAGCTGCGCCGCTTCGCCGCGCGAGAGCGCACTGGTGGGCTCGTCGAGCAGCAGCAGCTTGGGATGGCGCGCGATTGCGCCGGCGATCTGCACGGCCTGCGCCTGCCCGGTGCTCAGGCGGGCCATCAGCGCCGTGGGCGGAATGTCGTCGAGCGAGAGGCGCTTGAGGCGACGTTCGGCTTCGGCGCGCATCTCGGATTTGCGCACGAAACCCCAGCGCGCGGGTGTTTCGCCCAGCAGCAGATTTTCGGCGACGGAAAGATTGGGGCAGAACGAGAGTTCCTGCGGCACGATGATGACGCCGGCGCGGCGCGCGTCGCCCGGAGATTTTGGCGCGAACGGTTCGCCGGCGAGTTTGATCGAGCCGCCGTCGGGCTGGTGTTCTCCGCTGAGGATTTTGACGAGCGTGGACTTCCCCGCCCCGTTTTCGCCGAGCAGCGCGTGGCGCTCGCCGGCGTTGACCGAAAAGCCGACGCCGCTCAGCGCGGTGACGCCGCCGAAGTGTTTGCTGATCGAATCGATTTCGAGGACGGGCATGGATTGTAGGATAGCGCGTGATGACGAAAGGGTCGATGGACTTCTGACGCGCTGACCGCGTTCGCACGGGCAACGACGCACGACAGGTGACATGTGACAGGTGACAGGTGACAGGTGACAAGTGACAAGTGACAAGTGCGGCCCTTACCGCGTCCCACTTGCGAATGACAAACGTTACGGAACTGCTAAAAGAATTGCATGGCCAAGCACGATATGTTTCTGGCGATGATTTTGCAGAATGCGCGACGCGCGGAGGCGCGGGGCGTGATGCTCACCGTTGACCGCGCGGAGACGCGGATTGACCTGCTGCTGCTCGACGGGTCGTGCCAGCCGCTGTCGGCGCCGCCGGCGGAAATCATGCTGAAAATTATTGAGAGCCTCGAACGCGGTCAGCGCGATTTCAGTTCGAACGTGTTTACGGCGAGTATCGAGATCGTGCATGTGCAGCGCGGCGTCGATAACACGGTCGCGCATATTGAACGCTGGGATATGGGGCAGACGGACGACGACGACTAATGATTGCGGATTGCGGATTTCGGATTTCGGATTGCAGATTGGTTTGGCGGCGGCGGCTCATGACAAGAAAGACGTTTCAAATTCATTCACGGTGAGCTCGTTATTTGTCTCGTTTTTTCGCCAGATTTCGCGCAATAAATGAGTTCCGAAAACGTCCTATATTAGGGTATGTGTCGGCCCGACTTTCGCGGCACGAATTGCTGCACTTGTGCAAAAGTTTTCAAGGACACGAAGGTCTGGCGGGGCTGAAGAGCCCCGCCTACTGACATATTGTGCGTTCTTGGACAGGTTCGTTCCATAGGTGAGGATGTGTTGAGGCGGGAGTCTGGCGACCTCAACATGTG
>Ga0265314_10004866_pt1 | contig 12275 bp, 12 predicted proteins | sample 4126metaG_FD_203106 | JGI IMG/M metagenome (GOLD analysis project Ga0265314, IMG submission 203106) | Rhizosphere microbial communities from Carex aquatilis grown in University of Washington, Seatle, WA, United States - 4-1-26 metaG | ecosystem: Host-associated > Plants > Roots > Rhizosphere >... | reverse complement strand
AACATTCGATCGCTCTTGTCACGGGCACCACTTCCGGGCTCGGTTACGCTGCAGCCAGCATGCTCGCAACCAAGGGCTACCGCGAGATCATCATCACCGGCCGTAGCCTAGGCGGAGTTCAGGAGACGGCTGCTCATCTCACGGCTGAGGCCAAGAAAAAGGTTTTCACGCCGCTCGAGCTAGACCTTGACTCGCCGTCCAGCGTTAAGTCGGCTCTCGCCGAGATCATCAAGCAAGGTAGGCCGATCGATTTCTTGCTGCTCAATGCAGGGATGGTCCCCGGCAAGAAATGCGAGCGGACTGCGGCGGGCGTCGAGGCTTCTCAGGCCCCGCTGATCGGCCATCACCAACTGACCGTAGGCTTGCTCCACGCCAACCTTCTTAGCCCCAACGCGCGGATTGTTATCACCAGTGCGGAGCCTGCCCGCGGGGGCGTGCCCATGTTCAAATACACCGATCTACCTGCCTTCGCGGCCAAACAGTTTAAAGGCAACCGAACTGCCGCAGTGGAAGCCTTGATTCGCAACGGGCCGAACGTGAAGTACGTGCCCAACAATGCATATGCCGACGCGAAACTCATTATCGCTTGGTGGGTCGAGGCGCTGGCGCGCCGGCTACCCTCAGGCATGGCCGTGTACGCTGTCTCGCCCGGTGCGTCGAACGCCACCAACGTGGCGCGAAACGCTGGGCCGTTGATTAAGTATCTGATGATTCCAATCGTGAACCTCATTCCCGGCATGAATCAGACGCCTGAGACCGCGGCCAGTCGCTACATCCAGGCGTCGGAGTTCGGAACCGACGTTTCAGGGCAATTCTTCGCCTCGGCTCAAGGGAAGTTCTCGGGCCCGATTGAGGTGCAGCTCCAGCCACACCTCCACGATCGCGCCAGCCAGGAAGCGGCGTGGCAGGCCGTCGTCAACGTCTCGGGCGTCGGCTATGCCCGGCCATGACAGCGCAGAAATGACACCGCTCTCCTCCGCACATTTGTGCACCGCGTGGACCGCCATGCGGGCGGCGTGCGATGGCGCTTGCGCGGCCGTTTGATTTCAGATTGGATTTGGTTTCGTTCCAGAGACGGCTCCGCGCGCACTAAAGGCCGCGAGAACGACAAAGCATAAAGCTGCATAACAATTCCTGGGGAGGAATTGATGTCGGACATCGAACGGCGCGCCCTGATCAAGGGCGCGGGCTTGACCGCGCTCGCCTTTACCGTCGGCGGCAAAGAGCTGCTGCTGACGCCGCGCCAGGCGCATGCGCAGAGCGTTCCACTGCGAACGCTGTCGCCGGAACAGGCCGAAACGCTCCAAGCTCTCGGCGAGACCTTGGTGCCGGGCGCAAAACAGGCCGGCATCGTCAATTTCGTCGATCAGCAGATTTCCATTCCGCACGGCGAGGCGCTGCTCGAAGCGCGCATCCTCAACGTGCGGCCGCCTTATGCGAATTTCTATCGCGCGGCGCTCGGCGCGGTCGATAAAGCGAGCCAAGCCAAAAACGGCGACAAGAAATTCGCGCAATTGTCAGTCGACGACCAGCATCTTTTCGTCGACGCCATGCGCCAGGGCAAGATCGACGGCTGGCAAGGCCCGCCGGGTCCCTTCATCTACCTGATCCTGCGCAGCGACGCCGTCGACGTCACCTATGGCACGATGGACGGCTATGCCGCGCTCGGCATTCCCTACATGCCGCACATCGCACCCGAGAAGAGGTGGTAGCCATGGCCAATCTCGAAAAAGTCGATGTCGTCATCGTCGGCGCGGGCGCCTCCGGCTCGCTTTATGCCTCGGTGCTGTCCAAGGCCGGCAAGAAGGTCGTGCTGCTCGAGGCTGGGCCGGATTGGCAACTCAACGACCTCATCAGTTCGGATCTATGGGGACGGCGCATCAAGCCGTCCGGCATTCCGTTCCTGCTCGAAGGCAAGAATCCGTACGGCTACGCCTATCAGGGCGGCTGGGGCGTCGGCGGCGCGGCGTTGCACTACTTCGCCAATTTCCCGCGTTATCTGCCGAACGACTTCAAGGTCAAAAGCGAGCATGGCAAGGGCCTGGACTGGCCGATCAATTATGCCGACATCGCGCCGTTCTACGACAAGGTCGCCGCCGAGATCGGCGTCTCCGGCGACGCCAAGGCCGAGGAAATCTGGCGTCCCAAGGGCGACGCCTATCCGATGCCGCCGATGAAGACGTTCCGCAACGGCCAGGTCTGGCTCAAAGCCCTTGAAGCCAACGGCATCCGCATGGTGCCGGCCGCCGTCGGCATGAACTCGGTCGACTTCAAGGGCCGTCCGGCCTGCATTTACGACGGCTGGTGCCACGTCGGCTGTCCCATCGGCGCGCTCGCCAATCCGGTGATCACCTATCTGGCCGACGCGCGCAAAGCCGGCGCCGAAGTGCGGGCGCATTCGACGGTGACGCGCGTTCTGACCAACGATGCCGGTACCAAGGTCACCGGCGTGGAATATTACGACGCCAAGAAGGAAAAACAGGTGCAGGAGGCGAGCGTCGTCATTCTCGCGGCATGGGCCGCGCAGAATCCGCGGCTGATGCTGATTTCCGCCACCGACAAGCATCCCAAGGGCCTCGCCAATTCGAGCGGGCTGCTCGGCAAATACATGATGTGTCACTACGCCTCCGGCACCTGGGCGATGTTCGACGACGACGTCGAAAACCACATGGGCACGGTCGGCGCGCAATACATGTCCTATGACCGCTACGACAAGAACGCGAAAAAAGCCAAGGGCGCCTTCGGCAGCACCTACATCGTCGCCGGCACCGCGCTGAAGACCTCCGATCTCGGCGGCTTCGCCAATGCGCGGCTCGACCTGTTCGGGCCCAAGCTCGCCGAGTTCATGCAGCGCGCCAAGCGAGGCATCACGCGGCTCACGGCATTCGGCGAGGAAATGCCGAACATCGAGAACCGTGTCGAATTGGCCGACGGCAAGGACGAGTTCGGCATGCCACTCGCCAAGATCGTGCACTCGTTCAGCGACGAAGCGATCGCGCTGTGGAACGCCAATTTCGACGAAGGCGTCGACATCGCCAAGGCGACCGGCGCCAAGGAATACTGGTCGGGGCGCGGGCCGATGCCGACGATCCATCTGTTCGGCGGCACCATCATGGGCGAGGGCGGCGCCAACTCGGTCGCCAACAGCTACGGCCAGACCCACGACATTCCGAACTTGTGGGTTGCGGGGCCGGGGCTATTCCCGACTGAGGGCGCATCGAACCCGACTTACACCATCTTCGCGGTGTCGCAGCGCGGCGCCGAGAACTTGGTATCGAAATGGGGCTCGGTCGCGGGTTAGCGCAGGTGCGCGATCAAAGCGGCGCTTTGCGCTCGACGTGGTCCATCGAATTGACGCCGGGCTTTTCCGGCAGCGGGATGAACTCGATCTCGTCGCCGGGCACCTTGCCGAAATGGCCGGCGGTCCATTCCGCCTTGGCCTGCTCGATGCGTTCCTTGCGCGACGACACGAAATTCCACCAGATGTGCCGCGGTCCGTCCATCGGCGCGCCGCCGACGATGACGAAATGCGCGTCGGTCGCGGCCGTGATGGTGATGCGGTCGCCGCGCTTGAACACCAGCAGCCGTCCCGGCTCGAATTTGTCGCCGGCGATGTCGATGTTTCCGGTAATGACGTATACCGCGCGCTCGTCGTGGTCGGCGTCGAGCGGCAGGCTCGACCCGGCATTGAGATGCACGTCGCCGAAGATGGTCTCGTGCAAAGTCGGCACCGGCGACTTCGTGCCGTAAAGCGATCCGACCACCACGCGCACCGATGTGCCGTTGTCCTTGACCATCGGGAACTCGGCGATCGCGTGGTGCGCAAAGCCGGGGGCGATTTCCTCTTTGTCCGCGGGCAAACCGACCCACATCTGCAAGCCGTGGATCGGGCTGCCGGTGGTGCGCAAGTCCGGCCCGGTGCGCTCGGAATGCACGATGCCGCGGCCGGCGGTCATCCAGTTCACCTCGCCGGGCTTGATGGGCGCCGCGGTGCCGAGGCTGTCGCGGTGCATGATCTCGCCGTCGAACAGATAAGTGACGGTGGCGAGCCCGATATGCGGGTGAGGGCGCACGTCGAGGCCGTTTCCGGCCTTGAATTCAGCCGGGCCGAAATGATCGAAAAAAATGAACGGCCCGACCATGCGCGTCTGGATTGAAGGCAAAGCACGGCGCACGGAAAACCCATCGCCGAGATCGACCGTGCGTGGCACCACGACGTGAGCGATGGCCTCGCAGCTATATTTGTCGCCCGCCTGCGGGTCTTTGCCGGGAAAGAAACTCATGGCCTGCGTCCTTTGGTTTCCACGCGCCGCAACTACCGCATAGATAGGTTGTCTTCGCGGCGCGCCAATGGCCGGGTCACCCCTTCAATTGCGGCAACAGCTTCAGCGCGGCGCCGCGCTCGATCGACGCGATATCGGCGGCGCTGAAGCCGTAATTGGCGATGCCGGCGTTGACCTCGGCGCCGTCGCGGAACGGAAAGTCGGTCCCATACATCACCTTTTCGATCGGCACCATCTTGAGCAAAGCGGCGATCTGGCCGGGCGTGTTGCCTTGCGCCAGTTCATAATGGAATTTGCGGAATTCCGGCAGCGGTCCGTCCGGCAAGTGCGCCGGCTTGCGCTCTTCGGCGAGCCGCGTGAAGCGACTGGTCAGGAACGGCAGCGTGCCGCCGCTGTGCGAGAAGATCCAGCGGATGTCGGGAAATTTCGTTACCGTGCCGCTGAACACCAGATGCGCGATGGTGCGAGTGGTGTCGGTGGCATATTCTATCGAGCCGACCGGGATGCCGGGCACCAGATTGAGACAGCAATTCGGCGCGGTCGGGTGCACGTAGACCAGTGCCTTGCGCCGGTTCAACTCGGCATAGACCGGCGCGAAGGCCGGATCGCCGAGATAGCTGGTGCCGTAGCTGGTGAACAGCGCGATGCCGTCGGCGTGCAGGGTGTCGAAGCCGTATCCGATTTCCTTCAGGCTGCCTTCGACGTCCGGCGGCGCGATGCAGGCGAACAGGCCGTACCGGCCGGGATGATCGCGCACCAAGGTGGCGCCATAGTCGTTGAGCTTGCGTACCAGCGTGCGCGACTCCTGCGCATCGCCGAACCAGGTGCCGGGCTGAATGATCGAGAGCATCGCGGTCTGGATGCCGCTTTTGTCCATGTCCTCGAGCGACAGTTGCGGCGACCATTTGGGCCACGCGCCGCCGCGCCGGTCCCCCAGTGCCTCGCGGTGGAAGGCGGGCGCGAAATGATGGTGGACGTCGATCCGACCCGGCTTGAGATTGCCCGCGGGTTGGGCGAAAGCGCCCGTGGGCACCAGCCCCGTCGCCGCGACAGCGCCGACCGCCGAGGCCAGAAAGCCGCGCCTGCTTAATCCTGTAGCGTCACCGCAGCACAGGCAGGAACGCAGCAAACGTCGCGTCGTGTCGGTCATTCAAGTCCTCCGCAAAAAAAGCCACCGATTCTGGTGCGCCGGCGTGCCGTTAGTCTAGCGCGACGGGGACGGCCGCGCTCTTTCCGTTTACGCATCCGTAACCATAGCCAGCGCCCCCCTGGCATAGCGCCTAATTATAACGCGCCGTGGCTTTAAGCTTAAGGCGGCCTTTACGGCGGACATGGCTCACTACCGTCATACCAGACAGGTAGGCGAGCCGGACCAGGATGGGGCTTTTGGGGCGCGCAATTCCGCGCAGGAATCTAATTGCGATCGCCGTCGGCATTCTTGTTGTCGGCGTACCTCTGATCGCATTCGATTTTTGGCTCGGCGGTCTCATCGACCGGCAGGGGCAGGTCGAGGTTGAAACCTCCGCCAAGCGGGCTATCACGCTCGCCGAGTCCCGCTTGTCCGCGGTGGTCGCGGTGGTCAACGATCTAGCCGCGCGCGGCATCGATTCCTGCCAACCCGCACACGTCGAGGCACTGCGCTTGGCGCAGTTCCAGACCATCCCGATCAAAGAACTTTCCATCCTCGGTCCGGACGGGCAAACCTTGTGCACCGATCTGGGCCTGCCGCTCGGCGAACGCACCATGACGTCGTCGGAGCCTCTACCCGGCGTCGAAGGTTTCGGCCTCGATGTGTTTGAAATCTCCGACGGCCGGCAGATGGTGCGGCTTCGCCGCGCCGCCGGCGGCGGCCCGAATACCATTGCGGCGTTGGTCCCGGCATTGCTGTTCGTCCCGCAATCGTCGTCCCAGGGTGGTCAGTTCAGCGCCATCGCCAGTGTCGAAACGGCGGCCGGAACGTTGCTCGTCAAGAGCGCGCGGCAAGTTGCCGATGCCGGCGGCTTTATCGTCGGCAAAGCCGAATCCGCCAAATACGGCATGAGGGCCGAGATCGCGATGCCGCGGGACCTCCTCATGGCCAATAACTCGGACCTGAAATGGCTGGGCCTGATCGCCATCGGCATCGTTGTATTGTTCATCGCCGTCTTGGCTTATTTCGTGCCGCGGCGTGACGCCGGAAATCCGGTGGCGGCGCTAAAGGCCGCGCTCGCGGCCGGCGAGCTCATTCCGTATTATCAGCCTATCGTCGACATCCGTTCGGGCCAATTGCGCGGCGCCGAGGTGCTGGTGCGGTGGCGCAAGCCCGATGGCACGCTGGTGATGCCCGGCGCCTTTATCCCCCTGGCCGAATCCAGCGGCCTCATTCTCGATATGACCCGCGACCTCATGCGCCGCGCTTGTGCCGAAGCAGGCCCCGCCATAGGCCGCCGGCCCGCGCTCAAGATCGCCTTCAATTTCGCCAGCCAACTGTTCAATAAAAAAACAATCGTGAAGGACGTCCGCAATATCTTCTTCGGCTCCGATATCAAGCTGTCGCAGGTCGTGCTGGAGTTGACCGAACGCGACCCGATCGAGAATTTCACCGAAACCCGACATGTCATCGCCGCGCTGCAAGGGCTTGGCATACGCATCGCCATTGACGACGTCGGCACCGGCCATAGCGGGCTTTCCTACATGCTCAAGCTCGGCGTCGACATCATCAAGATCGACAAGATGTTCGTCGATGCCATCGGCACTGACCGCAACTCCACCACGATTGTCGAAACGCTGGTCGATCTGGCGCATAATATGCGGATGGATATCGTCGCCGAAGGCGTCGAGAATTTCGAGCAGGTGATGCATCTGCGCGAACTCGGCATCCGCTCGGCACAAGGCTATGTCTTCGCCCCGCCGCTGCCCGGCAGCGCCTTCCTGCAATTGATCGAGGCGCTCGACCCGCTGCCTGCCGCGGGGGCTGAAGAAAGCCCAGCCGTGTCGCGTGCGCACGCCGCCTGACATCCAACTGAAAGGGCGGCCAACTGAAAAAGGGCGGCCTCGCGGCCGCCCAGTTAATAACGCCACGCGGGAGGAACTTCCGGGTCGGCAGCGACGGGTGCCGGCCCACGTGACAAAATTACGTATCGACAATCGGCCACGGCCTTGCCGATTCGTCAATTGGATTTTATCGGATTTACGACAGCGGCAGCTCTTTTTCGATGGCCCCGACGACCTGCGGATCGCCCGGCTCGACGGCCGACATGAAGCCGGCCTTCAACTGCCCATCGCGGCCGATCAGGTATTTATGGAAATTCCAGCGCGGCGCTTCCAAAGGCCGCTCGAGCGCCGCCCATTTATAGAACGGGTGGGCGTTGGCGCCTTTCACCGTCACCTTTTCGGTGAGCGGGAAGGTGACGTGATAGTCGTCATGCGCGGTTTTTTCGATGTCCCTGACGCCGCCCGGCTCCTGACCGCCGAAATCGTTGGACGGCACGCCGATCACGGCCAGGCCCTTGTCGCGGTAGCGCGTCCACAGCGCCTGCAGGCCGGTATATTGCGGCGTGTAACCGCACAGCGACGCGGTGTTGACCACCAAAATCGGATGGCCGGCATAAGACGACAGCAAGATCTCGTTGCCGTCGAGACCTTTGAACGTGAAGGCATAGGCCGTGACGCGGCTCATCGCGGTTGCCTGCGCCAGACGGGGCGACAACACCATCAGCGTCCCTAACATCAACATGTTCCGGCGGTCGATCATAAGTTGATTATAGGGCCTTTGCCGGCGCGCGGCCTAAGCAAAATTTTGTTATCGGCGTGTTCCGGCAATGAAAGCAGCGAAAGGAGCCGGTTCGTGCGACGTCGCCGCTTCATTTTTCGGGCGTGGGCGCGTGTGCCGAACCGGCTCCTCTCTCGCGTGCGCTGGGATTTTCGGGGCCGGCGCGCCCTCGCAGCCTGGCCCGCCGATGTCCCGCGCAACGCTGCTGTAAGCACGATACCGCGTGGCGTGCCTCAATGAAGCAGCAGGGCTGACGTATCTCCGCGAGGTAAATTACCGGTGCGAACGAAATTACACATTCGCTTTCTTGAGTCGCGCGAGCCGTGTCGCGGCATCCGCATTGACCGCGCCCGGCGGCGCGCGGCCGGCGAGTATTTCCTTGACCTGAGCGACCGTGTCGAAGGCCTGATGCTCGGCGGCTTGCGGCGTCAGCCCGGCGCTGTGCGGCGTGGCGATAACATCGGCGCGTTGCGCCAAAGTGGGCGAAGGCATCTGATCGGCCGCGCGGCCGACGTCCAAGGCTGCGCCGGCGATCGTGCCATCGTCGAGTGCGGCGACGAGCGCCGCTTCGTCGACCAGATTGCCGCGCGACAGATTGAGGAAGAAGGCCGTCTTCTTCATCTGCACGAAGGCGGCTGAATTCATCAGGTTCTCGGTCGCCTCGTTGGCGACAGCGAGACAGACGACGAAATCGGACCGCGCCAGCAATTCGCCGAACGCGACCCGCTCCACGCCGGGCGCGGCCACATTCTTGAACGGGTCGTGCACCAGCACCGTCATGCCGAAGGCGACGCACAGGGCGCTGAGATATTCGCCGATGACGCCATAGCCGACAATGCCAACAGTCGAACCTTTGAGCTGGCGGCCCATGCGCGCTTGCGGCACGAGCCCGGCCTGATAACAGGCGGTGGACGAAGCGATATTGCGGCCGCAGTCGATCATGAAGCCGATGGCCTGTTCCGCCACTGCGGCGGTAAAGCCCGGGGTGGCCTGCGTCACCAGCACGCCTTGGGCGCTCGCGGCCGCAACGTCGATGTTGCGGATGTCGACCGCGACCCGCAGATAGGCCACCAGGTCCGGCACCAGCGCGAAGAACTCGGCCGGCGCCGCGGTCTGCCGGTCGGACACGACGATGGCGCAACCCTGAGCCGCCTTCGCCAGTGCCTGAGCGTCCAGCACCGTGTCGGTGTCGTTGAGCCGCACGGGCCCCAATTCCCTCAACGCCTTAAGCGCACGCTCGCCGTAATAATTCGCCAGCATGTCGGGCGTATGGGTCAGCAGAATCACGAGCGCCTCCGCCTCTTTGTCGTGCACGGGCTTGAATCGGCCCGCCGCGCTTTGCAAATATAGACCGATGAGCCCCACCATCGCCAAACCGCGGACCAAGACCAAAACGGTGACCCAAAGGCCGCCGCTGTGGAAGGTGATCCTGCTCAACGACGACTTCACGCCGCGCGAGTTCGTCGTTCAGGTGCTCAAAGCCGTGTTCCGCCTCAACGAAAGCCAGGCCTATCGTGTCATGATGACCGCGCACCAGAAGGGCGCCTGCGTCATCGCGGTCTATACGAAAGACGTCGCCGAGACTAAGGCCAAGGAGGCGACGGAACTCGGCAAGAGCAATGGCTATCCGCTGTATTTCACGACCGAGAAAGAGGAGTAATCTTGCGTCTCTCCCGCAACGGGAGAGAGTAAAAAGAAACATCGGGGGGATATTCATGCAACGCGTTTTGATCACCGCTGCCGCGACCGGCATCGGCCGCGAGATGGTGCGGGCCTTCGCCGCCACAGGCGCGAAGATCTTCACCTGCGACATCGATGAGCCCGCACTCGATGCCCTGGCGCGGGAAATCCCGGGCCTCGGCGTCACGATCTGCGACATGTCCAGCCGCGCGCAAATCGAGACAATGGTGCCGCAGGCGATCGATGCGCTCGGCGGGCTCGACGTGCTCATCAATAATGCCGGCATTGCCGGGCCGACCGCGCCGGTCGACGCCGTGACGCCCGACGAATGGGACCGCGTCATGGCCGTCAACATCACCGGCATGTTCGACGTCACACGGCTCGCCATCCCCGCGCTCAAGCAATCGCGAGCCGGCGTCATCATCAACATGTCGTCGGTCGCCGGACGGTTCGGCTTCCTCAATCGCAGCCCCTATGCGGCGAGCAAATGGGCGGTGGTCGGCTTCACCAAGACGCTGGCGCTCGAACTCGGCGGCAACGGCATCCGCGCCAACGCGATTTTGCCGGGCGCGGTCGCCGGCGAGCGCATCGAACGCGTGTTCGCCGGCCGCGCCCGCATCGCCAATATTTCGCTCGACGACGCGCGCGCCGAGTCCATGGCGAGCCAGTCGATCAAGGCCATGGTCGATCCGAAGGACATCGCGCAACTCGCCGTCTATCTCGCCTCCGACGCCGCCAAGGCCATTTCCGGCCAGGCGATCCCGATCGACAACGACCGCCAGCGCGCTTAAGGCAGCCGCTCGGCCAAGGTCAGCAGCAGCCGCGTGCGCTCGCGCAAAGCGTCCTCGCGCTGCTTGTTGAGCGTGCGGCCGACCACGAACATCTGCAGCCGCAACAGCCCGCCGGTGACCTCCATGGTCGAATGCACGGTGAGCTTGGTGCCGGTGCCGTCCGGCTCGATGGTGTATTCGGTGCGGCCGCGCCAGCTTTCGGTGTCGCTTTCGAGCGTCAGCCGGCGCGGCGGCTCGACCTGCGCGACGCGGTAGAATTGCACGACCGGCGCTTCCTGCGGGCCGGTGAGCGCCCGGATGGCGGCGCCGGCCTCCAACCGTCCCGGCGGCTCGATCTGCGCGGCGCCGACGCCGGGCAAGACCTCGGGCCAGCGTTCGACCCCGGTGAGGGCGTCCCACACCGCCTGCGGGGCGGCGTCGGCATGGAAGGTGGCGGTGATGGGGTAGGAGAACATGGCCAACGGTTTAGCCGGGCGGCGCGGATAAGGAAACGCCCGGGAAAAACGCGGTTTTGCGGGAGTTCCCACGCGACCCTTAAGGCGAAATTAACCCGATCGCTTAAACCTGAGGAAACGCCCCGGGTATACAACCCCACGTGGGTCGCTGGGGCGGCACAGGGGTGTCTCATGGCGCAAATGGACGTCGCTTCCACAGGCTTCGTCGTCGAAATCGGCGGCAAGTTCAACGCGGCTTACGACAGCCTGACCACGGCGCTGCGCGCGGGCCTCGAGCTCAAGAACAAGGACGCGCAAGCCCAGGTGAAGGTCTACGACCGCTCCGAGCGCGCGCCGGTCGAGGCTTCCGAGCCCTAGGCAAAGCCCGCGCCACCCGCGGCGCGCTTACTTTCCGCAAATCCACATATAGCCGATCGGCGTCTGCCGGTAGCAGGCGCCGAAGCCGCCGCCGTTCCAGCGGCCGCGATAGTAGCGCGGCCAGGCCGGGCCGTAATAATGCGGGCTCGAGGCGTAGAAGCGCCGCGCGCGCTCGTGCTCGATCTGCGCCGGCGTGCGCACGCCGGGGAGAAAGCCGTAACCGGGGACGGAGCGGTTGGTGGTGTGGTGTTTGTGGGGCGGGTGATGCGCGGCGGGCGCCGCGAGGGCGCTGGTCGTTAGCGCAAAGGCGAGGGCGGATGTAAATAAGACTACAGTAGTTACGAAACTAACGATGCTATGTAGCACATGAGACATGGAGGGGGCCGTTTAATCGGATCGTGTGGAAGGAAATGGGTTAAAAGGGGATCTCATCGTCTTCGAAATTTCCGTCGTAGGCAGGCCAATGAAATGGACGGTCTACATTTGCCGGCAATTTAGTTTTTGGATTTGCCTTCGAAAAATCGAACAGACTTTCTTTGATTATTACCTCAGCCAAATCCGCTCCTTCGAAATTCGTCTCCAAAAACGTACAGTGATCGAATTCGCTACCCGAAGCGAACAACGTATCCCTTAGACTAAAGTATGGAAAATCGCAATAATTGGCGCGGATTTGTAACTCGGTAACTGTCGAAAGCCATCCGCTATAGAACGACGTGAAACCACAATCTATCGTAGACTGAAATATTTTAGTGCCATACAAGTTTGATAAATCGCAAGAGCGAAAGGTTAGCGTAGAGTTTTCGATTTGTGAGAGGCGGCAATCGATAAAATTGCACCCAAGAAATAGTACATTCGAATTTTCGCACGTAATACTGCAACCAATGAAGCTCGAGTTGTCGAACCGTAGGTTGGCTGAGTTGTTTGCTTCAAACGAGCAGTTCGTGAAGACGCACCGGTC
>Ga0265314_10004865_pt1 | contig 12280 bp, 11 predicted proteins | sample 4126metaG_FD_203106 | JGI IMG/M metagenome (GOLD analysis project Ga0265314, IMG submission 203106) | Rhizosphere microbial communities from Carex aquatilis grown in University of Washington, Seatle, WA, United States - 4-1-26 metaG | ecosystem: Host-associated > Plants > Roots > Rhizosphere >... | reverse complement strand
CCGGCTCATTGCGACCCGGCACCACTTGATCCACCACCAGCAGACGTCCGCCGGGACGAATCCCCTTGCGACAATTGCTGAGGATCTTGATGCATTCCGGATCGTACCAATCATGAATGATGAACTTCATGATGTAGGCGTCGGCAGCTGGTAGGGATTCGAAAAAGCTCCCGGCTTCCAGCGTGCACCGGCCCGCGAAGCGATCGAGAATGCCTGCCTTCTTCGCGCCTTCGATCACATGCGGCATATCGAACAAAGTCCCATCGAGCTTCGGCGCCTGGTCGAGAATGGCCGCCAGCAGAGTTCCGTGTCCGCCAGCAACATCCACGATGTGGCCAAAGCGCGAGAAGTCGTAACTTTGGACCACCGCGGCGCTATCGCCCTGGGAAAGGTCCGTCATCGCCTGGTTGAAGTTCACGGTCTTCTCCGGATGCTGAGCCATCCAGTCGAACATTGGCATCCCGTTCAGCCTGTAGGATGCTGGCTTACCCGTTTCGACGCACCACGGCAGTTGCTCCCATGAACGGATGTGCCAGTCATCGGCCAGCATCAGCGCCATGCTGCGTATGCATGGCTTGGCGTTGGTGCGCAGCGGATCGGAAAGCGGCGTCTGGGCGAAACGGCCGTCTTCGAGCTCCGTGAACACGCCGACGCTCGCGTTCGCGCGTAACAGGCGATACAGTGGCTGCTCCTGCGTTCCTGTCAGCGAAGCCAGCTCCTTGGGACTCTTCGGGCCCGATTCCAAGTGATCGGCGATGCCGAAGTGTGCAGCTGCGGAAATCGCGCTCGACACCCATTTCCCCAGGATCATTTGCAACAAAGCCGCGTGTGGCGGCGGTGATTGAGCTGGTTGCGTCATAAGTAACGATTATACGAACGCTAAGCCTCAAACAAAGGGATCTGAGGATCGCGCGGCCACAGTTCCGGCTCCGGCGAATCCGATTTTCGATCCAGCCCGTGGCGTTTCCGAATTTGCTCCACACGCTCCTGGATCATCTCCGGATATGCCCCGCGCAAATACGCGGCACGCTTATACTGTTCGCGATACTTGCGGACGAGGTGCGGGAACCGTTCTTCGAGAAACGGCAGAAACACCTGGTACGCACACGGCTTGAGGAACAGGACGTTCGTCCAGAACGTCGCTGCTCCTGCTGCCGCCGCTTCGCGCGCCAGAGCATCCAGACTCGACTCACTGTCGTTGATCAGCGGCATCACGGGCGCGCAACCCACCACGACACGAAGTCCGGCATCAGCTAAAATCCGTACCGCACCTAGGCGCAAATCCGGACGAGGAGCCATCGGCTCCAACAGCCGGGCAAGCTCAGCATCCACCGTAGTCACGGTCATCGAAACCCGTAGGTAGTGCCGCCGTGACACTTCTTTTAACAGCCCTAAGTCGCGGGCGATGAGATCCGATTTGGTCGTGATTCCCAGATGAAAGCCCGAGATGCTAGCGAACACCTCGAGCATCTTGCGCGTCACACCGTAGCGACGTTCCGCGGGCTGATAGGGATCGGTCGCTGTTCCCAGCGCGATGGTCTCGCCGACCGGCAGCGCGCGCAGCTCCTCTCGGAATCTAAGCGCGTCGAATGCCTTGGCGTAGATCTTGCGCTCGAACTGCTCGGGATCGCGCATCTCCATGAACTCGTGCGTGTACCGGGCGTAGCAATACTTGCAGCCGAACTCGCAGCCCCTATAAGGGTTGATGGTCCGGCGGAAAGGCACACGCGTACTGTCGCAACGGGCCAGATAAGAGCGCGCGGCCAGCTCAAAGTATTCGACGCGCCGCTTGGGTTCGAGGCAAGGCGCCTCAGCCGCCATCCGGGCGATGCCGATCAGCTTCTTTTCCTGATTCGGCATACCCCATATTCGTCTTTTGTTCGCCCGCTGTCAACCCATGTTTAAAGCGTCTCAGGCGGGATAATTTCCAGCGATGTAGTTGTGCAGATGCTTGATGGTCTGCTGCTGGGAGTCGATTACCCAGTTCACCAGATCGCCGATCGAAAGCATCCCCACCACGTTGTCACCTTCGAGCACAGGCAAGTGGCGAACGCGGCGATTGGTCATGATCCGCATCGCATCCGCCACGGTCTTCTCCGGCGTGATGAACAGCGCAGGGGTGCTCATGATCTCACGCACGCGAGTCTCCTGCGAACTGCGTCCCTTGAGGATCACCTTACGAGCGTAGTCGCGCTCGGAGACAATGCCGGCGAGTTGTCCTCCGATCAGAACCACCAAGCATCCAACCTGGCGTTCCGACATCATCTCGATGGCGTGGTAAACGGTTTCGTCCGGCGTAACAGACCAGACTTGATTTCTGCCTTTCATACGAAGCAGGGCGCGAACCGGTTCATCGAAGCGGGACGCATGTTCTTGCAGGGCGGGGGCGGATTGCATAGTGGACCTCCCGCCCGAATCATCCGCCCAGGTTTCCGCAGAGTCAAGCCCGACCCGTTTGGAAATGCTAGGTTGCTATATACTGGATCGCGATTGAGGTGACAGCATGAAGCGCAATCTGTATGTTGGCTTGGCGTTCCTGGGAACCATCGGCGGACTGTGGATCGGATCGGAGGTGCTCGCCAAGCGGGCCGCCGCCGCGACCACGATGGCCCCGAGGTTCGAAGTCGACCCCATGTGGCCTAAGCCTCTGCCCAACCACTGGATTCTCGGCCAGACCATCGGCGTCTCGGTGGACTCGAATGATCACGTGTGGATCATCCATCGCGCTGGATCGCTCGAAGCAGGCGAGGTGCATGCCACCACCAACCCGCCGACGGCAAAGTGTTGCGCGCCCGCCCCGCCCGTACTGGAATTCGATCCGGCCGGTAATCTCGTGAACTCCTGGGGCGGCAAAGGCCAGGGTTACGATTGGCCGGATTCGAACCACGGCATCACCGTCGACTACAAAGGCAATGTCTGGATCGGCGGCAACGGGCGCGGCAACGGCCAGCTCGCGACGGCCAACGAAGGACAGGTGGGCGGCGTGCAGCCGTTCAACGACAACATGGTCCTGAAGTTCACCAAGGCGGGAAAGTTTCTGATGCAGATCGGCAAGCCCGGCAAGAGCAAGGGCAGCAACGATACCGAAAATCTGCGCCTGCCCGCCAAGACTTATGTCGATCCGCAAACGAATGAATTGTTCGTGGCGGATGGCTACGGCAATCATCGCGTAATCGTGTTCGATGCCGAGACCGGCAAGTACAAGCGCCACTGGGGAGCTTATGGCAAACGGCCGGACGATGTCGATCAGGGGCCGTATAAGCCCAACGACCCACCGCCGCAGCAATTCCGCAACCCGGTGCACTGTGCCGAGATCTCGGTGGATCGGCTGCTGTATGTGTGCGACCGCGTGAACGATCGCATCCAGGTGTTCAAACCCGACGGGAGTTTCATCAAGGAGATGTTCATCGAAAAGAACACGCTAGGGTCGGGATCGGTGTGGGACATCGCGTTCTCGAAAGACGCCGAGCAGAAATATATCTACCTCGCCGATGGCGAGAACGATCAGGTGCACATCCTGGATCGGCAATCCCTGCAGGTGCTGACCAGCTTCGGCGACGGCGGGCGCCAGCCGGGCGAGTTTTACGGCGTTCACAGCATCGCGGTGGATTCCAAGGGAAACATTTATACGACCGAGACGTATCGCGGCCAGCGCGTGCAGAAGTTCGCCTACAAAGGCATGGCGTCGGTTGAGAAAGAAAATCAGGGCGTGGTTTGGCCCAAGAAATAGGGAGACTTAATGCTCAAGAAACTGATGATCGGGATTCCGGTTGCGCTCTTCATCCTGTCGGCGCAGCAACCGACCTGCAACAAATGCAATGCGACCTATGTCAGCAACTCGGAGATCCAGGCGTACCTGAAGCGCGCGCAGGATAACGATCTGATCGATCAGCAGACTCGCGCGGTGAACATCGGGAAGACGAACATCGGGATCGGCGTGGTCTATCGGGGCAAGCTGGACAAACCCGCGACCGATTCTGTTGCCGAGCACGATCTGGTAAGCGAGGTGTACCACGTGATTGACGGATCGGCGACGTTGGTCACTGGTCCCGATATCGCCGATATGAAACGGCGGCCGGCCGACCTGTTGACGGTCCGGCAGTTTAATGGACCGGGCAATAACGGCTCGTCGATTCGCAACGCTGTGACGTATCAGCTCAAGGCGGGCGATGTGATCGTGATTCCGGCCGGCACGGGACATTGGTTCACGAAGATCGACGATCACATTCGCTACCTGATGGTCCGGATCGATCCAGACAAAGTGCTGCCCTTGAAGGATGAGGCCGCATCGCAGGCGTATCTGAAGAGTCCGGTGACGAACGGCAAAGCAAAGTAGCTATCCGTTTACGCAAGGCGGCGGATGATGGTGAACGGTAGCGTCACGATGGCCCAGATCAGCTCCAATACCCCGCCAACGACAATCCCAACGAGTCGGAACGGCAGCAGAATCAGCCAGACAATCGGGTAAAGCACCAACGCCGCCAGTGCCAGCGGCCAACACAGCACGAACAGGATGCACCAAAGCAGGAAAGTGAGCATCTTACTCTGGAGTACGTAACCTGGCGGAAAAAGTTCCCGGGGACAGCCAGCCGATTTCGGCGAGCCAGTACGGACCCACGCCAGATTTGTTCATCGAAATCGGAGGCAGTCCCCGAGAGATCTTACTGAACAGCGTCCGCCGCGTGGTACGAGCTGCGGACCAATGGACCGCTTTCCACGTGTCGGAAGCCCATTTCATAGCCCAGGCGCTTCAGTTCCGCGAATTCTTCCAGCGGGACGTATCGGATGATCGGCAGGTGTTTGGCCGAGGGCCGAAGGTATTGGCCCAGCGTAAGAATATCGACATTGGCCGTGCGCAGATCGCGCATCACGGAAGCGACCTCGTCGAGAGTTTCGCCCAGCCCGAGCATCAAGCCGGATTTGGTTGGCGTGTTGGGCGCGCCCGTTTTCACATACGCCAGCATGTCGAGCGACCGTTCGTAACGCGCGCCCAAACGGACCTGGCGATACAGCCTCGGCACGGTCTCCGTGTTGTGGTTGAGAATGTCCGGTGACGCTTCGAGCACGAGATCCATGGCGGCGTGCGAGCCTTGAAAATCCGGGACGAGAACTTCGACACCACACGCCTGAATACGTTGTCGGATGGCCCGAATGGTCATGGCGAACAGCTCCGCGCCGCCGTCCTTGCGATCGTCGCGATTCACGCTGGTGATGACCGCGAATTTCAACCCGAGAGCAGCACACGCTTCGGCTACACGGCGGGGTTCGTCATAATCCACCGGCAACGGGCCACCTTTTTGCACCGCGCAGAACCCGCAGCGGCGGGTGCAGACGTTGCCCAGGATCATGAAAGTTGCCGTGCGGCGGTTCCAGCAGTCGCCGATGTTGGGGCAAGCCGCACTCTCGCACACCGTGTGGAGTTGCAAATCCTCGACTAATTGTTTGAGCTGGCGATAGTTATCGCCCACCGGCGCGGGCGCGCGCAGCCACGCGGGCCGCTGTCTCTTAGGTTCGATCGTTACCAGCACGTGATTCCATTATCGCCCGCCCTCACGGGCGGGGCTGGATCTCGGCGATTCTGGTCTCCAAAATTCGCGATTCCGAGAAGTTTTCCGCCCGCCGGAAGAATTCGGGGGCCATTTCATAGGCGCGGCGCGGAATGAACCCGATGATCTCGCCGGCTACTGCCTCGGTCCCATGCTCGCGAGCGAGTGTGGCGATGGTCTCGTATACGCGATCGAGCGGGGTCTCGGCGAAATTCGTCAGGTTCATCGAAACCTGGGCGCAATCGCGCGAAGCCAGATAGATCCCCATGGCTTTCACGTGAGGAAACCCTCCGGAAGACGCACGAATCTCCTTGGCAATCGTTTGAGCGATGGCAGCGTCGCGAGTCGCGAGATCGACGTTATAGGCGATCAGGAACTCGCGCGCTCCCACCATCGACGCCCCTGCTGTGGGATGCGCTGCAAGATTTCCGATATCGGGCGGGGCGCCGTCGAATTCCCGCCGGCGGACCTTTTCCAGCCGCAGCCGGCCGGGAGTGCGTGCGGAACGTTCGTAAAAGTACACCGGCACGCCCAAGCGCCGCCAGATCTCTTCACCTGCGCGGTGGGCTGCGGCGACAGCGTCGTCCATTGTTGAACCTTCCAACGGAACGAATGGGATCACATCGGCCGCGCCCACGCGGGGATGGACGCCTTGATGCGCCGAGAGGTCAATCAGCTCCGCGGCCTTCCCTGCCCCGCGCACGGCGGCCTCGACAACCGCGTCGGGAGTCCCAGCGAACGTCATGACGCTGCGGTTGTGGTCGGAGTCCGCCTCCCACCCGAGCATCAGCACACCCGGAGTCCGCGCGATCGTATTCGCAATCGCGAGCACCACGGTGGTATCGCGGCCTTCGGAAAAATTCGGAACACATTCGATCACCGTATGATCATAAAGGATTGCCCACACCATCACGCAAGAAGACGCTCGACCGTGTTCTGTCCCAAGCCGGCATTGGCTCGCGCAAAGAAGCCCGCCAGTGGATCGGCGCGGGGCGCGTCTCGGTGGATGGCAAGAAAATCCAGACGCCGGACGCCTGGGTCGATCCCGAACATCAACGCGTCACGGTCGACGGTAAGCCGCTGCGCGCCGCCAAGAAGATCTACCTGCTGCTGTACAAACCCAAGGGCTACGTGACCACCTACAAGGATCCCGATGGCCGTCCGACCGTTTACGATCTTCTTAAAGACGTGCCGGAGAAGGTCTTTTCCGCAGGCCGTCTCGATCTGGACTCGACCGGCTTGCTGATCTTCACCAACGATGGGGAATTTGCCGATCGCATCACCAGTCCCGAGTCTCATGTGCCGAAGACGTACCTGGTCAAGTCGTCGCTGCTGCTGACCGATGATCAACTCGATCAGTTACGGCGCGGCGTCGTTCTGGCTGACGGCCCCACACGGCCGGCCGAGGTGAAACGGATCCGCGATTCCGGCCGTTACACGTTTTTCGAGATCACCCTGACGGAAGGGCGCAATCGCCAGGTCCGGCGGATGGTGGAAACGCTGGGCGCCAAGGTTTTAAAGCTGGTCCGGACGGAGATCGGGACCATTCGGATCGGGGATTTGCAGATCGGAAAGTATCGCGCGCTGAGTGACCAGGAAGTTCGCGGACTTACTTAACTCTTAGTACCGGGAGTAGAAAAAGGTTCCAGCTCGCCGGCGTCCTGTCCGCGCCTGCCGGGCAATGCGGTCAGCACTTGCGGCAGTTCCAAGTCGCCGCCCCGTCCGTACCGGTTCAGCATGATCGAGGCAGCGTGCAGCATCACACCCAGCCCGATCCAAACCTGCCAGTGAGAAAAAGTACCCGTGATGTCGAACTGGCCGGCCAGGCCCATATCCGAAGCCAGCCTCCAGAATCCGAGCGAGTAGGCCATCAGCGAGGCCGGCACAAGCAACGCGCCGAAAGCCGCTGAAACTGCCCGATTCGTACCCCCCCGATGCTGCAGCCGGCGGCCCTGTGGAAAACGGATCTTCACAATCATAACTGCCTATACCGCCAGATTCATTTTACCAGGAATAGGTTTCCAAGATTCGCGCGCAAAACGGAGCGCGGCGCAATTAGTCCTGATACTTTCGACGGTGCGCGCCGCGCCCTTTGCGCTTCCCCGGAAGTTTCGCGTTCCATTCCACCGCGGTCCTGAGTCTAACATCCAAATGTCAGCATGTTCCACCGAATAACCCTTAACCCGCCGAGGCTGGCGGAGTGCTAAAATCCGAACACTGTACGGGGGCGAAGGAGAAGTGATGCGGCTCTGGACGAACCGGTTGAAGTGTAGCCGATGGGTGGCCGTAGGCTTGGCCTTTTCAGCAGCCTGGGCAGCCGGCCAGGACCTGGCTTCCGCAGCTTGGCGCCTGGAAAGCAGCGGGGATGGCGAACAAGCGCTGGCCAGCCTGCGGCAAGGCGCGACAGCCGCTCCTAATAATCCCCTTGCACTGCGCGCCTACGCAGAGTTCCTGGAACGGCATCACGATCCGGGCGCCCGCGAGGCTTATGGCCGGCTCAGTCAGCTTCTGCAACGAACGGGCGCTCCAACCGAGCAGCGCGCCGCGGTCGCGCAACGGCTGGCAGTACTGGACCTCATGGCCGGAGACCGGGAAGCTTCGGCTCGTCATTTGCAGGATTACACCGCAGCGGGAGGCAAAGATTTAGCGCTCCCGCCGCTTCGAACCGCCGCACCGCCCAATTACATCGAGATTCCCGGACCGCTTCGTTCCTTCGCGCGGATGGCGGCGCTCTCGCCGGATCTCACCCCGAGCGATTTACTACCGTCCCTGGCGCGCAACGTCATCACCAACGGCTACCACGCCACCGCCGCCAACGAGGCGCTGGAGCAGACCGAATACCTCAAGCTGGTGATTCGCTACCTCTCACAAGCCCGCGAGCTCGAACGGCTGGCCGGACCAACCAAGACCCTGCGCATTGATATGTGCGAATCGCCGGCCACGGCCGACCTGTTGCGGCTGATCGGGTACCGGATGCGCGGCGGATGCGGATCGGACCTGGTGCTTGAAACCGTAAACGCCTCGCGCGCGTTTCTCACCACCGACTCGGGATTCCCTTTGGCCGACCTGGAGCAGGCGCTGCGCACCAACCGGCCGTTCACGCTGGACTATCAGCCAACCCGCGTTCCGATCCTCTACACGGTGGATTATTGGCAGCCGCCAGCGAAGGACAAGGCTCCAGACAAGGCGCAAGACAAAGGCGAGTTTGTCGACTATTTTCTGGGCGATCCCTCCCTGTGCCGCCTGTATGTAGCGCTGTCCAAGCTGGATACGGAGACCGCCGAGCAACTGCGCCAGGCGTTTCCGGAGGCGCGGCTCAGGATCTACGCCCACGTCCTCGATTTCTTCGGCGGCATGTTCCAGATCCGCGAAGGGAAAGCCGTGGTTCCGGGCGGCGCGCGCAGCGAGAAGGGATGGACCGAACTCAACGGCGGTGTTAGTCCGGACAAAGGCGCGGCCTTCTTCGAGCGATTAGTTACGCGCGAAGACGGGTGGCTGGCGAGCTACTTCGACTCGCTGGCCCGCATCGAAGGACCGGTCAAGGATTACTTGACCGAACCCGAGCGGCTGAAGCGATTCTACGCGGCCATTCGCGGCAAGGTCACCAGCCCCGGTCCAGCCCGGCCGGTGTTCCGGTCGAATACCGACATGCTGCTGCTGACCACGCGGTTGCGCCTGGATCCGGATGGCAAGCCGCATCTTCCGGGAGGCCTCGAAATCTGGAAGCGGCTGTTCGCCGAACACCCCGAGGGCAAGTATGACGCCAAGCTCACCCGGGCAGCTCCGCAGTGGAAAGACGCCGACGACGTACTCGAAGCGCTCTTCGGCCTAAGCCGCAAGACGGCCGAGAACGAGCCGCTGAAAATCTTCATGGCGCTGACCGACATCGACCGGCGACGAGCCAAACCGCTGGATCCGGCCACCATGGACAAGCTAGCGCGCAACTACCGGACGCTTTCCGCGCAATACCCGCTGTTCGCAGAAGTTCCCACGCTGACGGATTCCACGGTTTTGGCGTATCTCGAAACCACGCGCACCATCGACGGGATTCGAAGTCAGGGTCTGCGCGCCGATACGGCAGGCATGGCGCAAGCCTTGATCGGACTGTGGCAGATCTTCGTCCGCCAGCAAAGTATTCCGCGCAGTGCGGCGGACGCGACGCTGGCAAAACTCCTGGAACCCTTCGCGCAAATCCACAATGACAAGGACGTCTTCGACGCGGGCCGGTCCGGAGTCCGCGATCTCCTTCAGGCGACCAAGTCTCCCGCGGGCGTTTCGGCGCAGGATCGCATGCTGGATCTTCTGGCCGGCGGGGTTCCGGTAGGGGCCTCGGACACGCATCAGCAGATGGTGGAGGACCTGATCCGGATTTTCGAAGCGCAGCGCCTGGTTTCGCTGAGTACGATCTTCGACCTGGCGGACAACCTGGACAGCGTGAGCAAGGGGCAGGTTTTGAACACCGCGCTCACCGGACGCCTGGCGACGCGGATTTCCGAGATCCAACTCCCGCGCAACTCCCTGAGCGCCTCCGAGAAATCCACACTTTCCTTCGGCTATTGGACCGAGCAACACATTGACGATCAGCGCAAGTTGAACCTACGCGCCGCCATCGACAAAGCGGCCAAGGATCCCCAAAAACAAAGCGAGAAGCTGAGCGACCTGCGCGGCGAGTTGGCCGGATTCCTGCGGGACACACTTGTGGGGTTCAACTACATGCACTATGCTCCCCCCGGCGCGCAAGTGCTGCGGACCAATCCGCTGTTCGTTCGCGGCCACGACTTTATCGGCATTACTGGAGCCAGCCAAACCTGGGGCTCCACGTACGTGCCGGGCGCCGGATGGCCGTCGAACGCGGGCGGTCGCCTGGCGGGGTCGTTGGCATCGCTGCCATACGCGTTGGCGGAAGCCGAGCAGAATTTCCTGATTCCTTCGCGGGAGCAGGCGCTGATTTGGGGCGACCTGGTTCCGCAAATCATGCTGACGGCGATCGTTCCGCGATGGTGGAACGTGTCTCCCATACAGACCCATTGGGTGGGAGTCCACATGGCTTACGGCGAGTCGCTTTTGGGCCAAGCGTCCTTAAACGTCGAGCGCCGGCGCCAGGTGATCGCCGCACTGGAGCCCTATCTCGCGCCGGGACGCCTGAGGAGAGTGGACGATCTTCTCCAGTCCGGCGAGCCATGGCTCGCGGTAGAGAACGTCCTGCCTTCGGAAATGTACTTGCTCGCGCGTTCGCTATCCGGTCAGGATCGCGAATCGCCACTGGCGCAGGAGATCCGGCGATTGGCAGCCGAATCGCCCGCAGCGCTCAGCCCGGAGGCGATCTCCCAGGCATTCGGCACGCCCAAGCCGACGCTGGCGAATACCTACGGCCTGGAATTACTGAATATCCGCACCTTCCCGACCCTGATGGGATATTCCAGCCGGATGCTCGCGGAAAGCTGGGAATCGAACCTGCTGTACTACGCCGCGCTGGCGGACCAAATTCATGCGCAGCCCGCGCAGATGAATATTCTGGTGCCGGCGTGGACCCAGCAGACCGTGGAACATATTTTCGCCACGCACCTGGAAGACTGGCCGGCGCTTTTGCGCTCGCTGCGCCTGGTCGGCGACGATGTCCGGGAAAAAGCACGCAGGCAGACGCAGGCAAGTAATTCGGAGGTGATCGCGCGGTGATACGCAGACTTGGTTTTATTCTGCTGGTGGTGGCTCTGGCAGCGGCACAGGACCGCCCCACTTTTCGCATCAAGGTAGACCTGGTGGTGCTCAGCTTCACCATCACCGACAACAAGGGGCACTACGTCAACGGACTGAAACCCTCGGATTTCAAGATCAGCGAGGATGGCATTCCGCAAAAACTCACGACGTTTTCCGAAGGGAACAAGCCGCCGGTGGAGGTCGCCGCGGACGGCACGACCAAACCGATCGTGGTGGAGACCGCGGTTACCGGCGCTGTCCAGGGTACCGAAACGCGCTCGGATTCGTTCGTCGGAACGAACGTTTTCGTGTTGTTCGACACCAGCAACTACATGTATCGCGGATTCGTGTATGCCTCGGATGCGATCGCCGATTTCATCCGCGGGCTGGACCGCGCCGATTCGGTGGCCGTCTACACCTACTCACGCAATTTGACGCGCGCGGCCGAACTGGGCAAGGAGCGCAACGTCGCCATCGGCGGCTTGCGGAATGCGGTGGCGGGCGACGATTCGGCGCTCTACAACGCGCTGCTGCTGACCATCCGCGACGCGGCGAAAGTACCGGGGCGCAAGGTGGTGATCGTGTTCTCGAACGGTCCCGACAACGCCAGCATGGTGGCGCCGGATGATGTCCGGGCGGTGGCGGAGGATGAAGGGATCCCGATCTACGTGATCTCAACGAACGAGATCGCCAAAGATCCGATTTCTGCCAACGTGTTCAAGCGCATCTCGACACGCACGGGCGGTAAATCCTACTTCGCCACCAACTGGCAGAAGCAAGTGGAGGCGTTCGAGGCGATCCGCGAGGATCTGGGGAATTCCTACACCGTCACATATTATCCGCAGACGAATCCGAACGAAGGGTTTCGCAAGATCAGCGTCGAGGTGGTGTCGGACGCGGGCAAGAAATATCGCGTGCAGGCTCGGCCGGGATATCGTCCTCGCGGCGGATTTTGAAGGTCGTGGAGCGGACTTCAGTCTGCGACGGAGGCTTTAGCCTCCGATGTGGCGCGGGCGCTGAAGCACCCGTCGCAGGCT
>Ga0265314_10004863_pt1 | contig 12285 bp, 6 predicted proteins | sample 4126metaG_FD_203106 | JGI IMG/M metagenome (GOLD analysis project Ga0265314, IMG submission 203106) | Rhizosphere microbial communities from Carex aquatilis grown in University of Washington, Seatle, WA, United States - 4-1-26 metaG | ecosystem: Host-associated > Plants > Roots > Rhizosphere >... | reverse complement strand
GCATGAATTCAGCTTCCGCGCCGTGGCCGTTGGAAATGCAGCCAGACGACAGCTTGCACCCGGCTGTGCGTGCCGCTGTCGGCTTGTCCGACAGTGCAGGCAGTTCAGAGATACCAACGGTGCGCCACGAATCACGTTTTGGAGGTAATTTTTGCAAGAAAAACACGTCGTCAAACCAGCAGAAGTTGCGTCGGAATTCATGGGATAATATGGGGTGTTGCATGCAACGTCTTTTGGTTTTGCTAGTAGGTATCCTTGCTCCAAACCTGCACCTATGTGCCGAAGAGCCCTTGGTGGTTCACGAATGGGGCGTCTGGATGCGCAAGGATCAACTATTCACGCGTACGTGCCAATTGGCCAAGGAAGCCAAGCGGGAGTTCGCCACCAACCTTGCTTCGGCAGTGCATGCGTTTGAGGAACTCCCCGATTTCGTGCTTAGACACGCCGTTTACAGCCCGCCGGAGTGCATCGCTTCAGAGACTTGGAGCAAGCCCGTGCTGCACTTCTACGGAGCGGAAGGGCAGCGTGTCCGTGTGGTCGTGCAAACCGCCAAGGGCCGCCCCACCGCGTATTGGCCGCCGCCAAAATTGCTAACCACGTGGAGTCTGGCGACGGGGGTTAAGCTGCTCGATCCGGATATCATGGTTTGGAACGGAATCTTGAAAACAGCAGCACCAGACAATTTAAAAGAGTGTCCCGATGAACACTGGTGGTCGACCGTACGCAAGATTCCCAGCAAATACCTGAGCGCTAAGGAGGCTTCGGAGCGCTTCATTTTTTACGAAGGCACCGCGCATCACGAGCCGAATATTATTGGCAAAGTCGGCGAGGCCGAACTCACGCTCACCAATCGTTGCGAAGCGCCATCAGGCCTCGTGCTGGCGATATTCAATGACGGGGAGCAACTCTTCCTCCGGAAAATCGAAACCATCGAAGGAAAAGCGTCCGTAAAACTGGCCAAAGCGGAATGGCTCGCCGCGCCCAGCGACGCGAATGCAATCATCGCAGCCGCGATAGGACAATGGCGTTCCTTTGGCATGACCGCAGAGGAAGCCACAGCAATCACCGGCACCTGGAAACCCGAACTTACCCAAACGCTCGGTTTTCTGATTGCCTATCGGCTTCCAGAAGCGGAATACGCGGCGCTATTCCCGCTCGACATCAACCCCGAACCCCAAAAGCTGGTCCGCGCGGGCGTGATTTTTGACACGTTGCCCGGCGAAAAATCCCGCGCCAACTGGCTGCCGAAATTGACCGGCTTGCTGGAAAAAGCATCCAAGGATCTAGGTGCGGAAGACCCGCGCAACCGCTCAGCCGCGCGCAAAATGGTGCTGGGATTTGGGGATCTGGCTGTGCCATTCCTGGAGCATTTGACAGAAAACCGGGATGCGGAGATTCAAAATGCCGCGACTGAACTGCTGGACGCCATCGTCAAACCGGCGCAGGTTGACCTGCAGGTGCCCGAACGCATGCTGAATATAGGAGATTTTCTAAAGCAAATAACCAAGCGCACGGGCAATCCGCCGGGATCGGAGGATTTCAAGTTGAATGGGCCATTCCTTCAGCCCATCAAATTCAGATAGACGCTACCCGCCCAGGCGGTTCAGGCCGTCGAAGGCCGCCGATTTGTATGCTTCGGCCAGCGTCGGGAAATTGAAGACGGTGTCGCGGAAGTATTCGACCTTGAGGCCCGAAGCGAGCACCGCTTGCCCGATGTGAATCAGTTCGCTCGCGCCTTCGCCGATGATGTGCACGCCCAGGAGTTCATGGGTCTTGAGGTGGAAGATTAGTTTCACCATGCCGGTCTGGTCGCCGATGATCTGGCCCTTGGCGATTTCCTTGTACGTCGCGCGCCCGGTCTCGAAGGGGATCCCCGCGATGGTCAGTTCTTCCTCGGTCTTGCCGACGTAGGAAATTTCGGGGATCGTGTAGATCGCGTACGGGAAGAGTTCCGGCATGCTCGTGCAGGCGGCCCCGAGGGCGTGGCACGCGGCGAGGCGGCCCTGCTCCATGCTGGTGGACGCCAGGCTCGGGAAGCCGATCACGTCGCCGACGGCGTAGATGTGCGGGACCGCGGTCTGGTAATCCTTGTTCACTTTCAGACGCCCGCGGTCGTCGGCCTGCAGGCCCACGGCGGCAAGGTTGAGCTCGGAGGTCGCGCCCATGCGCCCGATGCTGTAGAGCGCGACTTCGGAAACGAGTTGCTTGCCACTGGCCAGGGTCATGCGCACGAACTCGCCGCGTTCGTCGGTGAAATGCTCGATCCCGCTGACTTCCTCGTTCAGGCGCATGGTCAGGCGGCATTCGCGCAGGTGGTAATCGAGGGTCTCGACGATCTCGGTGTCCAGGTTGGGCATGACGCGGTTGCGTTTGTCGACGAGCGTCACGCGCACGCCCAGCGCGGCGAAGATGCTGGCGTATTCGAGCCCGATCACGCCGGCGCCGACGACGGTCATCGTGCGCGGCAGCGTGGTCATACCCTGGATGTCATCGCTGACCATGACGCGTTTGCCGTCGAAGGGAATATGCGGATCGCGCGCGGCGCCCGTGCCCACGGCAATGATCACGCTGGCCGCGGTGACTTCGCGGAAGGTCGAGCCGTCGAGGAACTTGAAGCGCAGGCGATGCGGATCGACGAAGGACGCTTCCGCCGCGATCAGGTCGACATGGTTGCGCTGCAACTGCGAGCGGATCGTGTCGAGTTCGTGCCTGATCACGTGGTCGACGCGATAGAGGAGGTCCTGGACGGTGATGTCGGACTTCACCGAGTAGGAGTCGCCGTAGACTTCGCGGTCGCGCAGGCCGGCCAGGCGCACCACGGCTTCGCGCAGGGTTTTGCTGGGGATCGTGCCCGTGTTGACGCAGACGCCGCCGAGCACGCCCTTGCGTTCGATGAGCGCGACTTTCTTGCGCAGCTTGGCGGCCTGGATCGCCGCGCGCTGGCCGCCGGGGCCGGAGCCGATCACCACCAGGTCGTAGTCATAGGCCGAATTGGGCATCGCCGTCCCCTTTTATGGAATTGCCGCAAGTTGCCCAAAATTCAGCAGCGCTTGCGGGGCCCATTCTAAAACAACGCGGCCCTTCAGGACGAAGGGCCGCGCGGTCATCCAAACAATGGAGTGCAGATGAACATTAGGCCATATTTTTATCGAGCCACGCCTTGAGCTGCGCTTTGTTCTGCGCGCCGACGACGCGCGCTTTCTCCTTGCCGTCCTTGAACAGGATCAGGCAGGGAATCGAGCGGATGCCAAAGCGGCCGGCGATGTCGGAGTTGCCATCGACATCGACTTTGCCGACTTTGAGTTTGCCGGCGTATTCGTTGGCCAGTTCGTCGACCGTCGGGGCGATCATGCGGCAGGGTCCGCACCATTCGGCCCAGAAATCGACCATGGCGAAGCCCTGGTGCTTTTCCAGTTCTGCTTCCCAAGTGCTGTCTGTAATCGCGAGAACCGAACTCATGGTTGAAAATCTCCGTACCGTTGTATTGAGGCACACACTTCATCTAAAACGCTATCACGGGAGCAGGGGGTGTCAAGACGGGCAGGCGGGTGTCCAAAATTCAGGCCTGCTGGCCGGGATAAAGCCGTTCGCGCAGCGTTTCGGTCGTCACATCCACCGCGCGCAGCACCGCGCCGCAGACCGTGTTCGTGACGCGGGTCAGGCCCAGCAGGAGATGCTCCGGCGCGATCTGCGTGGCCCGCGCGCGCTGCGCTTCTTCCTTGGCCGCTTCGATCACGCGCTTGGCGCGCTCGCTGAAGGAAATCATGTTCTCGGGGATCGCTTCGGCGCCCGGGCGCTGGTGGTGCATGATCAGCAGGCGCACCTGCTCCGGCGTGGCTTTGCCCTGGGTCAGCACCGCGAGCACGCGCTGGTCGCCCTCCTGCAAGAGCGCCAACAGGAGATGCTCCGGCGTGATGTGCGTGTGCTTGAACTCCAATACCAACTTCTTGGCATTGGCGACAATGTTGCGAGTGCCCTGCGTGTATTTGTCGTTTGCGGCAGGCGCGGACAAACCCGGAATCCTCCCCACTGGCGTTCGCGGGATTGTAACGCGTTTGGCAAAGGCGCAATGATAAACCGCCGCTCCTTCCCGAACTGCCGAAACAGCCACTCTTTAGCAATTGAATCCCACCCTAATTTTGGGATAAACGCGACAGCACATTTTGTATCGATAGCAGGATCCAACTGGGAGCCGAGGGGTCGGCTCTGTGGGTGGTCTCGGGGCATGACGAAGCCGTACCAAGCCGAACTTACAGACCTGTTAAACAGGTATGAGGTCCCCCTGCCGTCCGGTGGAGACTTGTTCAGTCACGCCTTCACGGAATGGCCCGGCAAAGACCGCACCACCAAACTCCCCGTGCGCATCTGCACGGCCCCGGCGCTCGCCCCCGAATCCACGATCCGCCTGGTCCACGAACTCGCACTCTGCGGACGCATCACGTATCCGGGCGTCCCGATCGTCCATAGCGCGTTCCTCGGGCCGCAAGGCGTCTGCGCGGTTTTCTCGGCCAGCGTCGGGCCCACGTTGGAAGAACACTCCGCGGGCTTCGGCGAAGCCCTCCCCGAAGAGCGCGCGCTGCGCCACGCCGCGGAACTCGCCGGTCTGATCGCAGCGGTGCACGCGGCCAACTTCCTGCTCGTCGCGACGGGACTCAGCAAGTTCGTCCTCGACAAAGCCAGCGGCCATCTGGCGCTCAACACCGCCGACACGTGCCTGCCGCTCGAAAGCCGCCGCGCGCGCGAACGTCTCAAAGATGTGATGGTGCTGGGTCTGCTCGAGTATCTCGCGCCCGAGCAAACCATGGGGCCGAACAAACTTTCGCGCGCCACGGATCTCTTCGGCGTCGGCGCGTGCCTGTACGCGCTGCTGGCGGGGCGCCCGCTTTTCGCGGTCACGCCGGAAAGCACGCTCAATACAGTCCTCTTAAACGCGCGCGAAGGCCGCTTCACGCCGCTCGAAAAACTCCGCCCGAATCTCTCGCCCGGAACGCTCCAAGTCGTGAGCAAGTGTCTCGCGCGCCTGCCGGAAGAACGCTTCCACAACGCCGGCGAACTGCTCAACGCGCTGCGGGAAGCACTCGCGGCGCTCAAGGTTCCTTCGCTCGAATTGCCGCGGCCGCCCGCGTTTGTTTCGCTGCAAAGCCACTTCGGCGATGACGCGACCCTGCGCGAGCGCCTGCAGGGCAACGTCGACGATCTGATGGACTGGATCGGCCAGCGGTATCCGCTGCAAGGCGCGTCCGCGCCGTCGCTCGGCGTCGAATCTGCGCAGGACGGCGGTAGCACGTCCGGCCTCTATCAGGCGCAGCGCGCGAAGACGGAGACAGAGCAGTACGACGAGCTCGCGCAGGCCGAAAAAGAACGCAAAATGCTTCAGGACAACGCGCGCGGCGGATACCAGAGCCTGCACGCGCAGCTCGCGCCGATCCTGAAAGCCGCGAAAGATTCCGCCGACCGCAAAGCCAACGAGAGTCTCGGGCAGAAGCTGATCACCGGCGTCTTCGGCAAGCTGGGCAAAAAGAAGAAGGAAGAACCGCCAGCGCCCGCGCCACAAGACGGCGTGCGCGGCAAAGCCGGCGGGAAAAACGAGCCGGAACCGGAAGGTCTGCGCCAGCGCGAAGACCGCATCCGCAAGGAATTCGACGAACGCGAGAAGACGTCGCGCGAAGCCGCACAGGCGCGGGAACGCGAACACCGCGAGCACGACGAACGCGAAGCCCGCCTGAAGACCGAAAAAGAAAAACAGGCGCGCCTCGACCAGGAAGCGCGCGCCAAAGCCGAGCGCGAAAAGCGCGAGAGCGAAGAGAAAGCCCGCCGCGAACGCGAAGCGAAGGAAAAAAGGGAGCGCGAAGAGAAAGCGCGCCTCGAAAAAGAAGCCAAAGAAAAGGCCGAAGCCGAGCGCAAAGCCCGCGAAAAAGCCGAACGCGACAAGCGCGAGGCCGAAGAGAAGGCCAAGCGCGACCTCGAAGCCAAGGAAAAGAAGGAGCGCGAGGAAAGAGCGCGTCTTGAAAAAGAAGCCAGGGAAAAAGCCGAACGCGAAAAACGCGAAGCCGAAGAGAAGGCCAAACGCGAGCGCGAAGAAAAGGAAAAGGGTGCCCGCGAGGCGCGCGAGCGGGAAGAACGCGAGGCCCGCGAAGCCCTAGCCAGGGCCGAAGCCGAGCGCAAGGCGCGCGAGGAAAAAGAGCGCCTCGAGAAGGAAGAGCACGAACGCCGCACCCGCGAAGCAAAGGAAAAGGCCGAAGCGGAGCGCATCGCGCACGAAAAGGCCGAACGCGAGAAGCAGGAAGCCGAAGCGCGCCTGAAGGTGGAGCAGGAGCGTCTGGCCAAGGAAAAAGCCGAACAGGAAGCCGCCGCGCAGGAGGCCCGCGAAGCGCAGGAAAAGCTGGAGCGGGAGAAGAAAGAATTCGCGGAGCGCGAGGCCAAAGAAAAGGTCCTGCGCGAAACGCAAAAGATTGAACGCCTAAATCGCGAAGCGCGCGAAAAAGCCGAGCGCGAGGAACGCGAACGCGTCGAAGCCGAAACGCGCGCCAAGGCCGAGGCGGAACGCCAGGCCAACGAACAGCACGCGCGCGAGGACCGCGAACGGCGCAACGCCGAGGAAGCCGCGGCGCTCGCGAAACTCGAAGCGGAAGCGAAGGCCAAAGCCGAAGCGGAACGCAAGGCGCGCGAAGCGGCCGAACAGCAGGCCCGCGAAAAGGAAGCACGCGAGCGCAAGGAATTGGAGGCGCTCCAGGCAAAGTTAAAGGCGGAGCGCGAGCAATTCGAACGCGAAGAGCGCGAAGCGAAGGAAAAGGCCGAAAAAGAAGAAGCCGAACGCGAGAAGCAGCGTCTGGAAGAGAAGATCGCCGCCGAACGCGCGTTATTGGAACTCGAACAGAAGGCCAAGGCCGAACGCGAGCAGAAGGAACAGGAAGAGCGCGAACGCCTGGAGCGCGAGCGCAAGGAACACGAAGCCGCCGCGCGCAAGACCATCGAAGCCGCGGCCGAAGCGGAACGCGCCGCGCTGGAAGCCGCGCGCAAGGCCCAGCAGGAACGCGAACTCAAGGAACTGCACGTCTTCCTGGACGAGCAGAAGACCAAGCGCGAGCAGGCCGAGCGCGAAGCGCAGGAACGCAAGCAACACGCGGAAGCCGAACTCAAGCGCCTGAACGCGGAGTTGGAGGATGTCCGCCGCAAAGCCGCCGAAGCGCAGGCGCGCGTGGAAAAGGAAGTTGCCGCACAGGCCGAGAAAGCCAAGGCCACGGAAGCACAGCGCGAGCGGGAAGAGCAGGCCCGCGAGGCCCTCGCGGCCAAGGAAAAGGCCGACCGTGAACGCCAGGCGCGCGAACGCCAGCAGAAGCTCGACAAGGAACGCGCGGAAAAGGAAAAGAAGGAGCGCGAACAGCGCGAGAAGGACGAGCGCGAGTTCAAGGATCGCGGCGCGGCCCTCGCGGCGCGGCGCGAGCGGCTCGAAAAAGAATTGCGCGAAAGCGAAGCGGCGGCCAAAAAGTCCACTGACGCGCTGGCTCAGGCGGAAAAAACGCGCGCGGAGAAACTCGCCGCCGAACGCATGGCGTTGGAGGCGCAGGCCAAGAAGGCCCTCGAAGCCCAAACGCTGGCACGCGCGGAACGCGCCAAACTTGCGCAGGCGAAGCTGGCTGAAGCGGAGCGCTTCGAAAAAGAGACCACGGCGCGCCTGGCCCAGGAACGCGCGGACCGCGAAGCGGCCCTGCAGAAGGACCGCGAAGTAGCCGAAGCCGCGCGCAAGGAGCGCCTGGACACGCTGTTCAAGGAATGGGCGGCGCAGGAAAAGCAGAGCCGCGAAGCCGCCGAAAAGCAGGAGCGCGATCGCGAAGCGCAGCGCAAGCTGGAACTCGAAGCGCAGGAGGCGCGCGAAAAGAAGGAACGCGAGGCCCTCGAACAGGCGCAGCGCGAACGGCTGAACCGCGTGAAGGTGGAACTCCAGAAGCAGCAGGCGCAGGATCGCGAGGCGCTGGTCAAGCAGGACATCGAACGCGAAGCGCGCCGGAAGCAGGCGCTCGCGCAGGCCGAGCAGGCCGCGGAGCAGTTGCGCCTGGAAGTCATCGCGGCGCAGCGCAAGGCCGAAGAAGAGGAGCAGGCGCGGCTGAACGCGGTGCGGCAGGCACGCATGACCGAAGTCGCGCGCGTGGCCGCGCAACGCGCTGCGGAGGAAAAGCGCCGCAGCGAAGCCGCCGACGCCGAAGTCGCGCAGCGCTACGAGTTGCAGGTGGCGGGCTTCGCACAGGCCGAAGCGGAACGCCGCCACCGCGAAGAGCGCGTGCTGGCCGAGCGCGTCGCCGCCAAGCGCGTCGAGACGGAATCGCAACTGCGCACCGAAGCGGAACGCTCCGTGGCCGAACGCCAGGCGCGCCAGGCGAAGTTGAAGGAAATCCGTGAAAACTGGGAGCTGGAAGAGCTGATCCGCCAGGAATCCGATCAAAAGCGGCGCGAAGAGCTCGACAAGAAGCTGGCCTTGGAAGAAGAACAGGCTCGGATCGAGCGGGAACGCCGCGAAGCCGAATTCAAAATGCAGTTGGAACGCCAACGTAAGGAGCGCGAACGCATGGATCGCGAACAGAAGCAGAAGGCCGAGAAAGAGCGCAAAGAGAAGGAACAGCGCGAAAAGCTCGACCGGGACAAGGGCGACAAGGACCATCGCGACCGCGAAGATCTCGAACGCAAGCTCCGCGAGGAACTCGTCCAGGCCAAGCGCGAGATGGACGTGAAGGCCACGGAATATGAAGCGCGCCTGAGTGCGGAGCGCGAAGCCAAGATCGTCGCGCTAAAGGAGCGCAACGAGCTGGCGGAATCCCGCGGCGGACTGGAAGCCAAGGTTACGGATCTCTCCAAGCGCCTGGTCATCGAATCCGAGCAGAAGGACGCCGCGCTCAAGAAGCGCGTCGAACTGGCCGAACTGCGCCTGCAGCTCGAAGCAAAGATCGCGGAACTCGAAGCGCGTCTGGAATCCGAGCGCGAGCGCGTCGAGCGGCTGGCTTCGGAGCAGACCGAGCGCGAACGCCGCGAGAAAGAGCGCGCGGAACAATTCGAGCGCCAGGAGCATGAACGCCGCACGCGCGAAGAACGCGAACGCAAGATGCGCGAAGAAACCGAACTGAAGGCGCGCGAAGAGCAGGAAACCAAGGCGCGCCAGGAACGTGAACTGCGCGAACGCGAAGAACGCGAATTCCATGAGCTGGAGCGGATGGAGTGGGAGGAACGCGAGCAGCGCCTGAAAGAGGAATTGAACGGCTCGCGCCGCGAAATCGAAGTCAAGACCGCGGAACTGACCGCGCGTTTGAACTCGGAGCGCGACGCGCGGGAAAGCGTCGAGAAGGAACGCCACCAGCTCAACGATTCGCGCGTTGAACTGGAGGCGAAAGTCGCCGAGCTACAGCAGCGCTTGAGCACCGAAGTCGAAACCAAGGAAACCGCGCTCAAGAAGAATGCCGAGCTTTCCGAAAAGCGCCGCGAGTTGGAAGCGCGCCAGTCCGACCTGAGCGCGCGGCTGGAGTTCGAACGCGAGAACCGCGAAGCGCTGGCCCGCAAACGCGACGAGCTGACCGAAGCCAAGCGCTTGCTCGAGTCCAAGAACGCGGACTTGGAAGGCACACTGGCGCTGGAACGCTCGGCCAAGGAGACCGCGCTGCGCCGCGGAAACGAACTCTCCGAAGCGCGCGGCGAACTGGAAGCGCGCACCGCGGACCTCGAGTCGCGCCTTACCGGGGAACGCGAAGCCAAGGAAAACGCGCTCAAGGAACGCGACCAGCTCACCGCCGCGCGCCGCGAACTCGAAGCCAAAACGGCGGAGCTAAAAGCACTGCTCACTGCGGAGAAGACCGCGAAGACGCAACTTCAGGAAGAGCGCGACCAGTTCGCCGCCGCGCGCCTGGACCTGCAGGGCAGGCTGACGAACTCGGATACCGCGCAGACCGCGGAGCGCACGGCAAAGGAAATCCTGCACAAGGAACGCGACGAACTGCAGGCGAAGCTCAAGCAGACCACCACGGAGCTTCAACAGGCGCGCGCGGAGTACCGGCGCTTCCGCGAACATGCGGCGGTGGCGGTCGAGAGCGTGCACCTGGAACAGCGGCGCGGCGTGCAGGAACTGGTCTCGGAGACCAGCACGCTGACGCACCAGGTCGTGCAGGCGTCGCAGCAGCTTGAAGAAGTGATGAAGCGCTACAACAAGCTCAAGGACGTCGGCCAGGAATTGCAGAAGCACCTGGAGAGCATGGGCCAGCGCGTGAGCGAGAAGGTCAACACGGTGATCGGCGACGGCCACATGCCGCCTCCCGATCCCAAGCCCACGGCGCCGGAACCGCCGCAGGGGCCGAAGCCGCCCGCGCCCAGCGCGCCCTCCGGCGGAGCGCCGTCGGGCAGCGCTTCACCGAGCCCCAAGCCTTCGGCTTTCGCGCCGGCGCAACAAGCACCCGCTGCGGCTCCCGCGCCGAAAGCGCAGGCTCCGCAACCAGAGTCCCCAAAACCGGACGCGCCGAAACCTGCGCCAGCACCGGTCCACGCACCACAGCCGGTCGCGCCTGCGCCCGTACAAGCCGCGGCTCCTGCTCCGGTCGCGGTTGCGCCGGCAGCCAAGCCAGTGCACGCACACGAACCCAAGCCCACTGCGGCGCACGCCGCGCCGCAGGCCCACGCGCCTGCGCATGCTCCCGCACCCGCGCACACGACTGCGCCGAGCCAGCCAGCGCGCCCGCAGCCCAAGGAAACCGCCAAGCCACTGCCCGAACCGCCGACGACGCGGCTGCAGCCGATTCAAGGTTCTCGGCCTGGCGCGAGCGGGGATCCGAAGAAAGATGAGTCGATGTGGAACCGGCTGTTTGGAAAGAAGGGCGAGAAGCCCTGAGTTAGCGGGACTTGCCGCGCTTGCGGGAAGGTTTCTTTTCCCTGGGCGTGGCGAGGCCAAGTTCTCGAGAAAGCGTGCGCAGGAATAATTCGGCGTCGGTCACCAGTCCCAGCGCCTGTGCCGTGCCGCGATCGGCGAGTTTCGTGACCACCGCCGGGTTGATGTCCACGCAGACCGTCCAGACCGACGACGGCAGCATGTTCCCCACCGCAATCGACGTAAGCATCGTCCCCACCATGATCGCGACTCCGACACCGGGCAGCAGCGCGCGCATCGCGTCCTGGGCTTCGGGCATGTCGGTAATCACGTCCGGCAGCGGGCCGTCGTCGCGGATCGAGCCCACCAGCACGTATTGAACTTTCTTGCGCACGCACGCGGCCATCACGCCGTCGGCGACCAGCCCCGACTTGACCGCGGCGGCAATCGAGCCCACGCGGCGGATGCGGTTGATCGCGCGCAGGTGGTTTTCATGGCCGTGCTCGACGGAGTGACCCGAACTCAGCGAGACGCCCAGACTCGTGCCGAACATGCCGGCCTCGATGTCGTGCGCGGCCAGCGCGTTGCCGGTGAAGAGCAGATCGACAAAGCCCGCCTCGATCAGCGCCTGCAGGTGCGAAGCCGCGCCGGTGTGCACGATCGCGGGCCCCCCGACGAAGAGCACCTTCCGGCCTTCGTGGCGCACCGCGCGGATGCGCCGGGCGATCTCGCGGATCATCAGCAGCTTGGGTTTTTCGCTCGAGACCGCGCTGCTCATGAATTCGAATTCGGCGTGCGCGCCGCCCTGGCGCGCGAGCGGTTCGACGCGGATGCCTTCATGTCCGACGGCGACGAAGTCGCCCTTGCGAACTTTATGCATGCGCACGCAGCGCAGTTCGCCGCCGCGCACACGCACCAGGCCGCAGTCCATCTCCGCGTTTTCGACGGGAATCCACTTCTTGCGCCAGAAGACTTCGGTCGGCAGATTGGTGGTGGCGTAAAAATCGTCGGGCAGCACGCCGTCCTTCGGCGCGGCCTCCCATTTTACTTCGGGCTGGCGGGCGAGGACCGCGCCGAGGCGCGTGACTTGTTCGAGAATCTGCGAGAGCGCCTTGCGCGTCGGGGCTTCGATCAGCACGCGCGCAAAGCTGGGATCGCGGCGCGCGTGGCCCACGCGCAGGTTGTCGATCTTGTATTCGCCGCCGAATGCCAAAACGAGATCAAGCACCCGCGGCAACGCCTGGTCGTCGAGAATGTGTCCGCGGAGTTCGACGGTCTCGCTGGGCATGGGCCCCCGTTATTTGGTTTCGGGCACCACCAGCGCGCCCGACTTGGGCGGCGGCGGTGTGGCCGGCTGCGGCGAAGGCGGGGCGGTTTGTGGCGTATTGGAAGCCGGCAACGCGGCCGGCAGGGACGTGGGCGCGGTCTCGGTCCCATACTTCCGCGCG
>Ga0265314_10004862_pt1 | contig 12286 bp, 8 predicted proteins | sample 4126metaG_FD_203106 | JGI IMG/M metagenome (GOLD analysis project Ga0265314, IMG submission 203106) | Rhizosphere microbial communities from Carex aquatilis grown in University of Washington, Seatle, WA, United States - 4-1-26 metaG | ecosystem: Host-associated > Plants > Roots > Rhizosphere >... | reverse complement strand
CGCCCATGTTGTGTGCGCGATGGTTGCACAAAGAAAGTCTGAATCATGGGCGTTTTTATTTAGGTATTGGACATATTTTTAACACCGTAGAAATGGGTTATGAACGTTCGTTACATTGGGCGATACGTCACAGCCGTATTATGATGTTAATTTTATTTGGCACGATTGGATTAAATTTTTATTTATATGTGGCGATTGATAAAGGTTTTTTTCCAACTCAAGATGGTGGACGATTACAAGGCAGCATTCAAGCCGATCAAAGCACCTCTTTTTGGGCATTACAAAAAAAACTCTTCGAATACTCAGCGTTAATCCAACAAGACCCCGCAGTAAAAACAGTCGCGGGATTTGCCGGAAGTGACGCAAATAATGCGTCCATTTTTGTTATCTTAAAACCGCACGATGCACGCGAGTCGATTGATAAAGTGATGGCACGTTTGCGTAAAAATTTAAATCGTATTGTGGGCGCAAAAATTTTTCTGCAACCCTCGCAAGAATTACGAATCGGCGGACGACCTTCGGCGGCAATGTATGATTTTAGTTTGCAAGCCGATGATTTAGATTTATTGCGTGAATGGACACCCAACGTTGTTAGCGCACTGTCCAAGTTGCCCGAATTAAAAGACGTGAATACCAATCAGCAAGACAAAGGTCAGCAAATTACGCTAGTGGTGAATCGAGAAATGGCGGCACGCTACGGCATTACGCAAGCCATGATTGATAGCACACTTAACGATGCGTTTGGGCAACGTCAGGTTTCTGTTATTTATAATCCACTCAATCAATATCGCGTTGTGCTAGAACTTGCGCCTGAATATTGGCAAAGTTCCGAAACATTGAAACAACTTTATATCAGTGTGCCGGCGGCAGCTAAAGGTTCTGCCGCCCATCAAGTACCGTTATCAAGTGTCGCTAGTTTCACGCCAACCAATACGCCGCTGACCGTGAATCATCAAGGACAATTTGCCGCTGCAACGATTTCTTTTAATCTCCAAGAAGGCACATCACTTTCTAACGCGACGCAATTGATTGAAAAAACAATGGATGACATCGGCGCGCCAAATACTATACAAAGCAGTTTTCAAGGTTCAGCAAAAGCATTTCGAGAATCGTTGAAAAATCAGCCGTGGCTAATTTTGGCGGCATTAGTCAGTATTTATATTGTGTTAGGTGTTTTATATGAAAGTTATATTCATCCGCTGACGATTTTATCGACATTGCCATCGGCTGGCGTGGGCGCATTACTCGCGTTAATTGTCACAGGTGGCGAGTTGGATATTATTGGCATTATTGGCATTATTTTGTTAATTGGTATCGTGAAGAAAAATGCCATTATGATGATTGATTTCGCGCTTTCGGCGGAACGTAAACAAAATTTACCACCGGATGAAGCCATTTTTAACGCCTGCGTGTTACGATTTAGACCCATTTTAATGACTACATTAGCCGCCTTATTTGGCGCATTGCCGTTAGCGTTTGCAACCGGTTACGGCGCAGAGCTTCGTCAACCGTTGGGCATTTCCATTGTCGGCGGTTTAATTTTTAGCCAAATGCTCACGCTTTACACCACGCCGGTGGTTTATCTTTACCTTGATCGTTTTCGATTGTGGTTTCATCGCCAATTTTTTAACCGTACCGCTTGAGATTTGCATGACCCTTGCCATAAAAAAAAGTTTGATTGTGACGTTGCTTGCCATGCCATTAACCGGCTGTGTGGTAGGACCTGATTACATTAAACCCCAAGCAATTATTTCCCCCGAATTCAAAGAGCTAAAAGGTTGGAAACAAACCCAACCGCGTGATACAGCGTTGCCAAGTAATTGGTGGGAAATTTTTAATGATTCGCGACTGAATACCTTAGAAGAACAAGTCGCCACAGCAAATCAGTCAATTATTCAAGCGCAAGCGCAATACAGCCAAGCTCAACATTTAGTGCAAGCCGCGCAATCCTCTTTTTTGCCAATTTTGACGATGACGGGAACAACCAGTCGTTTCCAAGCGGCAACAGGTCAAAGTGTGGCGGTGGCAGGTGTGCGAAATTTATTTGGCAGTGCGGCGAGCGTGGCATGGGAACCCGATTTGTGGGGCAGCGTGGCGCGACAAGTCGAAGCAAATACCGGCAATGCCCAAGCCAGTGCTGCGACATTGCAAGCATTGCAACTTTCTACGCAAGCGATGTTGGCGCAAAATTATTTTCAAATAAAAGTGTTGGATGCACAAAAAACTTTGCTCGATGAAACGACTCTCGCTTATAGCAAAACGTTAGACATTATTAAAAATCGTTACGCCGTTGGCATGGTGGCAAAAAGCGATGTCATGCAAGCGCAAACACAAGTTGAGTCCATTCGCGCTCAAGCCATCAATCTCGGTATCGCTCGCGCGAAATTAGAACACGCGATTGCGGTTTTAATTGGCAAAACGCCTGCGGAATTATCGTTAAGTCCAACGGTGTTAGAGGCAAAACCACCAGCAGTTCCCGTGAGTTTGCCCTCAGAATTGTTAGAACGTCGCCCCGATATTGCAGCGGCGGAACGTAAAATTGCAGCGGCAAATGCTCAAATCGGTGTGGCGAAAGCGGCTTACTATCCGACTTTAAATTTAGCCGCAAACAATGGTTTTCAATCTACTGACCTCAGCTCAATGTTTACAATGGCGCGGCGTTATTGGGCATTAGGCCCTGCGGGGGCGGCAATGACATTGTTTGATGGCGGTGCAAAAAATGCTCAATATAAACAAGCTATCGACGGTTTTGATGCCAGTGTAGCGGCATATCGTCAAACCGTTCTGACGGGTTTTCAAGAAGTAGAAGACAATTTAGCCGCATTACGCATTTTAGAACAAGAAATTGACGTGCAAGACAAAGCCGTTGCCGCTGCAAATCAAGCATTATTATTGACTATTAACCAATATCAAGCGGGAACACTGAGTTATTTAAATGTCATGACCGCACAAACGGCAACATTATCCAACCGACAAACTGCCGTATCGTTGCGGGGGGAACAATTCGCCGCAACGGTATTACTCGTTAAAGCCTTAGGGGGTGGTTGGAATGAAACATTATTGCCGACATCCGAAGAAGCTACTGGCGAAAGAAAATGGACGGATTTTTTGATATTACCGCTTGAGTAAAAATTACTTCAAAACAGCCCAACCATTTTTATGATTGTTGGGATTTTTTCAATTCAACCAAAATGCGCTTCTCTATGACAATTCGGACATAACGCAATGGCATTTTCAACAGAATCGTCGCCATCGTCAGCCAATCGAATAATGTGATGAACTTCTAAATAAGGCGTGTTGTCTTTTTTTCTATTAAATGGCGCAGGCTTTTTACATTCTTCACAAATGCCGTCTGCCCTTTCAAGAACTTCAGCGACAACATCGGGATTTCTTTTAAAAGTGACTGATGTTGTCGTTATTTTTTCAGGTTTCTTCAGGGTATTTTTCAATCTTTTTTGTCGTTCAGCAGAATTAGATTGTTTTGATTTTTCAACGGCTGATTCAAATTCATTTTGAACATGAGATGATGAAAGTAAATGTAATTCTTTTCTTTTTAAGTATTCTCTGGCTAATCCATGTGCATAAATCTTATTTCCAGCTCCCAACCCTGCTTTATGCAAAACATCATCAACCGAAATAGAATTCTTGTTAATCTTACTAAGATCATCTATTAACGCTGAAATTTTTTGATAATTCACTCGATGAAAATTACCACTACTTATCACTTTTATCCGAACTAATCGGTTATCAATTTTTGCTATTTCAAAACTACTTCGACCGCCACCTGTGCTAACAACATCACCAATAGAAAAGTATTTTTCGATTTCTTGTTTATCAATTGCCATTTTAATTACCTAAAGTTCAAATAATAAAAAAGGCCAGATTTCTCCAGCCTTCTTTTTCTATCTCGAATTAGCGTTGAAAATTATTTCAACAAGCCTTGCAACAAACCGTTCAATTTATGAACAAACGCTGCGGGGTCGTCTAAATGTCCGCCTTCGCTCAAAATCGCTTGGTCAAACAAAATTTGCGTTAAATCGGCAAAACGCGCGTCATCTTGCTCAACTTTCAAACGTTGTACAAGTCCGTGGTCAGGATTGATTTCGAAAATCGGTTTTTTACCCATTCCCATACCACCCAGAGCTTGCCCAGCATCTTTTAAAATACGTTCCATGTGCAAACTCATTCCGTAAACATCTGCCACCAAACACGCTGGCGATTCTGTCAAACGATGACTTAATTTAACTTCGCTGACTTTTTCGCCCAACACGTCTTTAATTTGCTTAATCACCGATTCAAAGTCTTTATTAACTTCTTCTTGCGCGGCTTTTTCTTCTTCGGTTTCAGTTTTACCTAAATCCAAATCGCCTTTGGCAACCGATTGTAAATGTTTGCCGTCGAATTCATCTAAATGCGACACGAGCCATTCGTCGATACGGTCAGAAAGCAATAACACTTCAATGCCTTTTTTGCGGAAAATTTCCAAATGCGGGCTATTTTTCGCCGCCGAATAACTTTCAGCCGTGACGTAATAAATATTAGTTTGCCCTTCTTGCATACGGCTGACGTAATCTTCTAGCGTCACATCTTGTTTATCAGAATCGTTATGTGTTGATGCAAAACGGAATAATTTGGCAACACGTTCTTTGTTCGCATTGTCTTCAATCGGAGCCTCTTTTAACACTACGCCAAATTGTGACCAGAAAGTGGCGTATTTTTCAGACTCATCTTTTGCCAAATTTTCGAGCATGCCCAACACTTTTTTCACTGCACCCGATTTGATGGTGTTGATTTGTTTGCCTTGTTGCAAAATTTCGCGTGACACGTTGAGCGGCAACGAATTTGAATCAATAATCCCGCGAATAAAACGTAAATAACGCGGCATCAATTGTTCCGCATCGTCCATAATGAAAACTTTACGAACATAGAGTTTTACGCCATGTTTTGCGTCTTTATCCCACATATCAAATGGCGCACGGCTTGGCACATAAAGCAATAACGTAAATTCGTTTGTGCCTTCGACTTTGCTGTGAACGTGCGTTAAAGGGTCTTGGAAATCGTGGGCGACGTGTTTATAAAATTCGGTGTAATTTTCGTCAGAAATTTCCTGACGCGCTTTTGTCCAAAGAGCTGACGCGCTGTTAATGGTTTCTTCGACAATTTCAGGCACTTGTTTTGCCATTTCTTCGTCTTCTTCATCACCAAACGACGGTTGCACTTCTTTATCCATCACAATCGGCAATGAAATATGGTCAGAGAATTTGCGAACAATTGAACGCAATTTCCAACCGTCTAATAATTCGTCTTCACCTTCTTTCAAATGCAATACGATTTCCGTGCCGCGCGTCGCTTTTTCAACAACTTCGATGGTGTAATCGCCCTCGCCTGCTGATTCCCAGCGTGTCGCTTCGGTTGAACCTGCTTTGCGTGTGGTCAAAGTCACTTTGTCCGCAACGATAAAGGCTGAATAAAAACCTACGCCGAATTGTCCGATTAACTCGCTGTCTTTGGCTTGTTCGCCGGTTAAGGCTTCAAAGAATTGTTTTGTGCCAGATTTTGCAATTGTGCCGATGTGTTCTTGCACTTCAGCGCGGGTCATACCGATACCGTTATCGATAATCGTCAAGGTGCGTTTGTCTTTGTCGAACTCTAAACGGATTTTTAATTCGCTGTCGCCATCGTACAAACCATCGTTTGATAAGGCTTCAAAACGCAATTTATCCGCTGCGTCAGACGCATTTGAAATCAATTCGCGCAAGAAAATTTCTTTATTGCTATAGAGCGAGTGAATCATCAAATGCAATAAATGTTTTACTTCGGTTTGAAAGCCTAAGGTTTCTTTTTGTGTTGCTGTAGTCACTGTTTTTTCCTTTGTTTGAAAAGTAACGTTAAAAAATGAATCAGCAACGATTTATGGGCGAGTTTATTTTTTTCAAGCATCACGTTCTGATGCCAACGACTAAAAATTTCAAAAATGTCAGTTACAACATGAAAAACTATTTAGATTTATCTATTTCACCAGTTTTAAGTGAGCTAAACCTTTTTTCCTGTACATCTTTGTCTTGTTTTTCCCACATTTTTTTCTTGTCGATAGCTTGCTTTTTTGCCTTTGCAATTTGTTCGGGAGTCATGTCTTGTTCGAGATTAGCAAGCTGTGTTCTAACTTCATCTTTAAAATCATTTCCTTCATATAATAAATACCACATGTAAGCAGTTACATAATTGCGAGGAACCCCTTTACCTTCCTGATACATAAGACCAAGACGGTATCTTGCAGAATTATACTCACCGTAATAACCATCGGCAGCTTTCATGTATGATTTCAAAGCCTTATCGTAATCCAAAGGAACACCTTTACCTTCTTCATACATAATACCTAGAATGTATGAAGAAGACGGATCTCGATATTTTGCGGCAGCGTTTGCGCTACACATGTCATGTGCTTCGGTATAATATCCCCTTTCGTAGTATATTCCACAAAGTAATCCTTGAGCATTTGCATTGCCTTGATTAGCGGCTTTGCGACACCACGTCTCTTTTTCGCTTTCTGGTAAATTGAAATAACTACTAAACATACAAAGTTGATATTGCCCCTCGACATTACCTTGTTCGGCAGATTTTAATGCCCATTTAAACCTATTCGCATCATCTTTTTCATAGACTGTAAAATATTTAACCATTTCATTTTGAGCTTCAGCATTTCCAAGTTCAGCTGATACTCTGTCAATAATAGTACCTATAGCCGACATGGTATTACAGAGATCACATTCTTCTATTTTTCCATGATAATTAAACTCACGGATATAAGCACGATAATGAAAGAAGAGAGGCAAAAACAGTAATATGATAGCAGCAATTATTTTCATGGTTTATTTACCATATAAGATTTATGAGATGGTTCGCATCTTACGAGATTTTAAAATTTATGTAAAACACCCTATTACAACTCAGTTTTACTCCGTTTCATTTCTCTGGCAACGCATTCACAATTTCACTAAAATTTGCTGCGTTATCTAGCGTTTTGCTATTAAATTTTCTGAACAACTGATTGGTTATTTAACTTTAAAAACGCCGTTACACCAAACCATTTACTGCGACCGCACCCAATCCCCAACGCGAATTCCCAATTTACTTGCTGGTTCTTCAATACTGCCGATTGCATAACGCGGTGTCACACTTTGAATCGTCAGTACACTAACGGGTTGTCTGTCGTTAGTAACGAAACTGCTACCGCCTTCCAAATGCAACCCTTCGCTAGCTGTGCCATAAACAATCAATTGGTCGCCAACATTGAGCTTTTCTTGTGCGCCGGCATCAATAAAAATTTTATCGCCTTTAATATCGGCAATGCGTGTTACAAACGGATAACACGTCAATGCTTGCTGAATATCGTTACTGGCTTTGTTGATAATTTCTGTGATTTTTTTACCGGTTTCAGTTGTTCTAAAACCATCGCTGCCCACCGTGTAGCTGGCTGGAATGAACACATTGCCTTCGGATTTATCCACATAACGGCGTTGCAACAACAACGCCCCGCTCATACCATCGTGAACGTAAACATCAATGCCAATATTACGTTTACCTGAAATATGGCGTTCCCAACTATCAACCAACGCGCCAAAACCACTGCCTTGCATATATTCATCCGAGGCAATTTTCAAATCCCGAATCACACCCGACAACACAAATTGTGCGCCGGCTTTACCTGCCATTTTGACAATTTTAGGTGTTTGATAAGGGTCGCGTTCTTGCGTATCAGGTGCTAAATCAGGACGCGGGTACAGCGCGATATTCGTGGCGTTGACACCAATAAATTGCCCCGACTCCATCAATAAATTGTTTATTTCTCGTGAAATACCATTGTCTAAATCATTGGTTTCATAATCACTGATTTGCTCTGCGGCAACGCGCGGAAACGCTGTGGCAAGAATACGTTTACGATACGTTTGTTGGCACATTCCTGTTGGCGATAATTCGACCATTGCTTTGACGTGATAAATGCCGCCCGCTTCCCACTCACGCAAAACTTTCGTATTACTCACCGCCGCTGCTGAACGCATCGTCATCGAATCAAGTAATTGATTACTGTTATTCATCGTTGATTGACTGTGTACGGCAACCGATGATTGTTGCGAGGCAACGCGAATCGCATCTTGTAAGGCTTGTTTTTTAGCCAGTAAAACTGCGCCATTGTGAACAGCCGCCTGTCCTTCGACAGTGACAATATTTTGCGGTGTCGCGGCAGGCGGTGTGGTAAAAGTCGCGCAAGACGAAGTGCTGATTAAAGCACCTAGCGCAGCAAGCCTAAACAAGAGCGTCATCATGCGTTATTCCTCTATTGGTAGAGGGCGATTGAAGCCAGAAGTGAGTGGATAATCGTAGCAATCCATGCTATTGCAATGCGCGGGAGTACCCGTTACTGCGCTGGCAATTACTGTTCCAGAAGCAGGTTGCACGCTAGGCGAAACGCTAGAAAATGGTGTTAATAATTCAGAGTCTGCGGCTGGTTGCACAGGATGTTGCATACATTGACTTACCAAAGTCGGTGAACCATTCATACATTCGTAAAAACGCGGCGTTAATTCAATTTCAACCACGGTTTCAAACGTATCATCCCCCGCGTACATATCTTTGTTGATTGCCACAGTGCGCGTCACTTTTGCGCCACGCAAGTACGCATCGACATACGATTTATAATTGTCATGCGTGATAATCATATTTTCGACCGTCGTCACACCGGTTAGATGTACGCCGTAAACTTGCTCAGATAAACTGCGATACGCATCTAATTTTGATGACCGCATTGCCATCAATTTAATTTGTGAGCGTGAATATTTATCGCTTTTTTCAGCCGTACCGTAACCAGTGGCAGTAAGTATTTTATAAGCAGGTGCGTATTCTTCAGTATTATCAGTATGCGTAGACATAGACATGGTGGTCATCGCCGTACATGCAGGCAGCGTAAGACTTAACAATGCACCAAATAAAACAGGTTTAAAATTGTGACGATTCATCGGGAAACTCCTTTGTTAGTAGGTGGTATAGCGACCGATAACATGATTTCTTGAATTTAATTCGCTTAAACATAAAGTTGATTAAACAGGAAATTTAACACCGTGTAAAATAGTGCGACGAATTTTTTTGCACCTTGGGATTTGATTTTAATGAAAACGTATCTTGTTGGCGGCGCAGTCCGCGATCAATTATTAAATCGACCTGTTACAGAGCGTGATTGGGTGGTTTTAGGTGAAACGCCCGAATCGATGTTGCAACGTGGATTTCGTCCTGTCGGCAAAGATTTTCCGGTATTTTTACACCCTAAAACTAGCGAAGAATACGCACTAGCGCGAATCGAACGTAAAACGGCAAAAGGTTATAAAGGCTTTAGCGTTCATGCCGCCCCCAATGTAACATTGGAACAAGATTTATTGCGCCGTGATTTAACCATCAACGCAATGGCGATGACCGAACAAGGCGAATTGATTGATCCTTACGGCGGACAACATGATTTAGAACAACGTTTGTTTCGTCACGTCTCCCCTGCTTTTGCCGAAGATCCAGTGCGAATTTTACGTTTAGCCCGTTTTGCGGCACGTTACGCGCCATTGGGGTTTACCATTGCGCCCGAAACGCAAATGTTAATGCGTTCCATGGTGGATGCTGGTGAAGTCGATGCCCTTGTGCCAGAACGCATTTGGGCAGAAGTTGCCAAAGCCTTGGGCGAAATGCAACCATCTGCCTTTTTTTATACGTTAAAACATTGTGGCGCGTTGGCAAAAATTTTCCCTGAAATTGACGCGCTTTTCGGCGTACCGCAACCAGAAAAACATCATCCTGAAATCGATTGTGGCGTACACAGTCTGATGGCATTAGAACAAGCCGCATTGTTGTCACCGCGTTTAGAAGTGCGCTTTGCTGCTTTGGTACACGATTTAGGTAAAGCTGTTTCACCTAAAGATAATTTGCCGCATCATTACAGACATGAATTAAAAGGCGTGCCGATTGTGGAAAAATTATGCGCCCGATTGCGCGTACCGAATAGTTTTAAAATGCTCGCATTGCAAGTAACGCAATACCATACGCATTGCCATAAAGTGCGTGAATTACGCGCTGCAACACTGGTTGATTTATTGCAAACGTTGGGGGCATTCAAACCAGACAATCATTTGCACGATTTTATACTTGCTTGTGAAGCTGACGCGCGAGGACGATTGGGATTTGAAAAAATAGATTATCCGCAGGCTGAAATTTTTAGACGTGCCGCTCAAATAGCTGCCAATGCAGACACGTCTGACGCATTAAATCGTGGTTTGCACGGTGCTAAAGTAGGCGAGGCAATCCGTCAATTGCGTGTACAAACAATCAATTCTGCTGGATAAAGCCCGTTTCCGCCCTCATACTTTCACTTTTTACTTATTTAATTTTTAAAGAAATTCAATGAAACTTTTTTCTTGGCTTACGTTAATCATTTTGCTTAACAGTGCTTTTAGTTATTTCACAAACTTACCGCAAAACGTCGGTGACGATGTGCCTGCGGGTAAACTCAATAGCTTATCGTTCGCGCCTTTTCGTGATGGACAAGACCCAATGTTAGGTATTTTTCCAAACGAAAAACACTTAGACGATGACTTGGCGTTGATGGGGCAAGTCACGCATAACATTCGCACTTACGCCAGCGCAGAAGGCACGATGCCGTTAATTCCCGATTTGGCACGCAAACACGGTTTGACCATGTTGCAAGGCGCGTGGTTAGGAGCATTGAAAGCGGACAATGACATTGAAATTGCTGAATTGATTCGCTCCGCCAACGCGCATCCTGATGTCGTTAAACGGGTGATTGTTGGAAATGAAGTCTTGTTGCGAGGGGATTTAGAACCCGAAGAATTGATTGAATACATTCGCCAAGTGAAACGTGCGGTGAAACAGCCCGTTTCGTATGCAGACGTGTGGTCGATGTATATGAAATATCCCGAATTGATTAAAGAAGTCGATTTCATCACGATTCACATTTTGCCGTATTGGGAAGATGAACCCATTGCTGTTGCTGATGCGCCCGCGCACATTGAACGTATTTACAAACAGGTTCAGCATGAAGCCAATACGCTTGCACCGAATAAACCCATTTTGATTGGTGAATCGGGCTGGCCAAGTGGCGGCAAACAACGTGGCTGGTCTGTGCCAAGCGTAGCAAATGAAGCACAATTCATTCGAGCGTTGATTAAAGTGGCGAACGAAAATGGCTTTGACTACAACATTGTTGAAGCCTTTAATCAGCCGTGGAAAGCGGCTTTTGAAGGGGTTATTGGCGCAAATTGGGGCTTATACGACAGTTCACGTCAGCAAGTTTTTCCATTAACTGGCAAAATTTATGAAAATCCAAACTGGTACAAAACACTTGCCGCTGGAACGGTTTTATTTTTAAGCATTATTGTCCTATTTAGAAAAACCTTGATTAACTTATCCACCGTTCGTTTATTGAGTTTTCTAATCATTACGCAAGTATTGGCAACATTATTTGTCTCGCAAATTACAACATTATGGTTGAGCAGTTACACCGATTTTCAACGCTTGCAAACACTGTTCGTATTAAGTTTTAATGTTTTGTTGGTCAGTTTTGTATTGCAGCGCATTATCGCTGTTTTAAACGCGCAAACCACAGCATCGGAGTTATCAAAACGTCTGTATTATTGTATATTGGTGGTGATTACTTTCGCCTTGTATAAAACGGCAATATTGGCATGGGATGGGCGTTACGTTACTTTTCCGACCATTATCACGCAATTGACAGTCGTGAGTTTAATAGCTCTTGCGGCAATCAATTGTTTTGTTGAGAAAATCCACGTTACTCGTGGTCTCACATTAACCGCATTATTGGGTTATGTACCACGCAAACCTTCGCACCTTAAACGTGTAAGTGTTTGGCTTGTTGCGTTGAGCATCGCGTTACTCATTGGCGAAACGTATTCGTTTATGGTGAGTCGTGATTTCATTATGGCGTATCCTTCCATACTTAATCGTTTGGCAAAAGCTATCCTATTTACACTTACTAATGGACAGTTATTAGTTTGGTTAGCGAGTTTAGGCGTACTTGCCGTGCCGTTTTATGTCAGTGCAATAGCGTGGGAAAATAATGAAAAGTCATTGACGCGCTGAGCCTGCACTCTTATAGTTTGAATACCTGAGTTTTTAATTTTTTATCCATGGAGAAAGATTGTGAGTAGTGATGCCGTAGTTCATGTTAATGACAGTGATTTTAACGAATTAGTTTTAGAATCTGAGTTGCCCG
>Ga0265314_10004861_pt1 | contig 12286 bp, 10 predicted proteins | sample 4126metaG_FD_203106 | JGI IMG/M metagenome (GOLD analysis project Ga0265314, IMG submission 203106) | Rhizosphere microbial communities from Carex aquatilis grown in University of Washington, Seatle, WA, United States - 4-1-26 metaG | ecosystem: Host-associated > Plants > Roots > Rhizosphere >... | reverse complement strand
TGCGCCTCGTGCGCCGCCGCCTCTCCCTCCTCCTGACGCTCGCCGCGTGGCTCCTCGCCACCGGCAGCCAGTGGGATTTGGTGCAGACCTTCGCGCTCGGCCGCATGTTCGCCGCCAACGTCCGCACGCTGCCGCTCCTCGACGCCGCCGCGCGCACGCTCAGCCCCGAAGGCCGTTGTGCCATCTGCGCCGCCGTCACCGCTGCGAAGCAGCAGGAGGAAAATTCCGCCACCGTTCCCGAGGGCAAGGCCGGCGGAAAAATCTTCCTCCTCTACCAGCCCGCGCCCGCCCCGGTAGTCGCCGCCCCCGCTTTTTCCCCGTGGTCGCTCAGCGACCCGTTCGTCACGACCGCCGGCCGCGCCGCCCCGCCGCTCCCGCCACCGCGCGCGCTCGCCTGAGCCCCCCGCCGCCGTGCTGAATTCGGCGCGCCGCGTCTGCGCCCGTTCCGGCGCAGGACGCTTTTCCTTCCGCGCCCTCGCGGCGGCTTTCGGCGTAGTGCGATGCCCCGTCCGCACGCTCAACGCGCGCCCCACATGCCCAAATCTCTCTTCCATGAATTTCCTTTCCATTTTCTCCACTTCTCCCCGTCTGAATTCCGCTCCACCTTCGCTCCGTCGCCTCGCCCTGGCCGCCCTCGCCTTCGCGACCGGCTTCTCCACCGTTTCCGCCTGCTCGGTCTGCGGCTGCTCGCTTAGCTCGGACTGGGCCGCCCAGGGCTACGACCCGATGTCCGGTTTCGAGACCGGCGTCCGCTACGAATATTTCGAGCAATCCGATCTTCGCACCGGCACCGACCGGGTAAACCGCGCGACCCTCGCATTGCCCAACGACGACGAAATCCAGCAGCGCACGGTCAACCGCAACACCTGGCTCGAACTCAACTACGTTGCGAATTCCACATGGGCCGTCTCGGCGCAAATTCCCTTCCACAACCGCTTCCATACCACCATCGCGGCGGGCGACACGGCTGTTTCCACGTCGGACGCCAGCGGACTGGGCGATGTGCGGATTCTCGGCCGCTATCAGCAATCCGGCCTGAAGCGAAGCCTCGGCCTGCAATTCGGCCTGAAGCTGCCCACGGGCCGCTTCGACCAAAACTTCTCGGCCGGTCCGCAGGCCGGCGAGCCGCTCGACCGCGGACTGCAACTCGGCACCGGCACGACCGACCTGCTGCTCGGCGCATCGTGGTTCACGCGTCCGGCCGTGAATCTCGGATGCTTCGCCCAAGTCATGTTTCAGCAGCCGCTCGCCGCGCGGGCCGGCTTCCTTCCGTCCTCGAGCGTGAACCTCAGCGCCGGCGTCCGCTGGCTCAACTCCAGCTCGTTCACGCCGCAGCTCCAGTTCAACCTCAAGAGCGAAAGTCGCGAGCACGCCGCCGCCGCCGACACGCGCAACAGCGGCGGCACGCTCGCCGATCTGAGCCCCGGCCTGACCGCGGAGGTCGGCCAGAACGTCCACGCCTTCGTCTTCGTGCAGCTCCCCGTTTTCCAACGCGTCAACGGCCTGCAGCTCGAGCCGCGCTGGCTTCTCTCCCTCGGGCTGCGCTTCAAGCTCTGACCTCGGCTGCCAGCGCGCCAACCTCCGACGCAAAACAACCTATTGGGTTACTTCGCTTCGACCCACCGCTTGAGCGGGCCGCGCAGTTTCTCCCGCGCCCGCGCGACGCGCGACTCGACCGCCTTCACCGTGCAGCCCGTCGTCACGGCAATCTCCGCGTGCGACATCTCCTCATATTCAAACAGCACGATCGCCTCGCGCAGCTCCACCGGCAGCGCCGCGATCGCCTCGCGCACCGCCACCGCCCGCTCCGCGCGTTCCAGCGCAGTCGTCCCTGTCACCTCTCCCGTTCCACCTTTCGCCTGTCCATCCGTGCTCCGTGCTCCGTCCTCTGTCTCGTCCCACTCCTGCAGCGCCACCGTCGGCCGCCGCCGCCACCAGCGCAGCCGGTTGCGCGCGAGGTTCACCGCGATGGAAAACACCCACGGCCGGAACTCCGCGCCCGGCCGGAATTTCTCCCGCTGCTGCCACACGCGCACGAACGTCTCCTGCGCCAGCTCCTCCGCTTCGCTCGCGTTGAGCACGATCCGCGCGATCAGGCCCTTCACCGGCAGTTCCCAGCGCTCCATGAGCGCGCCGAGCGCGGCTTCGTCGCCCGCCTGCACGCGGCCCATCAGTTCCGCGTCCCCGCTCAAGGCTGCACCCGCACGTTTGGCGCCCCGTTGTGATCGTAACTCTCCACCCGCGGCAGCACCATCGCAAGGTAACGCTCGCCCTCCCCCGCCGGCATCAGCGCCGCCACGCGCCGGAAATGCGCCGTCATTGCATCGACGCAGGTTTTTTCCAGCGCCGCGATTTCCGCGGCCGGCGCCGCGCGTTTCTGCGCCGCCATGATCGCCGCACAGTGCCCCGCGCAGACGACGCCATAATCGTCGTGCAGCTGCTTGATCGCGGCGAACTGCGCCTCGTCGAGGTGAAACTCCGTCCTCAGCCACGTCATCGCGTCATTCTCGCGCGCTGCGCGGTGCATCGCCGGCACGTCGTTCATCGCGTAGAACGCGCCGAACGCCGCCGCGCACGCGGCCAGCGCCACGCCGAGCGTGATCAGAAAATTCTTCATGGCAGCCGCATCGTGCGCGCGTCCATCGCCCGCACATAGGAACTCGCCAGCCGGTCGCTCTCCGCCTCGACGCGCGCCCGCGCCCGCTCGCGGCCGCCCAACGCGCCGAGCACCACGGCGACAGCGAGCGCGCCCGCCACTAGCGCCGAGTGCGCGCGGGCGTAGCTCGTCCAGGCCGGCGCGCGCCGCGTCGCGGCGATGCGCGCCCAGACGGCGGAGCGGAATTGTGGGTCGCGGCGCGGCGTTACGCGCCAGTCGGCGAGCGTGCGCGGAAGGGAATCGTCGGGTTCGGGAGCGTTCATAAGGTGGATCGTTACCCAGTATAACCTTTCCGCGCCAAAATCCCTCGAAAAATATTTCGGGGGATTTTCCGCCGGCGCGTGTAGTGCTGGTTGACCGCTGCGCATCCCGCGCGGCACCTCAAAATAAGGAAAACTCGACTCGCCATGAAAACCTCCCGCATCCTCCTTCTCGCCGGCCTGCTCGCCGGCACGGCTTCCCTCCTCTCCGCCGGCCCCGGCCCGCAGTTCTGGAACCGCTCGGCCGCGCCGCAACCCGCGCCCGCCGCCGTCTCGGCAACCACCATCAACCAGACCGCGCCGATGGCGGCCGTCTGCTCGAACTGCGCCTGCTGCAAGAAAGCCTGAAAAATCGATCCACGCCCGGACGTGACAGTCGTCGCGCCCGGGCGTATCTTTGTTCAAGCGCCACTTTCCCATGACCAATAAGAAACTCCCGGCTCTTGCCGCTTCTTTCGCCCTCGCCGCCGCGCTCTTCGCCAGCGCGCCCGCCTTTGCCCACGAAGGCCACGATCACGCCAAGGATGCCGACTCCGCCAAGTCCGCTTACCCGCTCACCACCTGCGTCGTCTCCGGCGACAAACTCGAGGCCAACGACATGGGCGGACCCGTCGACTATATCTACAAGCAGGCCGGCCAACCCGACCGCCTCGTCCGCTTCTGCTGCAAGGATTGCATCAAGGATTTCGAGAAGGAGCCGGCGAAGTTTCTCAAGAAACTCGATGACGCCGCCGCGACGAAAGCCCACTCCGCGCCCAAACAATAAAATCCTCCTTCACCATGCGTGCCGTCTTCGCCTGCCTGTTTCTCTTGGTCTCGCTTGTCCGCACCAGCGCGGCGGACGCCGCGGCGCACGATCACGCCGTGCACGTCTACCAGTGCCCGATGCACCCGTGGATTCAGTCCGACCATCCCGGCAAATGCACGATCTGCGGCATGACCCTCGTTGAGGTCAGCGCCGCCACCGCCGCCACGCCCGAGGGCGTCGTCGCCCTGGCCGCCTCGCAGGTCACGACGATCGGCGTCGCGACCACGCGCGTTTCCCGCCAGCCGCTCGCCCGCACGCTCCGCGTCACGGGCCGCATCGACGACGACGACACGCGCCACCGCATCCTCGCCGCCCGCGTGCCCGGCCGCATCGAAAAACTTTTCGTCCTCTATCCCGGCCAGGTCGTCGAGGCGGAGGCGCCGCTCGCCACCATCTATAGCACCGACATGCTCACCGCCCAGCGCGTCTACGCCGAGCGCCTCAAAGCCGGCGAAGGCGCCGTCCCCGCCGCCGATCGTCTGGCCGCGCGCGAACGCCTCCTCGAACTCGGCCTCACTGCGTCCGACATCGCCGAACTCGAGCGCACGCTCCAGCCGACCGCGCTGCTCACCGTGCGCGCACCCATGTCCGGCACCGTCGTCGCGAAGCACGTCTACGAGGGCCAATACGTCCAGACCAGCGACCAGCTCTTCGAGATCGGCGACTTTTCCAAAATGTGGTTCGTCTTCGACGCCTACGAACAGGACATGCCGTGGCTGCGCATTGGCGAGACTGTCGACATCACGACCCGCGCCTTCCCCGGCGAGGTCATCGCCGCGCCGATCGACTTCATCGATCCGAATTTCAACGAGACCACCCGCACGACCAAGGTGCGCGTCGTCATTCCCAACCCGCACCACGGCCTGAACGGCGAGCTGCACACGCTCCAGCATCGCATCATCGCCGAGGGCCACGTCGAGGTCGACGCCGCTGTCGTCCTCGCCGCGCCGCGCTCCGCCGTCCTCGACAGCGGCACCGGCCCCGTCGCCTACGTCGATCTCGGCAACAACACCTACGAGCAGCGCCAACTCCGCCTCGGCCGCCGCGGCGACAGCCTCGTGGAAATCCTCGCCGGCCTCGACGACGGCGACCGCGTCGTCACCAACGGCGCCCTGCTTCTCGACGCCCAAGCCCAGCTCGCCCGCGAAGCCTCCGCGCACACGCATTCCGAAGGTAGGGCGGGACCTCTGAGCCCGCCGTCCGAGGTCAGCACACCTCCAGCCGATCCCGGCGCGCCCAGCGGTCGCGCCCTACCCTCCGACCTCGCCACCCTCGCCGCCGCCGCCGTCGACGCCGCCGATGCCCTCGCGAGCGACGACTACGTGCGCTACGAAAAAAATTTCCCCGCCGTCACCGCCGCCGCGCAGAATTTTCCCGCGCTCCCCGCCCTCGACCGCGGCTCCGACCTGAAGTCCGCCCGTCGCTCCTTCGAGCCGTGGAGCACCGCCGTCGCCGACCTCCTCAAGCCTCATCGCGCGCAGCTCGGCCTGAAAATTTTCCAGTGTCCGATGTCGCCCGTCTCGCACACGGGCCGCTGGGTGCAGCGCGGCGAGCCGCTGAAAAATCCCTTCTTCGGCTCCTCGATGGCCAATTGCGGCGACGAAGTCCGCTGATCCGCCGCCCCGATGATCAACGCGCTCATCAAGTGGTCCCTCGAGAACCGCTTTCTCGTCCTCTGCGCCACGCTGGTTCTCCTCGGCTGGGGCATCTTCGCCGTCCGCCGCGTGCCGATCGACGCAATCCCCGACCTCAGCGAAAATCAGGTGATCGTCTTCGCCGACTGGGAGGGCCGCAGTCCGCAGGAAATCGAGGACCAGGTCACCTACCCGCTCTCGGTCAACCTGCAGGGCCTCGCCGGCGTGCGCTCGGTCCGCGCCACGTCGATGTTCGGCTTCTCGCTCATCACGGTCATCTTCGAGGACAAGATCGACAACTACTTCGCGCGCACGCGCACGCTCGAGCGCCTCAACTACCTCGGCAACGTCCTCCCCGCCGGCGTCACGCCACGCCTCGGCCCCGACGCCACCGGCCTCGGCTGGGTTTACCAATACTACCTCAAGGACAAGTCCGGCAAACAGGACCTCGGCTCCCTCCGCGCGCTGCAGGATTATTTCGTCCGCTACCAGCTCGCCGCCGTGCCCGGCGTTGCCGAGGTCGCGAGCATCGGCGGCTTCGTGCGCCAGTGGCAGGTCGAAGTTTCCTCGCTGCGCATGCGGCAATACGGCGTCTCGCTCGACCAAATCCTCGAGGCGCTCGCGAAAAACAACGTCAACGTCGGCGGCCGCACGCTCGAGGAAAACGGCATGGAGTTCGTCGTCCGCGGCCGCGGCCTCATCAACTCCATCGGTGACATCGAAAACATCGCGCTCACGCTCCGCGAGGGCGCGCCGGTTTACGTGCGCGACATCGCCACCGTCCAGATCGGGGGCGACTACCGCCGCGGCGCCCTCGACGTCGACGGCCACGAGGTCGTAGGCGGCGCCGTCGTCATGCGCTCCGGCGAAAATGCCTACCAAGTCATCCAGGACGTGAAGGCCAAGCTCGCCCAGATCAACGCCGGTCTCCCGCCCGGCGTGACCGTCGAGCCGTTCTACGATCGCAGCGACCTCATCTCGCGCGCGATCGACACTCTCAAACACACGCTCTGGGAAGCCGTCATCCTCGTGACGCTGATGCACGTGATCTTCCTCTTCCATTTCCGCAGCATCCTCATCGTCACGCTGCCGCTGCCTGCCTCGATCCTCGTCGCGTTTATTCTGATGAAGGAGTTCGGCATCCAGTCGCACATCATGTCGCTCACCGGCATCTGCATCGCCATTGGCGTGCTCGTCGATGCCGCGATCGTGATGACGGAAAACGTCATCCGCCACTGCGAGCTCGAGGAAAAGAAACTCGGCCGACCGCTCGCGCGCGACGAGACCTGGCACGTGACCCTCGCCGCCTCGCAACAGGTCGGCCGCCCGATCTTCTTCGCGATGGGGATCATCATCCTCGCGTTCATCCCCATCTTCAATCTCACCGGGCAGGAAGGAAAACTTTTCCACCCACTCGCCTGGACGAAAACCTTCGCGATGATCGGCGCCACTGTCTTCGCCGTCACGCTCGTGCCCGTCCTCTGCACGCTCCTCGTGCGCGGCCCCTTCCACGCCGAGAACCGCAACTGGGTCATGCGCACCCTGCTCGCGATCTACGATCCCGTCCTCGACTGGGCGCTCCGCTGTCGTAAGACCGTCCTCGCCCTCGCCGCCGCGCTCCTCGCGTTCTGCATCGTCCTCGCGTTCGGCCTGCCCGCTCCGATCTCTTCACTCTTCACTCATAACTCGTCTCAGCCGCCCCGCTGGGCGGCCGGCTTCGGCTCCGAGTTCATGCCCACGCTGCAGGAGGGCTCGCTTCTCTTCATGCCCGTGCTGCTGCCGAGCACCTCGCTCACCGAGATCAAGCGCATCATGGCATGGCAGGATCGCACGATCCGCGACACGCCCGAGGTCGCCAGCGTCGCCGGCAAGCTCGGCCGCTTCGACACCGCCACCGACCCCGCACCCGCCGAGATGATCGAGACCACGATCATGCTCAAGCCGCCCGCCGAGTGGCGCGCCGGCATGACGAAGGAAAAACTCATCGCCGAACTCACGACCAAGCTCACGCAGATCCCCGGCTACGTCCCCGGCTTCCTCCAGCCGATCGAGAACCGCATCCTGATGCTCTCGACCGGCATTCGCGCGCAGCTCGGCATCAAAATTTTCGGCAACGACCTCGATGCCCTCCAGCTCAAGGCCTTCGAGGTCGAGCAGGTCGTGAACAAAATCGCCGGCGCCACCGGCGTCGCGCCGTCGCGCGTGCAGGGCAAGCCCTACCTCGAGATCACGGCCGACCGCACCGCCCTCGCGCGCTACGGCCTCAACGTCGAGGCCGTGCTCCAGGTCGCCGAGACCGGCCTGGGCGGCAAGACCGCGACGACCACGATCCAAGGCCGCGAGCGCTGGCCCGTGCAGGTCCGCTTCGAGCGCGCCGACCGCGAGGACATCGACCGCCTCACCGCGCTGCCGGTCGCGCTGCCCGACGGCCAGTTCGTCCCGCTCGGCCAGGTCGCCTCCGTGCAACGCGTCATCGGCCCCAACGAAATCGCCAGCGAAAACGGCCGCCTCCGCGTCTTCGTGCAGGCCAACGTCACCGGCCGCGACCTCGGCTCGTTCGTCGACGAGGCCAAGGCCCGCATCGCCGCGTCGGTGAAGCTCGACCCCGGCATGACCATCGAGTGGAGCGGCCAGTATGAAAACCAGCTCCGCGCCCGCGAAACGCTCCGGCTCATCATGCCCATCGTGCTCGTCACGATCTTCGTGATCCTCACGATGACGTTCCGCTCCGCCGCCGAGGCCGCGCACGTGATTCTCGCCGTGCCATTCGCGCTCACCGGCGGCGTGCTGCTGCAGTGGTTCATGGGCTTCAACTTCAGCGTCGCCGTGTGGGTCGGCTACATCGCGCTCTTCGGCACCGCGATCCAGACCGGCGTCGTGATGGTCGTCTACCTCGAGGATGCCGTCGCGAAAAAACGCGCCGAGCGCGGCGCCGCCTTTAACCACGCCGACCTCATCGCCGCCGTGAAGGAAGGCGCCCGCCTTCGCCTGCGCCCGAAAGTCATGACCGTCGCCACCGCCATTGCCGGCCTGCTCCCGATTTTCTGGAGCACGCGCACCGGCGTCGAGGTGATGCAACCGCTCGCCGCGCCGGTGGTCGGTGGTATGTTGTCCTCGCTCGTTCATATTCTCGTCGTCACCCCCGTCATCTTCACCTGGCTGCGCGAACGCCACCTCGCTCTCGCTCCGGCCTGATGCACGCGTCGCACCACCACGCACCGGCCGCCGACGCGCCTCCCGCGCCCGATGCGCCCGTCTACATGGGCCTGCCGCACGAGCGCTACCTGCGCCCGAAACTCTACGTCGCGCTCGCCCTGACGCTCCCGGTCCTCGCCCTCGCGATGGGCGCAATGCTCTGGCCGCACGCGTTTCACGCGCTGCCGTCCGGCCTCAACGGCTGGCTCCAGCTCGCCCTGACCACGCCCGTGTTTTTCTGGAGCGGCGCGCCGTTCATCCGCCGCTGGTGGAAATCCATCCGCGAACGCGACCCGAACATGTTCACGCTCACGGTCACCGGCACCGGCGCCGCCTATTTTTACAGCGCCGCCGCCGTGCTCTTCGCGGCTTATTTCCCCGCCACGTATCGCGGCGCGCACGGTCTGCCGCTCTATTTCGAAGGCGCCGCCTTCATCACGACCATCGTGCTCCTCGGCCAGATTATCGAGCAACGCGCCCACGCCCGGACCGACGCCGCGATCCGAGCGCTCATGCACCTCACGCCGAATATCGCCCACCGCGTCCGTCCCGACGCCACCGAGGAGGACATCCCCGTCGCCGACGTGCAGCCCGGCGATGCGCTCCGCGTGCGCCCGGGCGAAAATCTGCCCGTCGACGGTGCGCTGCTCGACGGCACCGCGGAGATCGACGAGTCGATGCTCACCGGCGAGCCGTTGCCCGTCGTAAAGCGCACGGGCGATAAAGTCAGCGCGGGCACGCTCAACACCACCGGTTCCTTCGTGTTTCGCGCCGAGCGCGTCGGCGCCGACACGCTCCTCGCGCAAATCGTCCGCCTCGTCGAGCAGGCGACCGGGAGCGAAGCCCCCATCGCCCGGGTCGCCGACCGCGTCTCCGCGTGGTTCACGCCCGCCGTGCTGGTCATCGCCGCGATTGCGTTCGTCGCCTGGACGCTGTTCGCGCCCGAGCGCGGCTGGCTCTTCGGTCTGATCAACGCCGTTTCCGTCCTCATCATCGCCTGCCCGTGCGCGCTCGGCCTGGCGACACCCGTCTCGCTCGTCACCGGCATCGGCCGCGGCGCGCAGGCCGGCGTCCTCGTGAAGGATGCCGCCGCGCTCGAACGCCTCGCCGCCACCACGACCCTCCTCATCGACAAGACCGGCACGCTGACCGAAGGCCACCCCGAGGTCGTCGCCGTCGAGCCCGCTTCCGATTTTTCCTCCCCTCAACTTTCAGCTCTCAACTCTCAACCCAGCACCGCCGACGCGCTGCTGATCCTCGCCGCCTCCGCCGAATCTCCCAGCGAGCACCCGCTCGCCCGCGCCATCGTCGGCGCGGCGCGGCAACGCGGCCTCGCGCTCGCTCCCGCCACCGACTTTGCTGCCGAGCCCGGCGCCGGCGTGCGCGCCCGCGTCGACGGCCGGGTTGTCGCGATCGGCCGCGCTCCGGCCGACACCACCCTCGCCGCGCATCCGGCGGCCACACTCATTTCCATCACCATCGACGGTCGCGCCGCCGGGCTCATCGCCCTCGCCGATCCGATCAAATCCACCACGCCCGGTGCCATCGCCGAGCTGCGTCGCATGGGAATCAAAGTCTGCATGGTCACCGGCGACCGCATCGCCACCGCGCGCGCTGTCGCCGACTCGCTCGGCCTCGATGGCTTTTACGCAGAGGTGACGCCCGCCCGCAAACAGGAGCTCGTGCGCGAGCATCAGGCGCGCGGCGAGCGCGTCGTGTTTGCCGGCGACGGTCTCAACGACGCGCCCGCCCTCGCCGCCGCCGACGTCGGCATCGCGATGGGCACCGGCACCGACGTCGCGATGCACAGCGCCGGCCTCGTGCTCGTGAAGGGCGAGCTGACCGCGCTCGTGCGCGCCGTGCATCTCAGCCGCGCCGTGCTCCGCAACATCAGGCAAAACCTCTTCTGGGCCTTCGCCTACAACGCCGCCGGCCTCCCCCTCGCCGCCGGCGCGCTCTATCCGTTCACCGGCTGGCTGCTCAACCCGATGTTCGCCGGCGCCGCGATGAGCCTCAGCTCGATCAGCGTCGTCGCCAACGCCCTCCGCCTGCGCCGGATTCGGCTTTAGCCCACAGAAGGTTTTGCCGGTTCAGCCGCGCCCGCGCGCCGTTTGCAATCCGCGCCTCCCGTCGCACGCTTGCCCCCTCGTCCCTCGTCCCTTTTCACTCGTCCCTCCGTCATGAGCATTCCCGTCACCGTCCTCACCGGCTTCCTCGGCGCAGGAAAAACCACGCTCCTCAACCGCATCCTCACCGAACACCACGGCAAGAAACTCGCCGTGATCGAAAACGAATTCGGCGAGGTCGGTGTGGACCACCAGCTCGTCATCCAGAGCGAGGAGGAGCTCTTCGAGATGAACAACGGCTGCATCTGCTGCTCCGTGCGCGGCGATCTCATCCGCATCCTCGGACGCCTGCTCAAGCGCAAGGACAAGCTCGACGGCATCCTCATCGAGACCACCGGCCTCGCCAACCCCGCGCCGGTCGCGCAGACCTTTTTCACCGACGACGAGATGAAGGCCGCCTTCCGCCTCGACGCCATCGTCACCGTCGTCGACGCCAAGCACGTCCAGCAGCACCTCGACGGGGACGACGAATCCGTCAAGCAGCTCGCTTTCGCCGACGTGATTCTCCTCAACAAAACCGATCTCGTCTCGCCCGCCGAACTCGACGCGCTCGAAGCCCGCATCCGCGGCATCAACGCCGTCGCGAAAATTCACCGCACGCAGAACTGCGCGCTCTCGCTCGACCACGTCCTCGACGTCGGCGGCTTCAACCTCTCCCGCGCCACCGAACTCGACCCGCAGTTCATGGAGCCCGAGTATCCCTTCGAATGGGCCGGCGCCTACGCGCTCCCGGCCGGCACGCACGAACTCGCCATCGGCCATGGCGACGACGAGCACGACCATGATCATTCGCACGCGGGCCACGACCATTCCCACGACGAGCACGATCACGCCCACCATCACCACGGCAATCCCAACGAACTCGACGTCGTCGTCATGCCCGTGAAGTCGCTCGACGAAAAAGACCTCACCGCCGCGCGCGACGCCGCCGTGCTGGTGTTCTCCGACTGGGAATCGCGCCTCAAGAACGGCGACACCGTGCTCCCTGGCGCCACGCTCAACCGCCTCCTCCTCACCGGGGGCAACGGCAAGTTTTCGTTGAAGATCGCCGACCCCGGTCACTACCTCGTCTTCGAATCCTGCGGCCACGATCCGCTGCACATCTCCGTCGCTGGCGAGATTTCAAAACCCGTCTGGCAGCGCGACTATCACGCTGCGCACGAGCACAACGACGCCGTCACCTCGGTCGGCATCACCGCGCCCGGCGACCTCGACGGAAAAAAACTCAACGAATGGATCAGCGGCCTCCTCCGCACCAAGGGCGCGGACATCTATCGCATGAAAGGCGTGCTCGCCGTGAAGGGCACCACCAAGCGCCTCGTCTTCCAAGGCGTCCACATGCTCTTCGACGCACAGTTCGACCGCGAATGGGCCAAAGACGAACCGCGCCAGAACACCCTCGTCTTCATCGGAAAAAACCTCGACCGCCTCGCCCTGACGGAGGCGTTCAAGGCCTGTCTCGTCTGATGCTTTGGTCGACGTTACCGCGCGTGACGGATTGTTAGAGGAACCGATGAAGACCCTCCTCCTCGTCGGCGCGACCGGCCTCGTCGGCCAGTCGGTCCTGCAACAAGCACTGGCCGACGCACGCGTCGCAAAGCTCGTCG
>Ga0265314_10004860_pt1 | contig 12290 bp, 15 predicted proteins | sample 4126metaG_FD_203106 | JGI IMG/M metagenome (GOLD analysis project Ga0265314, IMG submission 203106) | Rhizosphere microbial communities from Carex aquatilis grown in University of Washington, Seatle, WA, United States - 4-1-26 metaG | ecosystem: Host-associated > Plants > Roots > Rhizosphere >... | reverse complement strand
ATCCGCCGTTGCTGCTGATGGACGAGCCGTTCGGCGCACTTGACCCGATCACGCGCTTCCGCCTGCAGACCGAGCTGCGGCGTCTGCAGCACGAGGTGGAGAAGACCGTGATCTTCGTCACGCACGACGTCGACGAGGCGATCCGCATGGGCGACCGCATCGCCATCCTGCGCGAAGGCGGCGTGCTTGCGCAGTACGACACGCCGGACGCGATCCTCGCGCACCCGGCCGACAACTTCGTCGCGCAGTTCATCGGCGAGGATCGCGCGCTGCGGCGGCTCGCGTTGAAGACACTTCGCGACGCAACTCTGGAACCTGGTTCGCAGAGCGAACCAGGTTCCAGAGTTTCGCCCGACACGACGGTGCGAAACGCCGTCAGCCTGATGCTCGAGTCGGGCGACGAGCAGCTCGTCGTTGTCGACGGCGACCAGGTACTCGGCGTGTTCCACCTCCGCGACGCAGGAGACCTGCTGTAGGCGGGCCCGTCGTCATCCCGAACTTCGGCCAGGGCAGCGCCTGCGTCACCGGCGACCACACGTTCTGCTGGGACTGGGTGAAGGGCCACTGGGGCGACACGCTGCAGCCGGCGCTCGTGCAGCACGTCGAGCTGACCGCGATCGCCGTCGTGATCGGGTTCGCGATCGCGTTCCCGCTTGCGCTGCTCGCGCACCGTTACCGACCCCTCGAGCATCCGATCGGGATCTTCTCGGCACTCCTCTACACGATCCCGAGCCTCGCGCTCTTCCAGCTGCTGATTCCGTTCACCGGCCTCACGAGGACGACCGTCGAGGTGGCGCTCGTCTCGTACACGCTCGTGATCCTGTTCCCGAACATCACGGCCGGCCTGCACAGCACGCCCGACGAGGTGCTCGAAGCGGCGCAAGGCATGGGCCTGACGCGGCTACAGGTGCTGCTGCGCGTCGAGCTGCCGCTCGCGGTGCCGGCGATCGTGGGCGGTCTGCGCGTCGCTGTCGTCTCGACGGTTGCGATCGCGACGATCGCCGCGTTCCTGCTCCCCGACGGGCTCGGCTACCCGATCGTGCTCGCGCTGAAGGAACCGACGCCGTTCAAGACCGAGATCTACTCGGCAGGCGTGCTCGCGATCGCGTTCGCGATCGCCTGCGACCTGCTGCTCGTGACGCTGCGCCGCTTCCTCGTTCCGTGGGCGTCGAAGGGCGTCGCGTGATGCTCGCCGACGCCGCGAACCTGCACACGTTCGTCGATGCGATGCGCTTCATCGGCGACCATCCCGGCTTCCTCGCGCAGAAGGCGCTCGAGCAGCTCGAGCTGTCGGGCGCCGCGCTTGGCATCGCGCTCGTCGTCGCGCTTCCGCTCGGCGTCGTCCTCGGGCACTTCCACCGCGGCTCGAACCTCGCGATCTCGGCGTCGATCTTCGGCCGCGCCCTGCCGAGCCTCGTGCTGATCGCGGCGTTCCTGACGGTGCTCGGCATCGGCTTCGTGAACAACATGGTCGCGCTCGCCGTGCTCGGCACCGGGCCGATCCTCACGAACAGCTACGACAGCGTCGACCGCGTCGACAAGGACATCGTCGAGTCGGCCCGCGGCATGGGCATGACCGGCCGGCAGATCCTCGGCCACATCGAATTGCCGCTGGCGATCCCGCTGCTCTTCACGGGGATCCGCATCTCGGCGGTGACGATCGTCGCCACCGCTCCGATCGCCGCGATCGCGGGCGGCGGCGGGCTCGGCGACATCATCGTCAACCCGGCGAGCTACCGGCTTTCGGGTGTGCTCGGCGCCTCCGTGTGCGTGATGGCGCTGTCCGCCCTCGTCTTCGTTGCCCTAGCTGGAATTCAGATCAGCGTAACGCCGAGGGGGCTTCGGGGTACTACCGTTATCGGCGACCAAACCCGAAAGGAGCACGCATGATTCGCAAGCACACGAGGCGAGCTGCCAAGGCGGCATTCGCGATTTCCCTTGGGGTCGCGATTGTCATCGGCTTGTTCGCCGCCGTCTTCGCGCGGCCCGCACACGCGAAGTCGACGGCGGCACCGACGGTCATCATCGGAACGAAGAACTTCCCGGAGGAGTTCATCCTCGGACAGCTCTACAAGCAGGCCCTGCAGGCGAAGGGCTTCAAGGTGGGCTACAAGGAGAACATCGGCTCCACCGAGCTGATCCAGACGTCTCTGACGAGCGGGAAGATCAACTTCTATCCCGAGTACACCGGCGTGATCGTGCAGGACGTGTTCCATCACGCGAACTCGCCCAAGACCGCGGCAGCGACCTACGCGCTCGCCAAGAAGCTGGAAGGCGCAAAGGGTTACACCGTGCTCAACCCGACGCCGTTCTATGACACGGACGTTCTCGCCGTGACGAACGCGACGGCGGCGAAGTACGGGCTGAAGTCGATCGGCGATCTCAAGAAGGCCGGCAGCTTCAAGCTCGGCGGCTTCCCGGAGTGCAAGACGCGCAACACCTGCTTCCTCGGTTACACGAAGCAGTACGGGCTGTCGAATGCGTCGTTCGTCCCGCTCGCGGGCATCTCGGCCTACGCGGCCCTGGATGCCGGCAACGTGCTGGCGGCCGACGTGTTCTCGACCGACCCGCCGCTCGGCAAGGGCTCGAAGTACACGGTCCTCGCCGATCCGAAGCACGTGACCGGGTTCCAGAACGTCGCTCCGATCGTCACGGCGAGCGTTGCGACCGCACTGGGCTCGACGTTCACCTCGACGGTCAACGCGGTGTCGTCGAAACTGACGCTGGACGCGATCGTCGCGATGAACAAGGCTGTCGAAGTAGACAAGCAGAGCGCTGCGAAGGTCGCAGCCGCGTTCCTGAAGGCGAACCATCTCGCCTAGCAATCACGTTGTCGTCCTCGGTGGAGGGTCGTCCGGCGAGCATTTCGTCGGCGCCCTCCGCCGGCTCGACCGCACGACGAAGGTGACGGTCGTCGACCGGCGGCTCTTCGGCGGCGAGTGCTCGTATTACGCCTGCATGCCGACGAAGACGATGCTCCGCGCGCCCGAGATCGCGGCCGAGGCGCGTCACTCCGACGGTGCGATCGAGGTGACCAAGGTCGATCCACAACGGATCTTCGCGTGGCGCGACTGGGTCGCCGAGCGCGACGACACCTCGCAAGTCGAGTGGCTCGAAGCGCACGACGCCGCAGTCGTACGCGGTGACGCGGTCGTGACGGAGCCCGGCGTCGTGCAGGTCGGCGAGCAGGAGCTGCGCTACGACCGGCTCGTGATCGCGACCGGCTCGTCCCCGTTCGTGCCGCCGATCGACGGGCTGGACCAGGTCGACTACTGGACGAACGTCGACGCGACGGTGACGCTCGAGGTTCCCGAACGGTTGCTCGTGCTCGGGGGCGGCCCGGTCGGCTGCGAGCTCGCCCAGTTCTTCCAGCGCGTCGGCTCGCAGGTGACGCTCGTCGAGGGCGGGGAGCGCCTGCTCTCGCGCGTCGACGCCGACGCGGCCACGCTGGTGGCGGCAGCGTTGAGCGAGGACGGAGTCGACCTCCGCCTGGCCGCGCGTGCCGAGCGTGTCACGAGTGACACCGTGGTACTCGCCGACGGCTCGAGCGTGCCCTTCGACCGGCTGCTCGTCGCAACGGGACGGAAGGCGAACGTCGACGGGCTCGAGCCGCTCGGGCTCGAGATCAGCCGGCGCGGGATCGAGGTCGACGAGCGGCTGCGCGCGGCCGAGAACGTGTGGGCGATCGGCGACGTGACCGGGATCGCGCCGTTCACCCACGTCGGCAAGTACCACGCCCGGATCGTCGCCTACGACATGGACGGCCGCGCCGTGCGGGCCGACCATCGCGCGGTGCCGGCGACGATCTTCACCGACCCGCAGGTTGCCACGGTCGGCGACACCGAGGGCGGCGTCAGCTCGACGTGCCAGCTGACATCGGTCCCCCGGCTCTCGACCTACGAGCGGCCCAAGCGGCCCGGGTTCGTCAAGGTCGTCGCCGACCCCGAGCGGAAGGTGCTGACGGGCGCGGTCGCCGTGGGCCCCGAGGCCGGCGAGTGGTTGCAGCAGCTGACGCTGGCGATCCGCGCCGAGACCCCGATCGACGTGTTGCTCGACGTGATCCCGCCCTACCCCACGTTCAGCGAAGGCGTGTTCCTGGCCCTCCGCGACCTGAACCTCGATCTGTAACCACTTGTCAACCACCTTTCCGTATTTTCTGCCCTCCCACCCCGGCAAGACGGTCGGTTGGATGGAAGTAGCGATGACACTTCAAGCGCACACCGTGTTCGATGCGCGCACCGGCCGTCCGCTGGAAGGTGACGTCGAAGCCGTCGAGACGCTGACTGATGTGGAGCTCGAGCGTGAGATCACGCTCGCCGCTCTCACCTCGCAGCGCTCCACGCGGTTCGACGAGCTCCTCAGTGAGCGTCGCCGGCGGCGTCGCCCCGTCCGCGGCTAACCCGAGAGATACGCAGCAAGCACCCGCTGGTTCGCAACGCGGACCGGGATGATTTGCGGCAGCGCCTCCAGCCCGTAGACCACGGGCGGGCCCTCGTCTCCTTCGCGTAGCTCACCACCGACGGCCCGCGCGACGAAGCTGAACATCTCGGCGGTTCCGAACGGTGTCCCTTCCTGCAGGAACTGCGTCAGGTCGCGGACGAGCTCGACCTCGAGCCCGGTCTGCTCGAGCGCTAGGCGAACGGCGGCCTGCTCGGGCGTCTCGCCCTCGAGCACGTTGCCGCTCGGCAGGGACGCGGCCGCCTCCGGCGTCCCGCCGGCCGGGTGCGTGAGCACGATCCCTCCATCCGTCTCGAGCACGACGAGCGCGAGGCGCGGCCGTTCCTCTTCGCTCACGGCAGCCGCTCGCCGGTCAGCCGCGCGGCGCCGAGCGAGCCGATCAAGAGCAGCGCCGCGAGGCCGCTGAACCAGGACGACACCTCGCGGGTCGCGCTGTGGTGGGCGATGCTCTTGCCGAGCTGCTTGTAGATCGAGTCGATCTTCGCGGCCGTCGTCGCACGGTAGGTCTGGCCGTCGGTCGCGTGCGCGATCGCAGCGAGCGTCACCGGATCGGGCCGGACCGGGAAGCGGCGTCCGCCGTTGCCGAAGCCGCCGCCGAACCCATAGCCGCCGAACGGCCCGAAGCCGAGCGTGCCGTGATCCGTGCCGAGCACGACGGTGAACACGCGAATGCCGGCGTTGCGTGCGCGCGCCGCGCCTTGCAGGGGCGTCAGCACGCCGCGGGTCTGCGCGCCGTCGGAGAGCAGCACGATCGCGCCGGGCAGCTTGCCGTCCTTGCCGCGCGGCGCGTCTCCCACCGACGCCTTCACGACCGAGACGGCAACGCCGAGCCCGTCGCCGATCGCCGTGCCGGCCTCGGGCGCGAGCAGGTCGATCCCCTCCTGCAGCACCTCACGATCGGTCGTCGGAGTCACGAGCACGTTCGGGCCGGTGCTGAAGGACACGAGCCCGACCTTCACGCCCTTCGGCACCTTCTGCGAGAAGACGTCCATCGCGTGCTGCGCCGCGCCGAGCCGCGTCGGCTTGACGTCGGAGGCGCGCATCGAGCCGGAGACGTCGACGAGCAGGACGACAGTGGCGCGGTTCGACGGCACCGACAGGTTCAGGCGCGGGCGGGCGAGCGCCGCCGAGGCTGCAACAAGCGCGACCAGGAAGAGCGCGAGCGGAATCCAGCGGCGCCACGGGCGGCGGCGCTCCGCCACGACCGACGCGAGCAGATCGAGGTTCGTGAACGCGACCGCGTAGCGCGTGCGCCGGCGCTCGAACCACAGCGCGAGCCCGAGCACCGCCGGCACGATCAACAGCGCAACGAGGAGCCACGGCGTACCAAAGCTCATGTCCGCTCCCAGCGCCGGCCAAGCCGGCGCTTCCGCTCTTTTTCCGCTCCGGCGTCGGCCAAGCCGACGCCTGCGCTCTTGATCGGCTCCGTCGAGCCTACGCCGATGGAGCCTCCGTCGAGCCTACGGCTCATGGAGCACACTCCGCGCCGACCTGGACGACCGCATGCACGTCGATCGACAACGCGTCCCCGGCCGAACCGGTGACGACGACCTTCTTGCCGACGATCACGTGCGTCGCCTTCACGTAGACGGAATTCGACACCGGCGGCGGCTGCTTCGTGCGGAACGCGACGGCGTGCCAGGCGCCGACGAGCTTCTCGGACGGCTTGCACGCGACGTGACCGAACCGCACCGTGCCCGGGCCGATCACGACGATACGCGAGCGAAACTCGAGCGACTGGCCCGGCGGGGAAACCGTGCGCGCCGAGACTGTAGAGCGGCCGCCTCCGCCCTGCGTCGGCACGCAGCCGAGCAGCGGCTGGAAGAGCTGCGCCCGCTTCGAGACGGAGACCGCGCGGAAGAGCGCATACCGCGTCGTCGTCGCCCCGGGCTGGACGGGCGCCGCGAGACGGCCGACGAAGTCGACGCGCACGTCGCGCGACGTCACCTGCGCGTCCAGGCCCGCGACGATGCTCTTGCCGTTCGGGCACGTGAGCAGGTACTCCGCTGTCCCGCGCGCCGGCACCACGACCCACGGTCCCGGCACGCGGATGCACGCCTGGATGCCGTGGCACTCGTTCGTCGCGCTACCGGCGGGCGCGAACGCCGCAGCGACCGCGAGCGACAGGACCACAGCTGCGAGGAACGCTCTCACGGGAACCTCCGGAACCAGAGACCGGAGAGAAGCGCGCCCGCGAGGATGAACACGATCCCTCCACCCGCCGTCGCGGCCGTCACTTCGACCGTCTTGTGCGTCTTGCCGACGCGCGAGCCGAGACCCGCGTAGGTCGCCTTCACGTCGACGCTCCCCGCGCCCTGGTAGAACCGTCCACCGCTCGCACGCGCGATCTGCTGCAACGCCGCCGGCTGGACGGGCACCTGGATGCGCTCGGTGAAACCGCCCTTCAGCGGCTGCACGACGACACCGTCGGGCGTGCCGAGCGCGACCGCCGAAACCGGGATCCCGGCCTTCTTCGCGGCAGCGCCTGCCTGCTGCGGCGAGACGTGTCCCGCAGTCTGTCCGCCGTCGGAGAGCAGGACGATCACCGCAGGCGGGCGCGTGCCCTTCTGCGCCCCCTTCACGGAGCGGCCGACCGCGACCGCCTGAACGACCGCATCGGCAAGCGCGGTGCCTTGCGGCCCGGCCTTGGCCTTCGCGATCGCGGTGCGCACTCCGGTCAGGTCGTGCGTCGGCGAGGCAGTGACGGCGGCGTGGTCGGAGAACGTCACGACCGAAACGCGGTAGCCCTTCGGCAGCGCGTCGACGTAGCGCAACGCGACCGACTTGGCGGCGGCGAGGCGCGTCGGGAGCGAGTCCCTCGCAGCCATCGAGCCTGAGACGTCGAGCACGAGCACGACGGTCGCCTCCTGCTTCTTCACGGTCATCGTCGCCGCCGGGCGCGCGAACCCGACGAGCAGCAGCGCCACGCCGACGAGCAGGAGCGCGACCGGCAGATGCCGGCGCCAGGACGGAGGACGGCCCGCCATGTTCGGCAGGAGCGCGGGCGGGGCCCACGCCGCCGCGCGCTGGTCGCGCCGTCGGTCGAGCCACAGGTAACCGGCGACCACCGCGGGCACCAGCAGCAGGAAGACGAGCAGGATCGGCGCGAAGAAGCTCATCTCGCGCGACGGCCTCTACGCAGGAACGCGGCGAGCGGCCGCAGCCAGTCGCCTTCGGTCGAGAGCGCGACATGACGGACGCCGGCGGAGGCGAGTGAGGCGACGAGCGTGCGGCGCTCGTCGGCGGCCACCGCCGCAAAGCGCTCGCGCACGCGACGGTCGCCGGTGTCGACCCGTAGCTGCCGTCCGCTCTCCGGATCGACGAGCCGGAGCTCACCGACGTCGGCGAGCTCTTGCTCGCGCGGGTCGCGTACTTCCACCGCGAGCACGGCGTGGCGGCCCGCGAGCCGCAGGAGCGGCGGCCGCCAGTCGATCGGCCCGCGGAAGTCCGACACGACGACGACGAGCGCTCGCTGCTTCGTCACTCGGTCGGCGAGCTCGAGTGCCTCACGCAGCGTGCCGGAGCCGGTCGGCGGCAGGTCGCGCAGGAGACGCAGCGTGTCGAGCAGCGCTCGCCGTCCTTGGCGGGGCCGCTCGACAACAGGCTGATTGCCGAACGCGATCGTGCCGAGACGGTTGCCGCGGCGCGTTGCCGCGTAGCCGACCGCGATCGCGACACCCTCCGCGACGTCGGCCTTGCGGCGGTCGCCGGTGCCGAATGCCATCGACGCGGACGCGTCGAGCACGAGCCACGTGACGAGCACGCGCTCGGCCAGCTCGACGCGCACGTGCGGCTCGCCGGTGCGCGCCGTGACGTTCCACTCGATCCGCCGTACGTCGTCGCCCGGTTCGTACGGACGCACCTGCCACAACTCGCTCCCGACACCCGCGAACGCGGACCGGTAGTCACCGGCGAGCAGGCCGTCGACGCGGCGGCCGACGGACAGTTCGAGCGCGCGCAGCGAGGACGCCGAGAGTGGCCCCGGCCCGGGCTGCTCGGGCGTGCGGAGCGGAGCGAGCGGATCGTTGTTCGCCACGCGCTAGACGGCTTGCGCGCGGCCGAGGTCGATCTGCGGCGTCGGCATGGCGGCGAGCACCTGGTCGAGGATCGTGTCCGGCGCGACTTCCTCGGCGAGCGCGCGGTACGAGAGCACGAGCCGGTGCCGGAACGCGTCGCGAACCAGCGCCTCGACGTCACCCGGCACGACGTAGTCGCGACCGCGGATGAGCGCCAGTGCGCGGGACGCCGAGATGAGGCTGATCGGCCCGCGCGGGCTCGCGCCGAACGAGACGTAGTCGGCGATCTCACCCAAGCCGTGCTCGGTAGGCCGCCGTGTCGCCGTGGCGACGTCGACAGCCCAGCTGATCAGCGCCGGGTCGACGTACACCTCGGTCACTCGGCGCTGCAAGTCCGACAGCTCGTCGAGCGACAGCATCTGTGCGAGCTCGGGAGCAGCCTCGAGGGAGCGCGCGACGACGGTCAGCTCTTCGTCGTGTGCCGGGTAGTCGACAAGGATCTTCAGCATGAAGCGGTCGATCTGAGCCTCGGGCAGCGCATAGGTGCCCTCCGACTCGATCGGGTTCTGCGTCGCAAGCACGAGGAAGGGCTTCGGCACCGGGAAGGTGTGGTGACCGATCGTGACCTGGTGCTCCTGCATCACTTCGAGCAGCGCCGACTGCACCTTGGCGGGCGCGCGGTTGATCTCGTCTGCGAGCAGGAAGTTGCAGAAGACGGGCCCGAGCTCCGTCTCGAAGTCGCTCTTGTCCGGCCGGTAGACGCGCGTCCCGACGAGGTCGGACGGGACGAGGTCCGGCGTGAACTGCACGCGGTGGAACGAGCCGCCGAGCACCGCGGCTGTGGTCTTGATCGTCAGGGTCTTCGCGAGGCCGGGCACGCCCTCGATCAGCACATGCCCGCCGGAGAGGAGGCAGACGAGCACCCGCTCCAGCATTTCTTCCTGTCCGGCGATCACGCGCCGGATCTCGAACAGCGCTTGCTCCAGCTTGCCACCGACCTCGTCCACTGACGCCTCCTCGCTCAGGTTGGAACCTAAGAATGCACCTCCCGCCTAAGAACTTCTCGTTAAGTTCGAGATCGGTTCAAAGCCGTATGCCAGAGCGCGCGCTGGGCCTCCGCGGCGTCCTCGGAGAGCGCCGGCTCGTAGACGGCGCCGACCGCGACGTGCGCTCCGTGACCTGCGGCGAGGGCCGCAGCCCCGAGCGCCGTTGTCTCGCGCTCGGCCGCAACTTCGACCGGAATCCCCAATACGTCGGCCTGGAACTGCATCAGGAAGGCATTCGCGGTCGCGCCACCGTCGGCGCGGAGCACGGCCGGGCGCTCGGGCAGTGCGTCCACCACGTCTGCCACCTGGTGCGCGGTCGCTTCGAGCGCCGCACGCACGAGGTGCGCGCGCGTGGTGCCGCGCGTGATCCCGGCCACGAGCCCGCGCGCGTCCGCGTCCCACCACGGCGAGCCGAGCCCGGTCAGCGCCGGCACGAAAACAACACCGCCGGTCGACTCGACGCTGCGGGCGACCGCCTCGCTCTCGGCGGCGTTGCCGAGCACGCCGAGCCCGTCGCGCAGCCACTGCAGCGCGGCGCCGCTGACGAGCACCGCGCCCTCGAGCGCGTAGCCGTCAGCCGCGGCCGTCTTCAGCAGGCCATGCGGCGGCGGCGAGGCGTCGTTGCCCGTGTGCACGAGCACGAAGCTGCCGGTGCCGTACGTCGCCTTGCCCTCGCCTGCCGTGTGACAGCCCTGGCCGAAGAGCGCCGCCTGCTGGTCGCCGGCGATTCCGCGCACCGCGAACCGGCCGCCGAGCAGCTCACCCTCCCCCACCTGCTGGTCGGAGCGCACGATCCGCGGCAGCAGCGCACGATCGACGCCGAAGAGCGCGAGCAGGTCGTCGTCCCAGTCGAGTGTCTGCAGCGAGACGAGCAGGGTGCGGGACGCGTTCGTCACGTCGGTCACGTGCACGTCGCCGCCGGTGAGCTTCCAGACGAGCCACGAGTCGACCGTTCCGAACGCGAGCCCGTCACGCCGGTGCTCGCGGAGGAGCCATTCGAGCTTCGTCGCCGAGAAGTACGGATCGGGCACGAGCCCGGTGCGCTCGCGAATCAGATCCGCGTCGAGCTCGCGGCAGCGCTCCGCGGTGCGACGGTCCTGCCAGACGATCGCCGGCGCAACCGGCTTCCCGCTCGCGCGGTCCCAGAGCAGCGTGGTCTCGCGCTGGTTCGTGATCGCAATCGTGTCGACACCGTCGAGGCCCGCCTGGGCGGCCGCCGCGAGGACGCTCTGCCAGATCTCCTCCGGATCGTGCTCGACCCAGCCCGGGCGAGGGAAATGCTGCGGTAGCTCCGCGTAGCCGCGGCGCAGGACGTGCAGGTCTTCGTCGACGACGAGGCAGGTCGTGCCGGTTGTGCCCTGGTCGATCGCGAGGATCACGAGTGCTCGGCGATGAACCCCAGCGTCCGCTGCCACGCATCCTCGGACGCCTGGGCGAAGTCCTCCTGCTTGCGATCGAAGAAGCTGTGCGGGGCGCCGTCGTAGACGACGATCTCGTGCTCGACGCCGGCTTCCGTGAGCGCGCGCTCGAACGCCGCGTTGTCCTCCGCGGTGATCCCCTGGTCGTCGCCTGCCTGCAGCGCGAGGATCGGGCATTCGATCTCGGCCGCGCGCTGCACGACACTCGGGCCGCCGCGTTCGCGCGTCGGCGAGCCGTAGAAGCCGATCGAGCCGGCGAGGCCGAAGCCCGACGCGGCTGCAAGCCACGATGCGCTGCCACCGAAGCAGAAGCCGACGGAGAAGATCGACGTTGCACCGCGTTCGCGAAGCTCGTCGACGGCGGACGCTGCGTCCGCCTTGACGCCTGCCTGCGTCGTCTGCTCGACGTGCGGCATGTATTCCCACTCGGCGTCGCGCTTGGCCACGCCGGCCGTGCGCCCGAAGTAGTCGAGCGCAATCGCACGGTGCCCACGCTCGGCGAAGCGCAACGCGAGCTCCTCATAGAAATGAAAGAGGCCACGCACGTCCGGGAAGATGACGACGCCGGTCGTAGCCGGCTCGTCGGGCGCCGCAAGGAACGCGGCGAAGGTGTTGCCGTCGGCGGCGGTCAGGACGAGGTCGTCATGGGAGACGGCCGCGCCGGCGATCCGCGGGATCGGCGGCTCTGAGTCGATGTCGAAGCACATAGCGGCAATCTAGTTGCTTTCTACGGGTAAGCTCGCGGCCGACGGACCAGCGGTACCTGCGGTGAGTGACTACGAATACGAACTACGGCGCGACGGCGCGGTGATCGCCACCGGGCGCCTCCAGCTCGACGACGCCCCGAAGCCGGGAGAGACTCTCGCGCTCGGGACGCAGCAGGTGCGCATCGAGGACGTGCTGCACCTCGGCTCATCGCGGCGCCTGATCCTCACCGCCGGCTGATCACTGCCACTGAATCTGATTCGGCGTAGCCGAACCAGATTCACGAGTTTCGAGCTGCCACGGGCTCCGAGAAACTCGCGAATCAGATTCAAAGAGCGAATCTGGTTCGGTGTTGGTTCGGTGTCGGCGTCCTGCGATGATTCTTGGACGATGCGCCTCTGGCGGCTCACTCGGACGGGCCAGGCTGCGCTCGACGGCGCAGGGACGGCGAAACACGGCGGCCGCTACTCCCGGCCGGGTGTGCCGGTCGTCAACTTCGCCTCTGAGGCAGGGCTTGCGGTGCTGGTCGCCGTGCGATACCTGTCCGGCGATCCGGCCGATGCGCCAGTTGACTACGTTCTGGGCTGGACCGACATCGATGCGACTCCCGAGCGGGTTCCCGACGCCGATTGCGACGATCCGCTCCG
>Ga0265314_10004858_pt1 | contig 12293 bp, 9 predicted proteins | sample 4126metaG_FD_203106 | JGI IMG/M metagenome (GOLD analysis project Ga0265314, IMG submission 203106) | Rhizosphere microbial communities from Carex aquatilis grown in University of Washington, Seatle, WA, United States - 4-1-26 metaG | ecosystem: Host-associated > Plants > Roots > Rhizosphere >... | reverse complement strand
GCACTGGCTTCGTGGGCGACTTGCTCTACAGCCTCGGCGTCAGCGGCTTCATCTACCCGATCATCGGCCACTGGGCGTGGGGTCCGGACGGCTGGCTCAACACCATCCACCCGGCCGCTTTCCACGACTTCGCCGGCTCGACGGTCGTTCACACCATCGGTGGCTTCGTCGCAATCACCGGCGCCATCGCGCTCGGGCCGCGCATCGGCCGCAAGTTCAAGCGTGACGGCGGCGCGATGCCTCCCGGCCACGACATGACCATTGCCTCCGTCGGTGGCGTCATCCTGTGGTTCGGCTGGTACGGGTTCAACCCGGGCAGCACGCTGTCGGCGATGGACATCCAGGGCATCGGCCGCGTCGCCGCCAACACCACGCTGGCGGCCTGCGCCGGCGGTCTGTCCGCGCTGTTCTACATGTTCCCGCGCAACAAGGTGTGGGACTGCGGCATCACCGTGAACGGCTTCCTCGCCGGCCTCGTCGCCATCACCTGCCCCTGCTACTGGGTGTCGCCGTTCGGTGCGATCATGATCGGCGGCATCGCCGGCGTGGTCTGCATCCTGGCCATCGACCTGGTCGAGTACCTGCGCATCGACGATCCGATCGGCGCGTGGGCGGTCCACGGTGCGAACGGCATCTGGGGTACGCTCAGCCTCGGTCTGTTCGCCACCGGCCAGTTCGGTGCTCCGAGCCCGACCGGCGCGGACACCTCGGCCGGCGCGCTCGTCACCGGCCTGTTCTACGGTGGCGGCGTCAACCAGCTGATCGGCCAGGCGATCGGCAGCGCGGCGGTCACGGTCGCGACGACGGTCGTGGGCTTGGCGCTCATGTACGGCGTGAAGGCCACCGGCACCCTGCGTGTCTCGCGCGAGGGCGAGATCGAGGGTCTGGACATCCACGAGCACGGCGGCCCGGCGTACCCGGAGCTCATCGGCTCGACTGGAATGCACGGTGCGGGCGCGCCCGAGGCGCACGCGATGAAGGCGCAGTCCGTTCCGGCTAAGGCGTTCTAATCCATCCGTTAGTCGGTGATTGGCAATTCGCCAATTGACCCCTTGCAATCGTCCGCAATGAAATAAAGTCACGTCTTCTGGCAGTCGACGGCTAATATTCCGGGCTGCCAGAAGACGGCGATTCACAAGATTCATCGGGAGACACCAATGAAAAAGATCGAGGCGATCATCAAACCGTTCAAGCTCGACGAGGTAAAAGACCGACTGCGCGAGGTCGGCGTGCAGGGCATGACGGTTTACGAGGTCAAGGGCTTCGGCCGCACGGGCGGCAAACAAGAGGTCTATCGAGGCTCAGCGTACGTCGTTGATTTCGTGCCCAAGGTTTGCGTCGAGATCGTCGTAAAGGAATCGATGGTCCGCGACGTGGTCGAAGCGATCGCCGCCGTGGCGAAGACCGGCAAGATCGGCGACGGAAAGATCTTCGTCACCTCGATCGACGAGGCGGTCCGCATCCGCACCGGCGAGCGCGGAGAGGACGCGATCTAGCTAACGTGGTGAGACGGGCGGTAACTTTCTCGCAAGGCCTGCCCCCTCCCCTCACTCACGGCAGACGTTGCCTCTCGCAAGGTCTGCTCCCTCCCTAACCCCACCTCTCGGAGGGTGTTGCCTCTCGCAAGGTCTGCCCCCTCCCTAACCCTCCCCCTCGGCGGACCGAGGGAGAGGGGACCGGATCCAACTTAACAAAGGTCGCACTTGCAAGGGTTGGCAGCTTCTTCAGCGGGGGTCGCGGATTCGGGGGCCACGCAAGCGCACGTGGGGCACGGCCACGGTAAAAACGATCTGTGGCGGCTGGCGCTGGGCGCCGTCGGCGTCGTCTACGGCGACATCGGAACCTCGCCGCTCTACGCGATCAAGGAGTGCGTGACGCTTCCCTACGGCGTCGCCCCCGTCGTCGACAATGTTCTCGGGATCCTGTCGCTGGTCTTCTGGTCGCTGACGCTGGTCGTTTCGATCAAGTACCTGGCGTTCGTCATGCGCGCCGACAACAACGGCGAGGGCGGTGTGCTCGCGCTGCTGGCGCTGGTCGCCGCGCCCAGAGCTTCCGGCAACGCGCCGAACACGCGCCGACGCCACTTCCTCGTGATGCTCGGCCTGTTCGGCGCGGCGCTTCTCTACGGCGACGGCGTGATCACGCCGGCGATCTCCGTGCTGTCGGCGGTCGAGGGGCTCGAAGTCGCAACGACCGCCTGCGCGCCCTACGTCGTCCCGATCACCTGCGTCATCCTGGTGGCGTTGTTCGCGATCCAGCGCCGCGGCACCGGCGGTATCGGCGCGGTCTTCGGCCCGGTGACGCTGATCTGGTTCCTGGCGATCGCCGCCATCGGATTGCCCTGGATCGTGCGGCACCCGGAGATCTTGCGCGCAGCGAACCCGCTCTACGGCCTGCGCTTCTTCGCGCGCAACGGCCGCCACGGCTTCCTTGTGCTCGGGTCGGTGGTCCTGTGCATCACCGGCGGCGAGGCGCTCTACGCCGACATGGGCCATTTTGGGCCGCGCGCGATCCGCACCGCGTGGGGGCTGTGCGTCTTTCCGGCGCTGCTCATCAACTACTTCGGCCAGGGCGCGCTGTTGCTCGAGCACCCGACGGCCGCCGGCGCGAACCCGTTCTACGCGATGGTCCCACCGGCGATGCTGTTCCCGATGGTGCTTCTGGCGACGGCGGCCACCGTCGTTGCGTCACAAGCGCTGATCTCCGGCGCGTACTCGCTCACGCGCCAGGCGGTACAACTCGGCTACCTGCCGCGCGTGACCATCGTGCACACGTCGGGAAAGACCGAGGGCCAGATCTACATCCCAGAGGTCAACTGGCTGTTGATGATCGCCTGCGTGGCGCTGGTGCTCGGCTTCCGCGCCTCGAGCAACCTCGCCGACGCCTACGGCATCGCGGTGACCGGCACCATGGCGATCACGTCGGTGCTGTTCTACTTCGTCGCGCGCGAGCGCTGGCGATGGAGCGCCGCGCGCGCCGGAGCGCTGCTGGCGCTGTTCCTGTCGTTCGACCTGGCGTTCTTCGCCGCCTGCTCCGCGAAGATCTTGCACGGCGGCTGGTTCCCGCTCGCCGTCGCCGCCGGCGTCTTCACCATCATGGTGACCTGGAAGCGCGGGCGCGCACTTCTCTCCAAGCGCATCGCCGCCGAGACGCTGCCGCTCGAAGTTTTCCTCGACGACGTCCAGAGCAGCAAGCCCTTCCGCGTGCCCGGCACCGCCGTCTTCCTGACATCGACGGCCGGTGGGACGCCCAACGTGCTCCTACACCACTTCAAGCACAACAAAGCGCTGCACAAGCACGTCGTAATGTTGTCGGTCGTCACCGACGCCGTGCCCGAGGTGGACCCCGCCAACGCCGTACACATGGAAGAGATCGGCGACGGCTTCTGGACCGTCTCGGCGCATTACGGTTTCATGCAGAGCCCGGACCTGATGCAGGCGCTACGCGCCTGCCGCGCGCGCGGGCTGCCAATGATCGAGGCCGATACCAGCTTCTACCTGGGGCGAGAGACGCTGCTCTCTCTCAACGGCAAGGGCATGGCCCAGTGGCGCAAGCGCCTGTTTCGTTTTCTGTCACGCAACTCGCGATCGGCGACTGACTTCTTCGCGCTGCCGGTCAATCGCGTCGTCGAGATCGGCTCGCAGATCGAGCTGTGAGGCGCTCGGCCCTAGAAGCCCAGCAAGGAAATTCCGTAGGTGATGGGCGTCCCGGCGGCGGTGCCGCTCAGCTCCTGCGCGGCCGCGGCGTAGAGTTCGAAGCCCCAGGCGCTGGTGGGCGAGTGCTGCGACACCCCCGCGATGTCGGGCAACGCGTGCAGCAACTGCAGCGACACGCGCGGGCCCCCGGCCATCGCGTGGCGTTCCATCGGACGACGTATCCGCGCGTATAGCGTCTCATACGCCACGCTCCACCCGAGGCTCCAGCGCTCCCAGCGCCAGCCGATGCCGCCGGCCTGCAGCGCGACACCTCCGGTGGTCACGTCCTCGCAATCGGGACCCGAAACCAGAAAGCAAAAGCTGGTTCCGCTCGGGCCCTGCGGATCGGGCGTGCCGTCGCTCGATGGCCCGCGGGAGCTCCCACCAAAGATCCCTTCGAGGCCGATCCGCACCGGTCCCCACCAGCGCGCGAGCGAGACGCCTGCCAGCAACACGCTGCTGCGACTGAATCGCAGGCCGCTCTGCCAGGACAGGCGCCCGCCCAGCGACCAGCGCTTCTGGTTCCAGTAGGTGATGCCCGCGCCGGTGATGGGAACGCGCGCGCAGACCCAGCGCGCCCCGGCTCCGTCGCGCTCGACCATCAGCAGATCGACGACGGAATCGTCGTGCAGGAGCGGACGATCCTCGTCGAAACGCGCGGAGAGCACGCTCTGTCCGCGCAAGACCACCGGTCGCTCCCAGCGCACGTGCTCGCGCTCCGCCAGGCTCGAGTTCAGCTCGCCCTCGACGTCGGTCATGATCGCGAGCGCCGGGTGGCCGCCCGCGCAGCGAGGCGCTGATGCCGGGCTCCACAACATCCCCACAACGTCGGCTCCCGAACCCGCGTCGATGCGCACCGACAGCAGCACGGTCCGATTGTTCTCGGGAGATACGGCGTCCACGTCGACACGCAAGCCTTCGCGAGTCACCCAGGGCCGCCCGGTTGGTCCGTTTAGCTGAGTGATCTCTCCCGCCTTGCCATGCAGATCGCGCAGGGTGATGCGTTCGGCGTGGGTCGCGGGCGACGCCGGATCGCCCGGCACCGATTGCCGCGCCTGGTACCGCACGCTGATGCACCCCGCAGCGCACACGACGGCCAGCGCCAGCGTGGTACCGATTCTCGGCAGCGACACCATCCATCGCGCCTTCACGGCCCCACGACCTCCTTGCCGTCGGCGCGCGTGAGCTGCGTGCGCACGCAGCGGGGCATCCCAGCGACGTCGAGCTGGATGTCGACGAACATCTCGCGCCAGTAACCCGAGTGGTCGAACCAGGTATTGATGGGAAACGCCAGCACCAGCCCATGCGCCCCGCCGATGTCAGCGGGCCCTGTCGCGTACAGGTCGCGATCGACCATCACCCATTCCACCGGGTACTGGCCCTGGCACGCGGGCGCCGCATCCGCGGCGATGCGCGCATTCATGAGGCGGGTCCCCGACGGCGCATCGATCCACATTCCGACGTGTTGCTCGTGCGACTGAAAGTTGACTACCTCGACGCAGAGTTGACCTTCGCAGTGCGGGGCCACGCCGGCGGCATGGTTGACCCCCACGGGCATCCGGCATCCCGCGCCCGACAACATCAATGCAATGAGTGACGCGATCCGCGCGACCGTGCAGCCGGCCCGGAGCCCGCGTGACCTCACCGAGGCCGACCATCACACGACGCCGTCAAAGTTGAAAGCGCGAGCGGCGCCAGAAACTCGACGACGCTCCTCGAAACCGCGTTCTGCAAATGCCAACCGACGCCCCTGCGGCGTTTCGCAAGAGCCCCGCGCGCTAGGTGCGCGAAATCACGATTGGCACGGCGCCTGCGTGTCTCGCAGTCGAGCCGAGCGCCGTGCGCCTGTCCGTCATCTCCTCCTCCGTCGAGCCGTCTCCTGCGGTTCGCATTGTCCGTTGCGGCGGAATGTCGATCGCGGTTCCCCTGGCCGCGCACGCGGTCGCCACGCTGATCGCCACCACCGCGATCCGCCTGGTACACGATTGGGGCCTCGTCAACGTGCCGGCAGTTCTCGATCGTGCGCGCGCACTTGGCCCGGCGACACTGGCCGACAATGCCGCCTGGGACGTGCTGGTCGCGCTGCCGCGCACGCGCTGGCTCGACCGTGAGCAGCGCTGGTTTGCATTCGCCGATGCGAGCGGGCGGTTCGATGCCGCGCTCGACAAGGTCTTCGCGATCATCAATCGGATCCGCTTCGACGAGCTGCGCGCCGCGCTCGGCCGCGCGTTGATCGGTGCGCGCCAGGCACCGGCCGCGGTGTTGCGCCGCGGCCTCGTCGAGCTCGGCGGTTGCACCATCGCGCCGCCCGCCGGGCGTCCGGCGCCCGACAAGCTCTCAGCCTCGCTGGTCGAGCGGCCTCGACCGCCGGATCCCAGCCAATCTCGCGTGCTGACCCACCCCGAAGCGACGGTGGTCGAATTGCTGGCGCAGGCCGACGGCGAGCTCGACGCGCGCACGCTGCGGCAGCACGCGCGCGCCGCGGGCGTCGCACGCACGACCGTGAACGAGCTCATCAAGTCGTCACCCCTGCTGGCACCGGTGGCGACAGCGCGGCCGCTGCTGGCGGGCGCGCAGCGCGTGCGGCTCATCGGGCGCGGTCCGCAGATCGCGCGCGCCCGATGACGCAACCAGGCCGCAAGATCCCGGTCCTGCCGGCGCGGCGACTGCCCGACGCGATCGGCCCGAGGCGCCCGAGACGTGCCTCGCCGACGGACCCCGCGTATGCTTGGCCCCGGTTGAAGCCAATCAAGAGCATCGCCGTCATTCTGGCAGCGCTGGCGGGGATCCTCGCCCTATCGCTGGCGAGCGTGCTCCACGAGCATCGCAAGCTCGTCGACGACTTCACGCTGACCACGCACCAGCAGGTGCACGCCTCGGTCGAAGCGCTGACCGCCCGGATGGACGCGCTGGACCAGGACACGCGCCTGCTGACCGACCTGGTCGAGCGCGCGGGCGTCGGCGCCGGCCCCGACGCGACCACCGAACGCCGCGTCTGGGAGAGCGCGTTTCGCGCGCTCGCCGTCGTCGTGGCGCAGTACCGGACGATCGCGCTCGTCGACGCTGCCGGCAAGCTCGACATCCTGGCTTCGGATCCGACGGAGAATGCCGACACCGTGAGCGCGCTGGTCCCCGATACGCAGCGGTTGGCCGCCGACGTCGTCGCCCGCAATGTCAAGGCGCTGGGCGAGACCGCGCGTCACGGCGATCGCTCGTTCATCTTGTATGGAACCCCGGTGCGCGGCGGGCGCGCGATCGTCGTCGCCAGCGACGCGCGAATCTTTCTGGGCGCGGTGGCCTGGACGCCGTTACCGGCCGCGCGGCTCTTCGTGACCGATCCCGCGGGCGTCGTGTGGGCCGGCTGCGAGACCCACGGAGGGTGCCGCGCCATCCCGGCTGGAGCGCCACAGGCCGAGCTCGCGGCGACGATCGCGCCGGCGCTGATGCACGGCGTACGGGGCGCGCGGGTCGTGCGCACCAACAGCAACCCGGCCGTGCTGGTCTCCGAACGCCTCGAACGTCCCACCGGCAACTGGGTCGTGACCTGGCTGGCGTCGACGCACGCGATCGACGAGCGCGAGCGCTCGATCGTGGCGCGCGTGGTGCTGACCGCGATCGCTGCCGCGCTCGCGGTGGCGGCGATCGGTGCCATGATCCTGCGCCAGCAGCGCAAGGCGGTCGAGCTCGAGGGGCGCTTGCGCCTGGCGCAGGCGCTGGCCAGCGCGCGCCAGACCAGCGAGTCGATCGTCGAGAACGCGCCGCTCGGCGTGCTCGGCGTGTCGATGGACGGCAAGGTCGTGCTGGCCAACAGCTTCCTCACCGATCGCTTCGGGCCGGTGCGCCTCGGCGCGCCGCTCGCGGAGGCTTTCACGGGCCCCGGCGCCGAGTGGGCGGCGACGCTGCAGCCCTTGCTGGAAGACGACGGCACCGCCATCACCGAGAGCCGGCGCGCACAGGCGTTGCGCGCGCTGGCCAACGGCTCGCAACAGTTTCACGTGCGCGTGGTCCCCGTGCGCGACCACGAGCTTGGCGTGCGCACGTTCGCGCTGGTCGAGGACCAGTCCGAGCTGCGCAGCCTGGAAAATCAGCTGGTGCGCGCCGAGAAGCTGATCACCGTCGGCGTGCTGTCGGCCGGCATCGCGCACGAGATCGGCAGCCCGCTGGCGGTGATCCGCGGCCGCGCCGAGCAGGTGCTGCGCGCGGTCGGCGCCGGACCGCGCGCCGAGGATTTACGCGTGATCATCAAGCACATCGACAACATCTCGTCGACGATCCGCCAGGTGCTCGACTTCTCGCGCCGGCAGGCGATCGAGCGGCAGCCGGTGGCGCTGGAGGCGATCGTCGAGCGCGCGCGGTCGCTGCTGGAATGGAAGAGCGAGGCCAAGCACATGGTGATCGAGGTCGCGATCGAGGAGGATCTGCCGCCGCTGGCTGCCGATCCCGATCAGTTGCAACAGGTGTTCGTGAACTTGCTGCTCAACGCGTGCGACGCTTCGAGGGAAGGTGACCGGGTGCTGGTGCGCGCTCGCGTGACGCGCGAGCGACTGGTACAGATCGAGGTCGAGGACCGTGGATGCGGCATCGCGCCCGAGCACATGAACACGGTGTTCGACCCGTTCTTCACGACCAAGAAGCGCGGCGAAGGAACCGGCCTGGGCCTGCCGATCGCCGCCAGCATCGTGCGCAACCACGGCGGACAGATCAACCTCAGCAGTACGCCAGGCAAGGGAACCATCGCCACCGTACTGTGGCCGGTCGCGAGCGCCGCGGCGATCGCCGCCGCCAGCCATGCCGATTTGAGTCGGGTGAGCCATGGCTAAGGCGCGCGCGTTAATAGTCGACGACGTCGTCGACATGGCCGAGACCATCGCCAACGAGCTGGGCGCGGCCGGCTTCGACACCGAGGTCGTCCACAGCGGCGCGGCCGCGCTGGAGCGGTTCGGGCAAGAGCCGGCAGACGTTGTCATCAGCGACCTGCGCATGAAGAACGTCGACGGGCTCGACGTGCTCTCCGGTATCAAGCGCGCCGACCCGACGGTGCCGGTGATCATCATGACCGCGTTCGGCGCGATCGACAGCGCCGTCGAGGCGATGCGGCGGGGCGCGTTTCATTACGTCACCAAGCCGTTCGAGCTCGAAGCGCTGCGCTCGCTGGTCGAGCGCGCCTGCCGCGAGCGCGTGCTGTCGCGCGAGAACGCCCTGCTCCGCCGCACGCTGCGCACCAACGCCGCCGCGCAACAGCTGCTGGGCAGCAGCGCGCCGATGCGGCGGCTGCGCGCGCTCATCGAGCAGGTCGCGGGCGCGGCGTCGTCGGTGCTGATCTCGGGCGAGACCGGCACCGGCAAGGAGCTGGTCGCGCTGGCGCTGCACGCCGACAGCGTGCGCGCCGACAAGCCGTTCGTGGCCGTGAACTGCGCGGCGTTGCCCGAGCCGTTGCTGGAGAGCGAGCTCTTCGGCCACGCGCGCGGCGCATTCACCGGCGCCATGCAGAACCGGCGCGGCCTGTTCGTCGAGGCCGACGAGGGGACGATGTTCCTCGACGAGATCGGCGATCTGCCGCTGCCGCTGCAGGGCAAGTTGCTGCGCGTTCTGCAGTCGGGCGAGGTGCGGCCCGTCGGCAGCGAGCAGAGCCGGCGCGTCGACGTACGCTGCGTGGCCGCCACGCACAAGGATCTCGGCGAGCTCGTGCAAAAGAGCCTGTTTCGCGAGGACCTGTTCTTCCGCCTCGACGTGCTCCGCGTGCCGGTGCCGGCGCTGCGCGAGCGCACCGACGACATCCCGATGCTGGTCGATCACTTCCTGCGCAAGAGCCTGCGTGGCGCCTCGCGCTCGGTGCTCGCCGGCTTCGAGCCCGAGGCGCTGGACTTCCTGACGACCTGCGACTGGCCGGGCAACGTGCGCCAGCTCGAGAACCTGATCGAGCGCCTGGTCGTGACCGCCGCGACGCCGCTCGCGCGGCTCATCGATGTGCAGCAGGCGCTGGGGCCGGTCCGCAACGTCGACCCGATCGCGCCCTTGTTGCAGAAGCCGCTGTCCCTGGACGAGCTCGAGACCCGGTACATCGGCGCCATTCTCCAGCGGGTCGGGGGCAGCAAGCTCAAGGCGGCCGAGATCCTGGGCGTCGACCCGTCGACCCTGTATCGCCGCGAAAAGCCTCGTAGTTAGGCTGATCTGGAGCGCCACGCCGGCGCCTTGCGAAATGCCAACGCCATGCTGCGTTTGGCAAATCTATCCCCAAGGCATACGTCCAGCGCTTGAACGGGACGTTTCCGCAACGTTTCTGCCCGCGATCCCCCTTGTTTCGCGCATCGATCGCGCAGCAGCAAGCCGGCGAGATCCTTGATACGCGGCCCGGCACCGCGAGCTTCGGCACCGCGGTTGCTGTAGGGGCTCGTGTGAACGACCGCGCGTCGTCCTCACCCATCAACGAACGAACCGCTTCAGGAAAGGACTGCCGAACATGGTGAAAGCCAGGACCAGATTCACGACCCGAGGGGCCGGCGGAGGCAAAGGACGACGCGCCGCCGCGTGGACCATCCTTGCCGGGCTGACCGTCTTCGCCGTGGTGGCGCTCACTGCCGGATTGGCCTCGGCACAGGCGCCCGCCGCGCCGGCCGCCGCCGCGCCGGCGACTGCCGATCTCGCGACCCGCGTCGCCGATCTCGAAGCGTACATCACCAACGGCACGCCCAAGGTGCTGTCGTCGCCGGGCCCCGGGCACAACGCCTGGATGATGACCTCGTCCGCGCTGGTGCTCTTCATGACGCTGCCGGGCCTGGCGCTGTTCTACGGCGGCCTCGTGCGCCGCAAGAACATCCTCTCGGTCATGGCGCAATGCCTGGGCTGTGCCGGCCTGGTGACCATCCTGTGGTGGGCCTTCGGCTACAGCTTCACCTTCGCGCCCGGCTCGTCGGTGTTGGGTGGCCTCAAGTTCGCGTTCCTGAAGGGCGTGACCTCGGCGCCCAACACCGACTACGCGGCCTGGGTCTCGCAGAACGTCTTCTCGATGTACCAGCTGATGTTCGCGATCATCACGCCGGCCCTGATCGTCGGCGCGATCGCCGAGCGCATGAAGTTCTCTGCGATCATCGCGTTCATCGCTCTGTGGATGCTGGTGGTCTACTTCCCGCTGGCGCACATGGTCTGGGGCGTCGACGGTCTGATGAACGGCGTGTGGAACGCCAAGGCGTCGATCAAGGCGATCGACTTCGCGGGCGGCACCGTCGTGCACATGTCGTCGGGCTGGTCGGCGCTGGTGCTGTGCCTGATCCTCGGCAAGCGCACCGGCTTCGGCAAGCGCGCCTTCCTCCCGCACAGCATGACGCTGACCATGGTCGGCACGGGCATGTTGTGGGTCGGCTGGTACGGCTTCAACGCCGGAAGCGCGGTCGCCTCCGACGGCATCGCCGCCAACGCGTTCACCACCACGACGCTCGCGACCGCGGTCGCCGCCACCGTGTGGCCGGTGCTGGAGTGGATCACGCGCGGCAAGCCCACGATCCTCGGCTTCTGCTCGGGCGCGGTCGCCGGCCTGGTCGTGATCACGCCTGGCGCCGGTTTCGTGTCGCCGTCGAGCGCGGTGCTCATCGGCATCCTCGCTGGTGTGGTCCCCTTCCTGGCCTGCACCAAGCTGAAGGCGATCTTCAAGTACGACGATGCGCTCGACACCTTCGGCGTGCACGGCGTCGGCGGCACCATGGGGGCGTTCGTCACCGGAATCTTCGCCACGCCCGACGTCAACGGCAACCTCAACACCAACCTGTCGGCGCTCATCGGCAAGACGCTGTGGATCGAGCAGCTCAAGGCCATGGGGCTGACGATCGTGCTGGCGATCGGCGGCACCGTCGTGCTCGCCTACGTCGTCAAGGCGGTGATGGGCCTGCGTCCGAGCCTCGAGGGCGAGGAGATGGGTCTCGACGAGAGCGACCACGGCGAGGCCGGCTACCACCCGGATGAGGGTGGGTACCACGGCACCGAGCAGGCAGACGTGTCGCTGTCGAGCTCGCCCGCGTTCGTCAAATCGGCTCAATAGCCGGGAAAGCAGACACGATGAAAAAGATCGAAGCCATCATCAAGCCGCACAAGCTCGACGACGTGAAGGATCGCCTTCGGCAGATCGGCATCTCCGGCATGACCGTGTACGAGGTCAAGGGATTCGGCCGCACCGGCGGCAAGACCGAGGTCTACCGGGGTTCGTCCTACGTCGTCGACTTCGTGCCCAAGGCGCGCATCGAGGTGGTCGTGAAGGACAGCGCGGTCACCGAGGTCGTGCAGGCGATCGCGGCCGCGGCCAAGACCGGGAAGATCGGCGACGGCAAGATCTTCGTCACACCGGTGGACGAAGCGATTCGTATCCGGACCGGTGAGAAGGGAGAGGACGCCATCTAAGCGGGAGGCGGGGGGGGTTCAACGAGTCACCCTCTCCCACGGTCCGCCGCGGGAGAGGGCCGGGGTGAGGGCAGGCCTTGCGAGAGGCAACGCTCGCGGCAGGCCTTGCGAGAGGCAACGCTCGCGGCAGGCCTTGCGAGAGGCAACGCTCGCGGCAGGCCTTGCGAGAGGCAACGCTCGCGGCAGGCCTTGCGAGAGGCAACGCTCGCG
>Ga0265314_10004857_pt1 | contig 12293 bp, 10 predicted proteins | sample 4126metaG_FD_203106 | JGI IMG/M metagenome (GOLD analysis project Ga0265314, IMG submission 203106) | Rhizosphere microbial communities from Carex aquatilis grown in University of Washington, Seatle, WA, United States - 4-1-26 metaG | ecosystem: Host-associated > Plants > Roots > Rhizosphere >... | reverse complement strand
GTTCACGAGGCGCAGTCGCACCTATCGGTGCTCCGGCGCTGACGCCGCGGCAGCAACGGCCGGCGGCGGTGGACGAAATCGGCCTTGCCGGATATCGGCCGCCGCGAGAGAACCATCGCGGTTGTTTACGAGTGATGCACAACGGCTGTTCCCAAGTCCACGGATGCCGACAAGCCGGATCACGGAAGTAAAGGAGGAGGCGCCCTCCCGGCGCCGGGGGACATGGAGTGATCCGGCTTGTCGGCGTCCGCGGACTCGTCAACGCAAGTCAACGAACAACCGCCCACGACCCCGGGTCAAGCCCGGGGTGACAGTGCTCGGGTCTCTCCAATGACGCCGTGGGAGAATTGCCCCATGCGTGACTCGATCACTCTCACCCGCCCCGACGACTGGCATGTCCATGTCCGCGACGGCGATGCGCTGAAGACGGTGGTGCCGCACACGGCGGCGCAGTTCGCGCGGGCGATCATCATGCCGAATCTCAGGCCGCCGGTGACGACAGCGGCGCAGGCCAAGCTTTATCGCGAGCGCATTCTCGCGGCTGTGCCCAAGGGCGCGTCGTTCGAGCCGCTGATGACGCTCTATCTCACCGACAACCTTCCGCCCGACGAGATCAAGCGCGCGAAGGATGCGGGCGTCGTCGCGGTGAAGCTCTATCCCGCCGGTGCAACGACCAACAGCGACGCGGGCGTCACCGACATTCGCAAGACATACAAGACGCTCGAAGCGATGCAGCGCGAAGGCATGCTGTTGCTGGTGCACGGCGAAGTCACGTCGCCCGACATCGACATCTTCGATCGCGAAGCGGTGTTCATCGACGAGCAGTTGATCCCGCTGCGCCGCGATTTCCCGGAATTGAAAATCGTGATGGAACACATCACGACGAAAGAAGCCGCGCAGTACGTCGCAGGCGGCGACGCGCATCTTGCTGCGACGATCACCGCGCATCACTTGCTGTTCAATCGCAACGCGATCTTCACCGGCGGCATCCGGCCGCACTACTACTGCCTGCCAGTGCTCAAGCGCGAAGTGCATCGCATCGCGTTGGTCGATGCGGCGACGAGTGGCAACGCGAAGTTCTTCGCGGGCACCGACAGCGCGCCGCATCCCGCGCAATTGAAGGAACACGCGCTGGGCTGCGCAGGCTGCTACACGGCGCATGCCGCGATGGAGATGTACGCCGAAGCATTCGACCGCGCGGGCGCGTTGAGCAAGCTCGAAGCGTTCACCAGCTTCAACGGCGCGGACTTCTACGGCCTGCCGCGCAACACGGGCACGGTCACGCTCATGCGCAAGCCGTGGCCCGTGCCGGACGCGTATGCCTTCGGTGACGCGCAGCTCAAGCCGCTGATGGCGGGCGAGACGCTGCAATGGAAACTTGAACCGGCCCCGCTCGGCCGCATCTAAGGTTGTGGGCATTGCCCTGTGGAGAAACCAATCTTGGCTAAACGCGTTTTTCTTTTCCTCGCGACCAACTTCGCCGTGATCGTGGTGCTCGGCGTCGTCGGCTCGCTGTTCGGCGTCAACAGCTACCTCACCGCGCAGGGCATGAATTTCACGGGCCTGCTCGCTTTCGCTTTCGTCATCGGTTTTGGCGGCGCGATCATTTCGCTGTTGCTGTCGAAGCCGCTCGCCAAGTGGACGTCCGGCGTGCGCGTGATCACCGGCAATGAAGGCGCGGACGAAGCGTGGATCGTCAACACCGTGCGCAACCTCGCGCAACGCGCCGGCATCGGCATGCCCGAGGTCGGCATCTTCGAAGGCGAGCCCAATGCATTCGCCACGGGCGCGTTCAAGAACAGCGCGCTGGTGGCTGTCTCCACGGGCCTGCTGCAAGGCATGACGCGCGACGAGATCGAAGCGGTGGTCGGCCACGAGATCACGCACATCTCCAACGGCGACATGGTGACGATGACGCTCATCCAGGGCGTGATGAACACGTTCGTGGTGTTCCTGTCGCGCGTGATCGGCTATGCGGTGGACGGCTGGCTGTCGGGCGGTCGCAATCGCCGCGGGCCGGGCATCGGCTACTACATCAGCACCATCGTGCTCGACATCGTGCTGGGCTTCCTCGCCGCGATCATCGTCGCGTGGTTTTCGCGCCAGCGCGAGTTCCGCGCGGACTTCGGCTCGACGCAACTGCTCGGCAACAAGCAGCAGATGATCAACGCGCTGGCGCGTCTCGGCGGCATGGCGCCGGGCGAATTGCCCAAGAGCTTGCAGGCGATGGGCATCACGTCGGGCGTGGGCAAGTTGTTCTCGACGCATCCGCCGATCGAAGAACGCATCGCGGCGCTGCAGGCTGCTTAGGGCATGTCACCCCGGGCTTGACCCGGGGTCGTCGGCGCTCATCCCGCACGACATTGCCACCGCCTCACCCACCCTGATCCCATCAACACCCGCGGACAAAATCCCACCCGCATAACCCGCGCCTTCCCCTGCCGGATACAGCCCGCGCACATTCACGCTCTGCAAATCCTCACCGCGCGTGATGCGCAGCGGCGATGACGTGCGCGTCTCCACACCGGTCAGCACCGCATCGGGCATGTCGTAGCCGCGAAGCTTGCGGCCGAAAGCGGGCAGCGCCTCGCGCATCGCTTCGATCGCAAAGGAGGGCAACGCTTCATGCAAATTGCCCAGCTTTACGCCGGGCTTGTAAGAAGGAATCACGCTGCCGAATTCGCTCGACGCGCGGCCTGCGATGAAGTCGCCGACCAGCTGGCCTGGCGCGTCGTAGTTGCCGCCGCCCAGAACGAAAGCGCGCGACTCCAGCTCGCGCTGCAGCACCACGCCTGCAAGCGGGCTGCCGGGATAGTCGCGCTGCGGCTCGATGCCCACGACGATGCCCGCGTTCGCATTGCGCTCGTTGCGCGAGTACTGGCTCATGCCGTTGGTGACGACGCGCTGCGGCTCCGACGTTGCGGCCACCACTGTTCCGCCGGGGCACATGCAGAAGCTGTAGACCGATCGACCATTCGCCGCGTGATGCACAAGCTTGTAGTCCGCCGCGCCGAGCAGCGGATGGCCCGCGTGCCTGCCCCAACGCGCACGGTCGATCACGCCTTGCGGATGTTCGACGCGAAAGCCGATCGAGAACGGCTTCGCTTCCATGAACACACCGCGTTCATGCAGCATTTCGAACGTATCGCGCGAGCTGTGTCCGAGCGCAAGCACGACACGATCGGCGCGCAACTCGCTCGTTGTGCCGTGTCGCTGGTCCAGCACCGTGAGCCCGCGCACAGCGCCGTCTTTGATGTGCAGGTCGGTCACGCGCATGCCAAAGCGAATCTCGCCGCCGAGACGTTCGATCTCCGCGCGCATGTTCTCGACGACCTTCACTAGCTTGAACGTGCCGATGTGCGGATGCGCGACGTACAAAATTTCCTCGGGCGCGCCGGCTTTGACGAACTCCGTCACGACCTTGCGGCCAAGATGACGCGGGTCCTTGATCTGGCTGTACAGCTTGCCGTCGGAGAACGTGCCCGCGCCGCCTTCGCCGAACTGCACGTTGCTTTCGGGGTCGAGTTCGCGCTTGCGCCACAGGCCCCAGGTGTCCTTCGTGCGTTCGCGCACGGCCTTGCCGCGTTCGAGCACGATGGGCTTCGCGCCCATCTGCGCAAGCACCAGCGCCGCGAAAATGCCGCAAGGCCCGAACCCGACAACGATCGGCCGCAGCGCAGGCGCCGAATCGAAGCGCGCCGGTGCGTGCCACTGCATGTCGGGCGTTGCGTTGACATGCGGGTCTTGCTCGAAGCGCGCGAGCGTCGCGGCCTCGGCACTCGCATCGGCGAGCGCAACATCGACGATATAGACCGCGAACAGTTCGGCCTTGCGCGCATCGAAGCTGCGCTTGAAGACGTCGATGCGCTCGATCTGCTCGGGCGTGATGTGCAGCTTCTTCGCGGCGAGTGCGCGCAATGCGGCGACGGGATGCTCGCCTTCTTCAGGCGACGCGGGGGCCGGCAGCGCGGCCAGCGGCAACTTGATTTCGCTGATTCGGATCATCGCTTCGGGCCCGTGTCGAGCGGGCAAATGAAGTGCGGGGATAATACGCCCCGTGAAGCCCGCCTGGCCGTCGCTGGTGCCGCATGGGAAACCTGGCACTGGAGGAACGTCCGGACTGCACAGGGCAGCGTAGCAGGTAACACCTGTCCGCCGTGAGGCGAGGATCAGAGCAACAGAGACGAGTCTTGCATGCCGCAAGGTGTGCAAGGGTGAAACGGGCAATCTCTACGCGCAGCAATACCAAATAGGCCGGCATCGATGCGGCCCGCGGAGCCGGCGGGTAGGTAGCACCGAGCCGAAGGGTGACCTTCGGCCCAGATGAATGACGGTCACGTCCCGCAAGGGATGCACAGAATCCGGCGTATGGCGTGCTTCACACTTTTCATCGTCGCGGCGTAGGATCGGCCGCATGCTTCCCGAATCGATGTTTGCGATGGCGGCCGATACGCAGGCTCACGCGCTCGTCGCCGTTCGCAAACCTCTGCCCGCTGTGGGTGAGCACGATGTGCTGGTGCGAATGCTCGCATGTGGCGTCTGCCGAACCGACCTGCACGTGCTCGATGCCGAACTGCCGCCGCATCGGCCGCATGTCGTTCCCGGCCATGAAGTCGTGGGCGAAGTGGTGGCCTGCGGCTCGAACGCGGTGCGCTTCAAGATCGGCGAGCGAGTGGGAATCCCGTGGCTCGGCCACACTTGCGGGCACTGCGATTTCTGCCGAATGCAGTGCGAGAACCTGTGCGACACGCCCGAGTTCACCGGCTATGACCGCGACGGCGGCTACGCCGAATATTGCGCGGCCGACGAGCGATTCTGTTTCCGGCTTCCTTCGAGATACGACGCCGTGCATGCCGCGCCGCTGCTGTGTGCTGGGTTGATCGGCTTTCGCACATGGCGCATCGCAGGCGGCGCGCAACCGAAGCGCATCGGGCTGTGGGGTTTCGGCGCGGCGGCGCACATCGTCTGCCAGCTCGCCGTGGCGCAAGGGCAGGAGGTCTATGCATTCACGCGAAGCGGCGACGATGCGGGGCAAGCCTTCGCGCGCGAGGTGGGCGCCGTGTGGGCCGGCGCGAGCGATGAGCGCCCACCCGTCCTGCTCGATGCGAGCCTGATCTTCGCGCCTGTGGGGCTGCTCGTGCCTGCCGCGCTCGCCGTCGCGCGCAAGGGCGGCGTGGTTGTGTGCGGCGGCATTCACATGAGCCCGATTCCGTCGTTCGAATATTCGCTGCTGTGGGGCGAGCGCGAATTGAAATCGGTTGCGAACCTCACGCGCGAGGACGGCGAAGCTTTCTTCGCGCTGCTCGAGCAATTGGACGTAAAGACCCATGTCCAGCCGTTCGCGCTGGCCGATGCGAACGAGGCAATTGCCGCTGTGCGCAACGGCACGCTCAACGGCGCCGCCGTTCTCGTGCCCTGATCAGAGCAGCCCGAGCGCCTCGATCCGCTGCACATGCGCGAGCAGCGAGCGCTGCGCGATCGGCCATATGCGCGGCGGCACGTCGTCGTAGGCGAGCTTTACCCAATCTTCCATCGACCCTTGCGGAATCGCGCGCATCGCGGCGATGACCTTTGCTTCGCGCGCCAGGCGATGCGATTTGAGATGCGCGATCGCCTTCGGCGCGAAGCCCAGCACGTAGCCGTGCGCGGGCAGGATGAAATCGATGCCGTATTGCTCGCAGGTTGCAATGAGCTTGTCCAGCGATTCGATGTAGTCGGTCATGTCGCCGTCGGGCGGATCGACCACGGTGGTGCTGCCATTGAGCACATGGTCGCCGGAGAAGAGCAGCGCATCTTCGACCAGCACAAAGCAAGTGTGGTTCGCGGCGTGGCCCGGCGTGTGGATTGCGCGCAAGGTGTGACGCACGCCGTCACCATTGCGATTGCTTTCGACGAACACCTCTTCGCCGTCGGCGATCTCGCGATCGGGCGTGAACTCGCTCGCTGCGCGTGCCGTGGGCTTCGACGCAAGCCCGATGATCGGCGGCTTGTTCGCGCACAGCGCCTGCAATGGCCGCGCGCCGGGTGAATGGTCCGGATGCGAATGCGTGCACAGGATGATGCGGATGTCGCTGCCCGCCATGCGCCAGAGCCTGTCGATGTGTTCGGGCTCGTTCGGGCCGGGGTCGATCGCGATGTAGCCCGTGGCTGCGTCGCCGACGAGATAGCTGTTGGTGCCGGGGCCGGTCATCACGCCGGGGTTCGGAGCTGTCAGGCGCATCACGTTTTTCAGAAGCGGCACGGGTCGGTCGCTACGCCATTCGACGTGCGGCATATCGGGCTCGCGTTGCGGATGCAACAACTGGGAGGGTCGAACCATGGCAATGATTATCTTCGCTGGGCAATCTCTTCGATAATCGCGCCATGCGCATCCGCTTCACGAAGATGCAAGGCGCGGGCAACGACTTCGTCGTGCTCGACGAAACCCGCGCGCCGCTTCACCTTTCCGCCGCGCAATACCGGTGGCTCGCCGATCGTCACTTCGGTGTCGGCGCCGATCAAGTGCTGTCGGTGCGCCCCGCGCCGAAGGACGGCATCGATTTCGAATACGTGATCCACAACGCCGACGGCGGCGAAGTCGAACAGTGCGGCAACGGCGCGCGCTGTTTCGTGCGCTATGTGGTCGACAAGAAACTCACCAGCAAGAACACGCTGCGCGTGCAGACGCTGTCGGGCGTGATCGAGCCGCGTCTCGATGCCGATGGGCGCGTCACGGTGGACATGGGCCCGCCCATTTTTGAAACTGCAAAAGTCCCGTTCGACGCTGCGGGCCTCAACCCGATCGCCCAGGGCAATTGGCACAAGTGGCATCTTGCACTGGGCACCAACGCGGGCGAAGCAATGATCTCGGTGGCCGTGCTGTCGATGGGCAACCCGCATGCCGTGCAGGAGGTGCCGGATATCGATGCCGCGCCCGTGCGCACGCAAGGCCCGGCGATCGAAGGGCACTCGCGCTTCCCGAGACGCGTGAACGCAGGCTATATGCAGATTGTCGATCGCACGCACATTCGCTTGCGCGTGTGGGAGCGCGGCGCGGGCGAGACGCTCGCTTGCGGCACCGGCGCTTGCGCGGCAGTGGTCGCGGGGATCAAACTCGGCAAGCTCGACAAGCGCGTGGACGTCCAAACGCGCGGCGGCCTGCTCACGATCGAATGGCGCGGCGAAGGATCGGTGATGATGACCGGCCCGGCCGTCACTGTGTTCGAAGGCGAAATAGAGGTTCCCGATTCACCATGACATGAGCCGCACGGCCGCTCCGAAGGCTCATAGCACCGCAGCCCAAAGGGCGAAGGTTTCCAATGACTAACAACATGAACCCGATCACCGAGGACGACATCGCGAGCTGGCTCGCGAACACGCCCGATTTCTTCGAGCGCCATGCGTCGCTGCTGGCAAGCGTGCACCTCACCAGCCCGCACGGCAATCGCGCGGTGAGCCTGCAGGAGCGGCAAGCCGAGATGCTGCGCGAAAAGATCAAGGTGCTGGAGCATCGCATCATGGACATGGTGCGGCACGGCAACGAGAACCTGATCATCTCCGACCGCCTGCAACGCTGGGCGCGCAACATCTTCCTCGTGCAATCTGGACGCGCGCTGCCCGCGAGCATCGTCGCCGAGGTGCAGTCGCAGTTCATGGTGCCGCAGGTCGCGATCAAGGTGTGGGGCGTGGACGCCAAGTACGGCAAGGAGCCTTTCGCCGATGGCGTGACGGACGACGCGAAGGCCTTCGCGTCGTCGCTCACGCAGCCTTATGTCGGCGTGAACTCCGGCTTCGAGGCTGTGCAGTGGCTCGAAGACCCCGGGATGGCGATGTCGGTCGCGCTGATCCCGCTGCGGCAAGGCGCGTCGAGCGACGCCAGCGCCGCGTTCGGCATGCTGGTGCTTTCGTCGCCCGATCCGCAGCGGTTCTCCGACGGCATGGGCACTGATTTCCTCGAGCGCATCTCCGAGCTGGCCAGCGCCGCGCTCTCGCGCCTGCGCAAGGAGTGACAGTCGTGTCGGGTAGCGCGTCCCTCGTCGAACGCTACCTCGAACATGTGCGCGTCGAAAAGCGCCTGGCGCAGCGCACGGTGGAACTCTATGCGCTCGACTTGCAAAGGCTCACCGACAACGCCAAGAAGGCCGACGTCGACATCACTCGAGTGCAGAACGCGCATGTGCGGCGATGGGTTGCGCAGATGCACGGGGCGGGGCGCAGCGGCAGAGGCATTGCGCTGATTCTTTCCGGCTGGCGCGGCTTCTACGCGTGGCTCGGCAAGCAAGGGCTTGTGGCGAGCAATCCCGTGACGGACGTGCGCGCACCGAAGCAACCCAAGCCTTTGCCAAAAGCGCTGAGCGTGGACGATTCCATGCAGCTAGCGGAATACGCCGATGCCGATGCCGATCCGCAACTCGAAGCGCGCGACGCAGCGATTGTCGAGCTGCTGTATGGATGCGGCTTGCGTGTGGGCGAATTGGTCGGGCTCGATGTTGCTGCGAGCGCAACCGCGCGCGGCTGGATCGATCTCGACGAAGGCGAAGCGCATGTGCTTGGCAAAGGCAGCAAGCGGCGCACCGTGCCTGTGGGGCGCAAAGCGGTCGAAGCGTTGCGTCAATGGCTTTCAGTGCGTGGCGAACATGTCGAGCCCGCGCTCTTCACCGGCAAGAATGGCACGCGCCTTTCCGCGCAAAGCGTGTGGGCGCGATTGAAACGGCGCAGCTTGCTCGCGGGCCTTGCGACGCCGGTGCATCCGCACATGCTTCGGCATTCGTTCGCGAGCCACGTGCTGCAATCGAGCCAGGACTTGCGCGCGGTGCAGGAGCTATTGGGCCACGCCAACATCACGACGACGCAGGTCTATACGCGGCTGGATTTCCAGCATCTCGCGAAGGCATATGACGCGGCGCATCCGCGGGCGCAGAGGAAGAAGAAGGCCTGAGAGCGCAGGCGGCCTCAGCGTCTTGCCTCGATGATGACGTTCGGCATTGCTTGCTTCAATGCTTCGATCTCGGAAGGCTTCACACCACAGGAGCTGTCGAAGACGATCGACCTGAGCCCCGGGATGTTCGCGAGGCACTGCAAGTCTCGCGCCCGAACCGGCGTGTCGTAGAACTCGATCTGCTGAAGGGCCTGCAGGCGATCGAGCTGAGCCAGACTCTCCGCCCGGGCATTGCACACACACAGACTCCTCAGGTTCGGCAATTGCGCACTCAGTTCGAAAAGCCGCGCGACTTCGACCTCATCCCAATCGGCAAACTCCAGATTCTCAAGCTTCGGCGGAAAATGGGTCGGCGGTGCGGCGTCGGTCCGTAGACGAGTCAGAGTGGACAGTGCACTCATATCAGGCAGGGGCAAGAGCGTTGCTGCCTCCTCCCACCTCAGTTCACGAAGGCGCGGCAAGCTCGTCAGGTGCCGCATCTCTTCGGGCACGAGGTGAGTACAGCCCCACAGGTCGAGGACTTCCAGGGTTGAAGGGCCCGCCTCGAGTGTTGTGATGGCGCTGCTGACCAGCGACAGTTCTTTCAATCCGCGCATCACCGTAAAGTCGCCAAGACACCGCGCGTTGGAATAGGAGAGAGTGCAGACGCTCGCGGGCAGCTGGGCGAGGCCTTCGGGCGTCGTCATCGTCGAGTCCAACGCCACCTCCCGCAGCGGCAGATCGGTCAGCTTTGCCAGCGTCTCGTTGGTCACGCCGTATTGCTGGCGCAGTTCCAGATGATGGAGATTTTTCAACGATTGCAGTCCGTTCAGGTGGTCATCCTGAATGAAGCCGCGGACCGAACCCGCCATCAATTGCGCGCTGCTCAATGAAAGCCATTCGAGAGCGGACAGGTGTGACCACTGCCCGCCTTGCACGCACGAGATGGGCAATATGTTGCCTTCCATATCGAGCACTCGGAGCGTCCGAGGCAGCGCGTCGATTCTGCTCGATAAACTCCAGCTCGCGCCGGGAGCGAGATGCAGCTCTTCGAGCCTTGTGGCCGACGCAATGGATTCAGGGTTGAACATCCATACCGGGCCGGGGCGAAGGCATCTCAGGGCCGGCAGCAGCTGTGTTGCTCGCAGCAAAGTTTCATGGGTCAGAGCGGTGCGCAGCAAAGCGCAATCGAGTCGGCGCACTCGCTCGAGAGCAGGCCTATTCGATGGCTGGAGCCACGCCATGAGCTGCTCCATGGATTCCGGCCGCAGCTCGATTGCCAGCGGCTCGCCGTGAAGCTGGCGCGACGTGCCGGCCATCGCGCTGATGTCCCGCGGAGAGAGGAACGATGCCACGCGATGACGCAGATCCGGCGGCTGCATACCAAGCAGATGCGCTTGCGTATAGCGTTGCAGGACTCGCGGCGGTTCCGGTTGTCCGGTTTGCGTCGACGAAGGGCCCGATTTACCTTGACCGTCGGCGGGCGCTTCGGGATTCACTCTCGATGCGCCGGTGCTTCCGATTTCCATTGAGTCACTCCAGTGGGATTACCCGACTGAGTGACCGCGCAAGCGGCAAGGTTCCGTCGCTGCTTCAGGATGTGAGCGTGAACACCGCCCGCTTGCTCTCCGGCGAAACGTTCGCAAGCAAGCCTTCAAGACGATTGATGACCTGCTGCGCGTCGGCGCGCTGCGTCGGCACGATGGTCTGCGCCACGCGCACTTGCGCGACCCAATCGATCGGCTTGTCCTTGAACGGCATCAGGCAGCGCGCGACGATGCGCGGGCCTTCCGTCGCGGCTTCTTCGGGCGACAGCGGGCCTTCGATGAGCATGCCAAAGCGCAAGTCGCCCAGGCGCGCGACCGAATCGATGTCGCGCGCGGCCGCGAGCAAACGGCCCGCCACTTGCAGCGGCAACTCCTCGGCCGAACGCGCGCCGTAGTTCTTGCGAATCAGATCGACGTTGATGATGTCGATCACGAGCACCGCGCTTTGATATTTCAATCGCGTCGATCGCGCCATCATGCGGCCCAGGCCTTGCGCGAACATCTGCGCGTTGCCAAGACCTGTCGCTGGGTCGATCTTGTCGAAGCCTTGCAGGCGACGGTTGTGTTCGCGCCTCTGCTGGCTGCGCAAAATCAGGATCAGGAAAATGATCGGCAGCTCTGTGGACATGCCGAGTTGCAAACCGTGTTCGGCCCAGAAGCCCAGCGGGATCAAGCCCGCGGAACGTGCGAGCGGAAAGATCGACGCCAACGCTACAGGCAGCGAACCGAGCAGCAACCAGCCGGCCCAGCGGTCACCGCGCTCCGCGGCCCAGACAAGCGCGCCAAGGCCGATCGTGCCTGCGATGGCGATGTACGGCAGGCCCAATCGAATGCGCAGCGACGGATCGACAAGCGTCATCGCGGTTGCAATGCCGAGCGAAGCGACACCAACAAACACCAGCAGCCAGTGAAACGCGCGCGAACGCTGCTGCATCGACGCGACTTCGGAGAAGAACAATTGCAGCGACCCGACCGCGAGCACAGGCAGGATGAAAGCCGATTGGTCGTTCCACCACGGCGAATCGGGCCACAGGTCGAGCCCCGCGATGCCCGTGAGCGACGCCTGCGTCAGGCCCAGCAGCAGCACGCTGATAGCGAAGAGCGCGTAGGTCATGTCGCGCATCGATATTGCGCTGAGCACCGCGAGCACGACCGCCAGGCCCGCAAGGCCAAAATAGATGCCCAGCAGCACGGCGGCTTGCTGTTCATCACGCAGCAAGTAGCTTTCGCTGACGAACTGGATCGGCGCGCTGAAGCTGTGCGAATGCTGGATCTTGATCAGGTATTCCTGCTGCCCGGTCGCGAGCGGCAGCAGCGGATAGCGATGCGGCACGGGCCATTCGCTCACCGCGATGGTGTCGCCCGCGGCCTGGCCCCATGCGCCGACGCCTTCCAGCGGATAGAGCGTGATCTTGTCGAGCGACGGGTAGGGCACCTGCAGGTACCAGCGTTCGGAGCTGGGCACCGACAACGTGAAGCGCATCCACAGCACGCTGCGCGCCGAGAGGTTGTAGACGTTGCCTTCGGCAGTGGGCGTCCACGAGATCGCGGTTCCGTCGGCGGCGTCTTCTGTGGAGACTTGCCCCTCGGTATCGAGCCACGACACACCCGCATCGCCGAGCAGCACCGGCTGGTGCGCGGAGTCGAGCGGAATCACGCGCCCGGCATACGCGCAGCGCGCCCCGGCAGTCATCAGCAGGAGGGCGGCGACGATCCACAGTCGCCAGGTCCTTCGCATGTCCCGTACTCCTTAACGCCGACAATATAGCGAATGAAGAGCATTCGACTGAGGGAAAGCAAGGAGCGGTCGCTTCGGAGACAGCATCCGTGGGTTTTCGATACAGCCATCA
>Ga0265314_10004856_pt1 | contig 12295 bp, 6 predicted proteins | sample 4126metaG_FD_203106 | JGI IMG/M metagenome (GOLD analysis project Ga0265314, IMG submission 203106) | Rhizosphere microbial communities from Carex aquatilis grown in University of Washington, Seatle, WA, United States - 4-1-26 metaG | ecosystem: Host-associated > Plants > Roots > Rhizosphere >... | reverse complement strand
GCCAGCCCGGCGCCAACGTCATCGAAACCGTGCAGCGCGTGCGCGCCGAGCTGCCGCGCCTGCGCCGCGCCATGCCGGCCAGCGTCTCGCTCACCATCGTCAACGACCGCACCACCACCATCCGCGCCTCGATCCACGACGTGCAGTTCACGCTGATGCTCAGCGTGGTCTTGGTGGTGTTGGTGGTCTTGATCTTCCTGCGCACCATCCGTGCCACCATCATCGCCGGCGTGGCGTTGCCGCTGTCGCTGATCGCCACCTTCGGCGTGATGTGGTTCTGCGGATTCTCACTGGATAACCTCTCTTTGATGGCGCTGACCATCGGCACTGGCTTCGTGGTCGACGACGCCATCGTCATGATCGAGAACATCGTGCGCCACATGGAGAATGGCGAGCGGCCGCTCGAGGCGGCGCTACGCGGCGCCCGCGAGATCGGCTTCACCGTGATCTCGCTGACGCTGTCGCTGATCGCGGTGTTCATCCCGCTTTTGTTCATGACGGGCCTCGTCGGGCGCATGTTCCGCGAGTTCGCGCTGACGCTGACCATCGCGGTGGTTGCCTCGGCCGTGGTGTCGCTGACGCTGACGCCGATGATGTGCTCCCGCCTGCTGCGCCACAGCGAGGGCGAGAGCGAGGGCGACGGAAACGCCATTCTGCGCGGCTTCCACAATCTGCTCGAAGGCACGATCGCCTTTTATCACCGCACGCTGGTCTGGGTGCTGCGCCACCAGGGCAAGACGCTGCTCGTGACGCTGGCGACGCTCGCCGCCACCATCCTGCTCTATGCGTTCATGCCGAAAGGCTTCCTGCCGCTGCAGGACACCGGGCTGATCACCGCCGTGACCGAAGCCGGTACCGATGTCTCCTTCACCGAGATGCAGCGTCGCCAGCACACGGTGGAGGACGTGGTGCGCGCCGATCCCGACGTCGCCGGTGTGGTCTCCGTGATCGGGGTGAGCCCGCTCAACACCACGCCCAATGCCGGGCGGCTGGCCATCTCGCTGAAGCCGCGCGACGAGCGGGCGACCCGCATCGACGCGATCATCGCGCGACTGAAGGACAAGGTCGCCGATATTCCCGGCATGACGGTCTATTTCCAGGCCACGCAGGACATCCAGATCTCCACGCGGGCAAGCCGTGCGCAGTATCAATATACCTTGGTTGGCACCGACGCCGCCGAGGTGGTCGACTGGGGCGCCAAGCTCGTGCGCAAGCTGCGCGGCAGCCCGGCCTTCGAGGAAGTCGCCTCCGAGGCGCAGGAGGGCGGCCCGCGCGTCAACGTCGACGTCGATCGCGAGCAGGCAGGGCGGCTCGGCGTGTCGATGCAGAGCATCACCGATACGCTCAACGACGCCTTCGGCCAGCGGCAGATCTCAACCATCTACGGCCAGGCCAACCAGTACCGCGTCATCCTGGAGGCGCAGCCGCGCTACCAGCAGGACCCGACCGCGCTCGGCAAGCTCTACGTCACCGGCGCCAGCACCAGCAACGGCACCGCCGCCACCGCCGGCAACACCGCCAGCGGCACCACCAACACCAATACCACCGCGACCCCAAACGCCGTTACTTCGAGTAACCAAGTCCCGCTCGCGGCTTTTGCGCGTTTCGTGAACACGTCGGCGCCGCTGTCGATCGCGCACCAGGAGCAGTTTCCCTCGGTCACGATCAGCTTCGATATGGCGCACGGCTACGCGCTCTCCGACGCGGTGCGGCTGATCGACTCCGCGCAGCAGGAACTCGGCATACCGACATCGGTGACCGGCAGCTTCTCCGGCGACGCCGCCGAATTTTCCAAGTCGCTCGCCGGCGAACCGTGGCTGCTGCTCGCCGCCGCCATCACGATCTACATCGTGCTCGGCGTCCTGTATGAAAGCTTCATCCACCCACTCACCATTCTGTCCACGCTTCCCTCGGCCGGCGTCGGGGCGCTGCTGGCACTGATGCTGTTCGGCTACGACCTGTCGGTGATCGCGCTGATCGGCATCGTGCTCTTGATGGGCATCGTGAAGAAGAACGCCATCCTGATGATCGACTTCGCCATCGAGGCGGAACGGCACCAGGGCCTATCGCCGGAGGAATCGATCGTGCAGGCGGCGCTGCTGCGGTTCCGCCCGATCATGATGACCACGCTCGCCGCGCTGTTCGGCGCGCTGCCGCTGGCGCTGGAAGGCGGCACCGGTTCGGAGCTGCGCAATCCGCTCGGCATCACCATCATCGGCGGCCTGCTGCTCAGCCAGTTGCTGACGCTCTACACCACGCCGGTGATCTATCTCTACATGGAGCGGCTGCGCGCCCGCTTCGCACCCGCGCTGTCGCCCGAGCCGCCGCCACGGCTAGCGCCGCGTCGCGCGCGACGGCGTCCCGCGGAGTGAGGCCGATGAACCAACCTCCGCTCATTCCCGCGCAAGCGGGAATCCAGAGCCCCAAGCTCAGGGCTAGCGAGCAACTTCGCTGGGTCCCCGCCTTCGCGGGGACGAGCGGGAGATGCGGCCCATGAATTTCTCCTGGCCCTTCATCCGCAGACCGATCGGCACCACGCTGATGGCGATTGGGCTGTTCCTGGTCGGCGCGGTGGCCTACGTCTTCCTGCCGGTCGCCAGCCTGCCGAGCGTCGACCTGCCGACCATCAACGTCAGCGCAAACCGTCCCGGCGCCGATCCAAACGTGATGGCCGCCACGATTGCCGCGCCGCTCGAGCGCCGCCTCGGCGAGATCTCCGGCGTCACCGAGCTCACCTCGGTGTCCTCGCTCGGAAACTCGCGCATCACCATTCAGTTCGATCTCTCGCGCAGCATCGAAGGCGCCGCGCGCGACGTGCAGGCCGCGCTCAACGCCGCGCTCAGCGACCTGCCCGGCGACCTGCCGACGCTGCCGACCTTCCGCAAGGCGAACCCTGCGGCAGCGCCGATTCTCATCCTGGCGCTGACGTCGAAAACCATGCCGAGCAGCGCCATCTTCGACGCCGCCGACACCGTGATCGCGCAGCGGCTCTCCCAGGTAGACGGCGTCGCCGACGTCACCGTCGCCGGCTCCGAGCAGCCGGCGCTGCGCGTGCGCGTCGATCCCGACCGGCTTTCCGCCATGGGACTTTCCATGGAGGACGTGCGCACGGCGATCGCCAATTCCAACGCGCAGGGGCCGATCGGCACATTCGACGGCGACAGGCGCGCCGTGTCGATCGGCATCAACGACCAGTTGCGCAACGCCGACGAATACGACCCGATGGTGGTGAAGACGGCGAACGGCACGGTTATCCGTCTGTCGAGCGTCGCCACGATCCGCGCCAGCGTGCGCAACACGCTCGCCGCGGGCTGGTACAACAGCAGCCCGTCCGTGCTGCTGATCATCACCAAGCAGGGCAATGCCAACGTCATCGAGACGGTTGACCGCATCTACGACCTGCTGCCCGAACTGCGGCAATGGGTCCCGGCCGGGCTCGACATCTCGGTACTCACCGACCGCACGCAGACCATCCGCGCCAGCGTGCACGACATGCAACTCACGCTCGGCGCCACGGTGATTCTGGTGATGATGGTGGTGGCGGTGTTCCTGCGCCGCATGGCGCCGACAGTCGCCGCCGGCGTCACTGTGCCGCTGTCGCTCGCCGGCACCTGCGCGGCGATGTGGGCGGCCGGCTTCTCCATCGACAATTTATCGCTGATGGCCCTGGCGGTGAGCGTCGGTTTCGTCGTCGACGATGCCATCGTGATGATCGAAAACATGTTCCGCAATCTGGAAGCCGGCGCCAATCCGCTGCGCGCCACCTTGGCCGGCGCCAAGCAGATCGGCTTCACCGTGGTGTCGATCTCGGTCTCACTGATCGCGGCCTTCATTCCGCTGCTGTTCATGGGCGGCATCCAGGGCCGACTGTTCCGCGAATTCTCGGTCACGCTGGTCTTCGCCATTGCGGTGTCCACCGTGGTGTCGCTGTCGGTGACGCCGATGATCTGCGCCTATTTCGTGCGCGAGCCGCCGAGCCGCGACGGTACCTGGTTCGACCGCCGGGTGGAGGGACTGCTGGCGCGCATGGTGCGCTTCTACGACCGCACGCTGACCTTCACGCTCGAGCACCGCATGCTGGCGCTGGCGGTGTTCTTCGCGACCATCGTGCTGACGGTCGCCCTCTTCATCAATACGCCGAAAGGGACCTTCCCGCAGGACGATACGGGACTGATCTTCGGCGGCACGCAGGCCTCGACCGACATCTCCTTCGAGGCGATGAAGGACCTGCAGTTGAAGGCGATGAATATCGTGCTGGCCGACCCCGCCGTGGCGGGGCTCGGTTCGTCGGTCGGCGCGTCCGGCTTCAACGCCTCGGTCAATCGCGGGCGGCTGTTCATCAGCCTGAAGCCGCTGGCCGAGCGCAACTACGCCACCACGCTGCAGGTCGTCAACCGCCTGCGCGGCAAGCTCAACACCATTCCCGGAATGCGCGTCTTCATGTTCCCGGCGCAGGACCTGCGCGTCGGCGGCCGCCAGAGCGACGCGCAGTACCAGTTCACGCTGTGGAGCTCCGACATCGACCAACTGCAGGCCTGGGTGCCGAAGGTCGTCGACCGCGTCAAAGCGTTACCGGAGGTGATCGACGTCACCACCGACCGCGAGCAAGGCGGCCTGCAGGCCAACGTCACCATCGACCGCAAGGCGGCGGCGCGGTTCGGCGTGCGCGTGCAGGACATCGACAACGCGCTCAACAATGCATTCTCGCAACGGCAGATCTCGACGATCTACACCACGCGCAACCAGTATCGCGTCATCCTGGAAGTGGACGATAAGTTCAAGCGCGACCCGAGCGACCTGTCCAATCTCTACGTGCCCGGCAACGGCAATGCGCAGGTGCCGCTCACCGCCGTGGCCACGGTCGAACGCGGCATCGCGCCTCTGGTGGTGAACCACCAGGGGCAGTTCCCGGCGGTGACCATTACCTACAATCTCGCGCCCGGCGCCTTGCTCGAGGAGGCGACCGCCGCGCTGTCGCAGGCCGTGGCGGAAATGCATCTGCCCGACATCATCCACGCGGAGTTCTCCGGCGACATCCAGGCCTACAAGCAGAGCGCCGGCGCGCAGCCGCTGCTGCTGCTTGCGGCACTGATCGCGGTCTACATCGTGCTCGGCGTGCTGTACGAGAGCCTGGTACATCCGCTCACCATCATCTCGACGCTGCCGTCGGCGGGCTTGGGTGCGCTGCTGGCGCTGCAGATCTCCGGCGCCGAGCTGACCTTGATCGCCTTCATCGGCATCATCCTGCTGATCGGCATCGTGAAGAAGAACGGCATCATGATGGTCGACTTCGCGCTCGAGGGAGAGCGCCGGCGTGGGCTTCCGCCGCTCAAGGCGATCCACGAGGCCTGTCTGGAGCGTTTCCGCCCGATTCTGATGACGACGCTTGCCGCCATGCTCGGCGCGGTGCCGCTGGTGATCGCTTCGGGACCCGGCTCCGAACTGCGGCGGCCGCTCGGCATCACCATCATCGGCGGGCTTTTGGTGAGCCAGGTGCTCACGCTCTACACGACGCCGGTGATCTATCTGCTGCTCGACCGGCTGCACCGCAAATTGGGCGGCGCGGCGCCGAGCTTCATCCGCCGCCGCCCGCCGCTGCCGGAAGGCCCGAGTTCGCAGCCGGCGGAGTGAGTGCTGGACGAACTGTCCGTCATTGCGAGCGAAGCGAAGCAATCCAGAGCTTCAAGTTCCGACTGGATTGCTTCGTCGGCTGCGCCTCCTCGCAATGACGGTTCCTTTACCCCTGCGAGATGAATTTCGTGTTCAGATAAGCCTGCAGGCCTTCGATGCCGCCTTCCGAACCATAGCCGGACTCCTTTACGCCGCCGAACGGTGTTTCCGGCGTCGATACGGCAATGCTGTTGACGCCGACCATGCCGGACTGGATGGCATCGCCGATCGCCGTCGCCGTGGCGCCCGAGGAGGTGAAGGCGTAGGCCGCGAGCCCGTAAGGCAGCGAGTTGGCACGCTCGACCACCTCGTCGAAGGTCTTGAACGGCACGATCGGCGCCAGCGGGCCGAACGGCTCGTCCTTCATGACCTTGGCGTCGTCCGGGATGTCGGTGATCACCGTCGGCTCGAAGAAGAATCCCTGGTTGCCGTGGCGCGAGCCGCCGGTCTGGATCTTGCCGCCCTTGGCCTTGGCGTCGTTAACGAAGGTCTCCATCGCGTCGAGCCGGCGCGGATTGGCCAGCGGCCCGAGCGTGATGCCCTTCTCCAATCCGTCGCCCATCTTGAGGCTCTTGGCGTATTCGGTGAAGCGCGCGACGAACTTCGCGTAGGACGGCTCCTGCACGTAGAAGCGCGTCGGCGAGATGCAGACCTGGCCGGCATTGCGGAACTTGAACGCGGCGATGGTGTCGGCCGCTTTCTCCGGATCGGCGTCGGCGAACACCACGACCGGCGAATGGCCGCCGAGCTCCATGGTGGCGCGCTTCATGCCCTTGGCGGCGAGCCCGGCGAGATGCTTGCCCACGGGTATCGAGCCGGTGAAGGAAATCTTCTTCACGATGTCGGACGGGATGAGATGCTCCGACACGTTGGCCGGCACGCCGAACACCAGATTGAGTACACCAGCCGGCAGGCCGGCGTCGGCGAAGGCTTTCACCAACTCGATGGCACCGCCCGGCGTTTCTTCCGAGGCCTTGATGATCAGCGAGCAGCCCGCAGCCAGCGCGCCGGCGATCTTGCGCACCGGCGTCAGCGTCGGGAAGTTCCACGGCGTGAAGGCGGCGACGACGCCGACCGGCTCCTGCAGCACGATCTGGCGTACGCCCTTCTGCCGGCCCGGCACGATGCGGCCATAGGAGCGGCGCCCTTCCTCTGCGTACCACTCGATGATGTCGGCGGAGGTGATCACCTCGGCGCGCGACTCGACGTAGGGCTTGCCCTGCTCCTGCGTCTGCACTTTGGCGATGTGGTCATAGCGCTCGCGCACCAGGTCGGCGGCCTTGCGCAGGATCTTGGCGCGGTCATAGGCAGAGGTCGCCTTCCAGACCTGGAAGCCCTTCTGCGCGGCCGCCAGCGCGGCGTCGAGGTCGGCGGCGCTCGCATGCGGCAGGTGCGCCAGCACCTTGCCGTTCGCCGGATTGATCACGTCCTCGCCCTTGCGGCCTTCGCCGGTGAGCCATTTGCCGTCGATATAGAGAGCGAGATCGGTGTACATCGCGAAAACCTCGTCGTTACTGGAATTTGACAGGTGGATTAGCACTTCCGGGGCGATGCGGCCACCCTGTCCGATGGCGCTACGAACCCAGGAAAGCACCGCCATTGATGTGGATGGTCTGCCCGGTGATGAAGCGCCCGTTCGGTCCGCACAGGAATCGCACCATGGCGGCGACATCGTCCGACTTGCCGCGCTCGCCGGTGATGGTGCCGTGCGTAAGGTGATGCGCCGGGGTTTGCGAGGTGGCCGGCCGCGAGGTGTCGATGGCGCCGGGCACCACGCAATTGGCGGTGATCTTGTCGCCGGCGAGGTCGTGCGCCAGCGCGCGCGAAAAACCGACCAGCGCCGACTTGGCGGTCATCACATGCGCGCGGCCCTTGGAGCCGATATGCGCGCTCATGCCGCCAACATTGATGATGGTGCCACCGTTCTTTTTCAGCGCCGGCAGACAGGCGGTGACGCAGTGGAAGGCACCGTCGAGGATGACGCCCATCACCTCGCGCCATTCCGCGTAAGTCATCTCGCCGATCGCCTTCTCGCGGCGCAGCGCGGCGTTGTTGATCAGGCAGTCGATGCGGCCGAAGTTCTTCATCGCGGCGTCGGCGAGCGCGGCCGCCGTCTTCGCATCGGACACGTCGCCGAGCACGGCGACGGCTTTGGCCCCGGCCTTCTCCACATCACGCACCACCGCGTCGGCCTCGGCTTGGTTGGAGCGCACGTTGACGACCACCGAGGCGCCGGCCTGCGCGAACTGCAGCGCCATGGCGCGGCCGATGTTGCGCCCGGCGCCGGTGACGATAGCGACCTTGCCGGACAGTTCTTTGTCACTCATCTGTAGTCACCCCCGTAACGGCGTCAGATCGATCCTGCCGTCATACAACCCCACCAGCAGCATGAGCGCCGACTTGGCGCGCGCGTCGTCCCAGCCGCCGTGGCGGACGTTGAGCACGAACTTTTCCTCAATGTCGACGCGTGTCAGCGGCTCATGGGCGCCACCTCTGAAATGAGGTTGCCGTTCCTCGATAACACTACCGTCATTGAGCACGGCACGGATGTGGCCGGTAAAGTTGGTCGGATAGGGATTGTCCGGATCAATCACGTAGCGGACCTTGGCCGCGAGCGCGAGGACGTCCTCGTCACGCACCGCTTCGTCGGTGAAATCGCCCAGGCCGACGCCGCCCTTGACGAAACCGGTGGCAAGGATGAAGGGCGTGGCGAATTTCGCGGCATAGCCGTTGGGCGGGCGCTGCTTGGCGGCCAAAGGCTCCCACAGGCGGTGCACCGTGCCCTCGCCCACCTCGCAGATCATCTCCTTGACGTCGGACGGCTTGATGCCGCGCGCAGCCAGCCGCTTGGCGCAGTCGATGTAGGGATGCGCCATGGTTCCGCAGGGATAAGGCTTAAAGGCCAAAGTCTCGGTCACCCAGGCGCGGCCGAAATCGTCGAGCGCGCCATAGTTGCCCTGCGTCGTATGGGCGAAACCGTGGAACAGCCCGTGCACGCCCTCGAACACCGTGCGCGGCCCTGTAAAACCGCCGCGCGCCAGCAGCGCCGCGCGGATACCGGACTGCGCCGCCCAGCCCGGATGCATGCGCTTGGTCCAGGTGCCTTCGGCGAGATATTCGATGATGCCGGCGGCAAAACTCCCCGCAATGCCGAGCGCGTCGACCGTCTGCTTGGGCGTCAGGCCGAGCGCGGCGCTGACGCCTGCGGAGGCGCCCATGACGCCGAAGATGGCGGTGGGGTGAAAGCCGGCCTTGTGCACGGCCTTCGGCACCACGGTGGACAACCGGCACATCACCTCGGTGCCGACGGCGATGCCGAGCAGCGCCGACGCGCCGTCCGGCTTGTGCCGCTCCAGCGCGGCCAGCACCGCCGGCACTATCACCGCGCCGGCATGCACCGGGCCGCCCTCGAAAGTGTCGTCGAAATCCTCGCCATGGCAGGCGGTGCCGTTGACGAAAGCGGCGCTTGCCGCGCTCAGCGTGCGGGCATGGCCGATGGCCGTGCACGGGCCGTCGTCGTCGCAGCCGGCGAGAGCGCTCTTGATGTAGTCCTCGTTGCGCGAGGTGACGCAGAGACCGACCACGTCGATCAGCAGATCCTCGCACTTGGCGCGCACGGCCTTGGGCAGCGTATCGGCGCGTAGCGTGGCGATACGCTCGGCGATCGTTTCGGCGATCGCGACTTTCGGAAGTTTCGCGTCCATTATGATTTCCGCATGATCTTATCCGAAAACCGGTTCCCACTTTTCGGGATCATGCGGTCAGGTCCTGAACCGCACGGTGCCAAACCCGGGAATGCGGTTGACCGCGATCACCACGCTGAAGGTGATGATCAACATGCCGAGACCGATCACCGAAATGGCGCCGAGGTCGCCGCTCTCGTTGAGATCGTAGATCAGCACCGAGATCACTTTTGTTTCCGAGGTGAACAAGATGATCGCCGCCGACAGTTCGCGCATGACGCCGACGAAGACGAAGCACCAGGTGGCGATGACGCCGGTGCGCAATAGCGGCGCGGTGATCTGCCAGAGCGAGCGCAAGCGTGTGGCGCCAAGAATACGACTCGCGTCCTCCAGCTCCGGATGAATGGTGCGGAACGCCGCCTGCAGCTGCTGATAGGCCGACGGCAGCGCGATGGTGACAAAGGCGATCAGCAGGATCCACAGCGTGCCGTAGAGCACGAACGGCGGCCGCGTGTAGCTCAGGAACAGGCCGACGCCGAGCACGATGCCAGGGATGGCGATCGGCGCGGTGGCGAGAAAGCCGAGCGCGCGCCACCCGGTCACCGCCTGGCGCGCGGTGACATAGGCGATCACCAACGCAATGGCGGTGCCGATGGTCGCCGTGGCGGTGCCGAGGATCACGGTGTTCTTCAGCGCCAGCGAGGCGGCCGACAACTCAAACAACACGAAGTGGATATTGGCCATCGTCGCGTTGTGGAAGGTGAGAAACGTGGTGGCGACCGGCGAGAACGCCGCGTTGACCAGCGCGCCGTAAGGCAGGAACACCGGGTTGAACAGCAGCAGCACGCAGAGGCCAAAGGCCGGCCAGCGCCAGCGGTGCAGCGGGATCAGCCGCGGCGCGCCGTATTTGCCGCCGACGACCGAATACCCGCGCCTCCCAAGAATCATCTTTTCGGCGCGGAGCAGGAGAACAGTGAGAACGAGCAGCGGCAGCGAGGCGGCGGCGGCGAGCTCCGGTTTGGGCGGAAACTGGAACAGGCTCCAGATCTTGGTGGTCATGGTGTGGAAGCCGGCCGGCAGCGCCAGGATGGCCGGCGAGCCGAACAGCGTCATGGCCTGCAGGAAGGCAACCAGGGCGCCGGCCAGAAGTGCCGGTAAAACCAGAGGAATTGTCACCCGGCGCGCGGTGTACCAGCGCCCGCCGCCGAGGATCGAGGAGGCGTCCTCCAGTTCGCCCGGCGTGCGGTCGAGCGAATTGGCCACCAGCACGAAGACATAGGGGAAGGTGTAGCAGGAGATGACGAAAATGATGCCTTCGATGGTGTAGATGTTGAACAGGTGCGAGTCCGGTTCGGCGCCGGTCACCGCGCGGTACACCTGATTGAGCAGGCCGCTGTTCGGCGCCGCCAGCAGTTCCCAGGCGATGGCGCCGAGGAAGGGCGGCGTGACGAATGATGCGGTCACCAGCGCGCGGATCAGGCGGCTGAACGGCAGGTCGGTGCGCGCCACCAGCCAGCCCATCGGCGCCGCCACCGCGCAACAGAGAACGGCGGAGGTAGTGGCGATGATGAAGGTTGTGACCAGCGGATCGTAGAACGAAGACTCGGTGAACAGCCGATAGAAGTTGGCAAGGGTGATGTTGCCCTTCGCGTCGGTCAGGCTGTAGACGAACAGCCACGACAGCGGCAGCACAATGAGCACGACGAGGATCGCGGCGAAGCCATAGAGCACCGGCTTCGAGAGATCGATCCCGAATTTCCTCGGCGCCGGCACTGTTGGAATGGCGATGGTCATCACACCCCGAAGATCTCTGCGTAGCGTTTCTTCACCGCGTCCGCCTGTTCGAGGACGCCTTGCGGGTCCTCCTTCATGAGCTTGATGTCGGCGAGCTTGCGCACGCCCGGCTTTTCCACCGCCTGCGAATGCGGCGAATACTGGCGGGCGAAATCGATCAACAGTTGCTGGCCCTCACGCGAGTGCATCCAGTTCTGGAACAGCTTTCCCGCGTTCGGATGCGGCGCGTCCTTCATCAGGACGCTCGGGCTGGTGGCGACGGGCGTACCCTCGGCCGGATAGACGATATCGACCGGCTTGCCTTCCTCCTTGGCGCGGATGACCAGATAACCGGCGCCGTCGATCATGACGGGCCGCTCGCCGAGGACAATCCGCTTCGGCGTGTCGGTCGCCGACTGCACCTGCATCAAATTCTGCTTGGCCAGCTTTTCGAAATAGCCCCAACCGAGATCGCGGGCGATTTCGAAGGTCGCATTCATGATGGTGCCGCTGTAGGCCGGGTGCGCCTTGACCATCTTGCCCTTCCATTTCGGGTCGAGCAGATCGGCAAAGCTCTTCGGCGCGTCCTCCATCTTCACCAGGTTGGTGTTGATGCCGAAGGGCGACACGAGAACGCGCGTGACCAGCGAGTAGCCTTCGGGGTCGTAGTATTTCTTGTCGTAATACTTGACGACTTCCTCCGGCAGATATTGCGCGAGCCAGCCTTCTCGCTTCCAGATGATCACGTGGGCCTGATCGGCGGTATTCACCACGTCGACGGAGTGGATATTGCTCGCATATTCCTGGCCGATCCGCTGGAACACGCGCTCGGCACCCGAGCGCTCGACGCGCGCGCTGATCCCCGGAAACTTCGCCTCGAACGTCTTGCCCAGGCGCTCGGCGAACTGCAGATCCATCGCCGTATAGAAGACGACGCTACCTTCCTTCTTCGCCGCCTCGATCAGCGCCGGTGTCACGGCTTCCGCGGCCGGCGCCGCCGAGACGCGCACGGCAAAGGCGCTTAAGCCCAGTGCCCCGGCGCCTTTGAGGACATCGCGTTTGGAAAGTTTTTTCGTCATGTCGCTTGTCATGGCGTCCACCCCCACCCCTGACCCCTCCCCACACTCGCAAGTGCTCGCGGGGGAGGGGAAGTTCGCTCAGACGTGGAA
>Ga0265314_10004855_pt1 | contig 12296 bp, 7 predicted proteins | sample 4126metaG_FD_203106 | JGI IMG/M metagenome (GOLD analysis project Ga0265314, IMG submission 203106) | Rhizosphere microbial communities from Carex aquatilis grown in University of Washington, Seatle, WA, United States - 4-1-26 metaG | ecosystem: Host-associated > Plants > Roots > Rhizosphere >... | reverse complement strand
AATTTTACGGCCGCGAGATTGTGAATCGGTTCAATTTCCAGTTTGCAATGAATGTTATTTGTGACGAATGCGAATCGGGTTGAAGGGTGATTTTGCCGCGTTCGCACGGGCAGCCGACGGCAGGCTGCCCGTGGCACACGCGCGCGTGGCGAGAACGGGGGCGGCGGGGAGATGAATGCGCGCTGGGGCGCTCCCTGACGGTCGCGGTTCTGATTACGCCAGCACGTCTTTGATGACCTTGGCTTCTTCAACGCCGGTGAGGCGGGCGTCGAGGCCCTGGAATTTGAAGCTTAAGCGCGAGTGGTCGATGCCGAGGCAGTGCAGGGCGGTCGCGTTCAGGTCGTTGATGTGGACGGGCTTGTCGACGATGTTGTAGCTGAAGTCGTCGGTCTCGCCGTAGCTGATGCCGCCTTTGACTCCTCCACCGGCCATCCACATGGTGAAATTTCGCGGGTGATGGTCGCGGCCGTAATCGTCCTTCGTCAGCTTGCCCTGCGAATAGACGGTGCGGCCGAATTCGCCGCCCCAGATCACGAGCGTGCTGTCGAGCAGACCGCGCTGCTTCAGGTCGGTGATCAGCGCGGCGCAGCCTTGGTCTGTGTCTTTGCACTGGCCGCCGAGCTGAGCGGGCAGCGTGAAGTGCTGGTCCCAGCCGCGGTGTAGCGACTGGACCACGCGCACGCCGCGTTCGACGAGGCGGCGGGCCATCAGCATGCAGTTGGCGAACGAACCCGGTTCTTTCACGCGCGGGCCGTAAAGATCGAGGACGCTCTGCGGTTCCTTCGAGAGATCGACCAAATCGGGGACGCTGGATTGCATGCGGAACGCCATTTCGTACTGTGAAATGCGCGTCTGCGTTTCGGGATCGCCGAGACGGTCGTAATTTTTCTGGTTGAGCTTGTTCACGGCGTCGAGCATGGCGCGGCGATCGGAGCCGCTCACGCCGTCGGGATTCTGCAGGTAAAGAACGGGATCGCCGGCGCCACGGAACGCAACACCGCTGTACTTCGTCGGCAAAAATCCGCTCGACCACATGCGCGTGAAGAGCGCCTGGCCGTTGCTGCCTTCGGGCCATTTCGGCGTGAAGACCACGAACGCGGGAAGGTCGTTGTTCTCGCTGCCCAGGCCGTAGGCGAGCCACGAACCGATGCTCGCGAAACCGGGGACTTCGCGGCCGGTCATCACGAACGTGCAGGCCGGATCGTGGTTGATCGCGTTGGTGTGAACGGATTTTATGACCGCGATGTCGTCGACGATTTTCGATGTGTAGGGAAGCAGATCGGTGTTCACGCAGCGGCCGCATTTTCCCATTTGCTCGAATTTGAATTTCGACGGCGCGCACGGAAAGCGGCCCTGGCCGCTGGTCATGGTGGTGAGGCGCTGTTCGCCGCGGACGGTCGGCGGCAGATCTTTGTCGAAGAAATCTTTCAGGCCGGGTTTGTAGTCCCACGTATCGAGCTGCGAGGGGCCGCCGTTCATGTGGATATAGATGAGCGACTTGGCTTTCGGTGCGAAGTGCGGCAGACCGGGCAACGGCGGGTGCACGCGGGCGGGTTCGTCGGCGCGTAGCCATTTTTCGCCGGCGAGCATTCCCAGCGCGACGCCGCCGAGGCGCAGACCGAGCGTGCCGAAGAAATGGCGGCGCGTTTGATGTGCGAGATGTTCGTGAATCGGGTTCATCGGATCGATCGGGTTCATGGCATCAATTCCGGTTGAGGGTTTCGTCCAGGTTCATCACGGTGCTCGCCACGAGCGTGTACGCGGCGAGTTCGGACGGATTCAGTTCGGCTTTGGGCTTCGTTTCGCCGGCCGCGATGAGTTTCTTCGCGGCTTCGGCGTCTTTCTGGTAACGCGAGAGATGTGCGTCGAGTTCCTGTTGCAGAATGGCGAGTTCGTCGGCCGCGGGTTTTCGCGAGAGCACGGTTTTGAAGAGAAACGCGATGCGATCGGCCGGAGTCGCTCCGCCTTCGAGCATCATGCGCTGCGCCAGGCCGCGCGCGGCTTCGACGTGTTGAACATCGTTCATCAACTGGAGCGCTTGCAGCGGCGTGTTGCTGCGGTCGCGAACGACGCACGTTTGCTCGCGGTTGGGCGCATCGAAATTCGACATGAACGGCGCGGGTGCGGTGCGTTTCAAAAACGTGTAGAGGCTGCGGCGATACAGCGCGACGCCGGTGTCCTGTTTGAAGAAGCGCGTGTTCGAGCCGGCGAAACCAACGGGCTCCCAGATGTTCGGCGGCTGGTACGGCTTGACGCCTTTGCCGCCGATGTCGAGATTGATCAGGCCGCTGACGTAAAGCGCGTTGTCGCGAATCTGTTCGGCGTCCATGCGGAAACGCGGGCCGCGCGCGTAGAGGCGGTTCTCGGGATCGCGCTGCACCAGGTCGGGCGTGACGCGCGAGGATTGGCGGAACGTGGCCGAGGTGAGCATCATGCGCAGCAGGCGTTTCACGTCCCAGCCGTTTTCGCGGAAATCGACGGCCAGCCAATCGAGCAGCTCGGGGTGGCTGGGCGGCGTGCCCTGCGAACCGAAATCGCCGCTCGTTTTCACTAAACCACGGCCAAATATCTGCTGCCAGAAACGATTGACGGTGACGCGCGCGGTGAGCGGATGGTCCGGTGAGACCAGCCAGCGCGCGAGGTCGAGGCGCGTGGCGCGGCCGTCGGGTTTCTCCTTCTTAAGGGGAGGGAGGAACGCGGGAGTGCCGGGTTCGACTTTTTCGCCGGGCTTGTCGTACTGACCGCGCATCATGATGAAACTGTCGCGCGGGTTGGGCAGGTCGCGGAAGACAAAGGTGCTTGGGATTGAACCGTCGAACGCTTCTTTATCCTTCTTAATCTGCTCGATCGCGCCGGTGAATTCGGCCAGCTTCGGCTTCGTATCGGAACAGATACTTTGAAGGAAATACGTGAGCAGCTTTTTCTTGATCTCGGGTTTCGGTTCCTTTTTCGGACCGTCTTTCAGTGCGCCGGCCACATCGCCGGGAACGCCGGGTGTATCTTTACCTGCGCGCGACGTCCACCACGCCTCAAATGAGCGCGCCGGATCGGCGGCGGGATCGCTGCGGCCGCTCACGCCAAACGTATCCCAGAAAACGGTGCCGCCGGTGAGCGTGAACGCGAAGCCGGTGATCTGATCGCCGGGATTGAGGCCCAGTTTCGTCGTCGGCAGTTCGAGGCGCGCCCATTTTCCGACTTCGGGCAGCGGTCCGATCAGCACGCGTTCGTTGGTGTTGACGGCGCCCCACGGAATCGCATCGTAATCGCCCCACACCGCGCGGTGATTCCAGCCGCCTTTGTGGAACTGCAGCATGATGGCCTTGGGCGTGTCCTTGGGATCGAGGTAAACGTTGACGAAGAATTTTCCTTCGGGCGGAACGGTGAGCGGCGCGGCGCCGCCTTCGTAGAAATCCTGCACCAGGCCTTTGTCGCCGCGCTTGAGCGAGCGCTTGCCGGTGTTGACGGGTGCTCCGCTTTCGGCGGTGACCCACTGGATGGGCGCACCGCTGGACTGGACCTTCGCGCCGGCGGGGAAATCGTCGTCGAGCCAGACGTTATCCTTGGTTTCGGCTGGAGGACGCGGCGTAATCGACGCGGGATCGACGTAGACGATTTTTGCGGATTCTTCGTCGAGTTGCTTTTGTTTTTCGGCGATCTTTGCGTCGAACTCCGCGAGCTTTTTGTCCTGCTCCGGCGTCGACAGTTTGATTGTCGGCGCGGTGAGCAGCGAATTTCCGTCCATGCCGGGATCGGCGGCGGAATTGAAGAACGCGTACATCGAATAAAATTCTTTCGCCGAAATCGGATCGAACTTGTGATCGTGGCAGACGGCGCAGCCGCCGGTGAGCCCCATCCATGCCTGCGTCATCGTGGCGGTGCGGTCGACGGCGTAGCGGTAGAGCAGTTCCGCATCGATCGAGCCGCCTTCGCTGGTCGTGACGTTGCAGCGGTTGAAACCGGTCGCGGCGATCTGTTCTTTCGTGGCATTCGGCAACAAGTCGCCGGCGATCTGCTCGATGGTGAACTGATCGAATTTTTCGTTGTTGTTGAACGCTTTGATCACCCAGTCGCGGTATGGCCACATCTCCATTTCGTTGTCGAGATGCAGGCCGTGCGTGTCGGCGTAACGCGCGACGTCGAGCCAGTGGCGCGCCATTTCTTCGCCGTAATGCGGCGAGGCGAAATAGCGGTCGATCATTTTCTCGTAGGCATCGTTGCTGGAATCGTCGAGGTAGGCCTGAGTTTCAGCGATCGTCGGCGGCAGGCCGGTGAGTGTGAACGCGACGCGGCGGATCAGCGTTTCCTTGTCGGCTTCGGGCGAGGGTTTCAGGTTTTTTTCTTCGAGCATCGCGAAGATGAACGCGTCGATATCGTTCTTCGGTTTTACCTTCGCGGACGGCGTTTCGGGTTTGTGAACGGACTCGAACGACCAGTGCTTCTCGTACTTCGCGCCCTGCTCAATCCAGCGCTTGATCAATTCGCGGTCGAAATCGGTCAGCGTTTTGTGAGATGCCGTGGGCGGCATCATTTCTTCGGGATCTTTGCTGTTGATGCGCTCCCAGACGAGACTCTTTTTCAGATCGCCCGGGACGATCGCCTTGCCGCCTTCGCGATCGGCCATGGCTCCTTCGAGCGTATCGAGACGCAGCTTTCCTTTGCGCTTTTTGGCGTCGAAACCATGGCAGGCGAAACAGGTGTTAGAGAGAAGCGGACGGACATCGCGATTGAATTGGATTGTTTTGGGCAATGTTTGTTTTGGAGCGGCTTCAGAGGCTGCGGCTGACATCACCGCGCAGAGCGCTAATAAAGGAGGAGCGAAACGGAAACGCCGCGTAAACATGGGGTCCTCCGAGTGAAACGCGTGGAGCTCAGGTCATGTGGCTTATATACTTTTTGTCATACAAATTCAAGCCGTCGATTTTTCAAAATGAAAGCATTTATCCCCCGAGAACGCCGAACTTTCTATTCGGATGAAAGTTGGCGTCAGCTTTGCGTTTCATCGATCAGGGTAAACATTGATTGAGGTAACGAATCATGGATAAGCTGCAGCAGAGACTCGACGGGAAGAAAGTGGCCATGCTCGTCGCGAACGGGTTCGAGCAGGTGGAATTGACCGAGCCGCGCGCGGCGTTGATCGCGGCCGGCGCGGAGACCGATCTGATTTCGCCAGTCGAGGGTACCGTGAAGGCATTCAAGCATGACAAGCCGGGCGATGAATTCCTGGTGGATGTGAATTTGAAGGAGGCCGATCCGGAGAAGTACGACGCGCTGGTTTTGCCGGGCGGCGTGGCCAATCCCGACACGTTGCGAATCACTCCGGAGGCGGTGGCATTCATCAAAGCGTTTTTCGATGCCGGGAAACCGGTCGCGGCGATCTGCCACGGCCCATGGCCGCTGATCGAAGCGGGCGCGGCGAAAGGACGCACGATGACGAGCTGGCCGAGTTTGCAGAGCGATCTGCGCAACGCCGGTGCGAATTGGGTGGACCGCGAAGTGGTCGTGGACAATGGGTTGGTGACGAGCCGCAAACCGGCGGACATTCCGGCATTCAACGAAAAAGTGATCGAAGCCATCGCGGCGATCGTGCGCGACCCGGGCGAGACCAAGCTTGCCCATGAGCCTATGGCGTCGGTATAGTCGGTCGAATGGACGATGTGATCATTATTGGTGCGGGCGCGGCGGGACTCAGTGCCGCCGCGCGGCTGACGAGCGCCGGCTTGCGCGTAACGATGCTGGAAGCGCGCGAGCGGATTGGCGGTCGAATTCATACGCTTCATGATTCTCGTTTTCCGAATCCGGTGGAACTTGGCGCTGAGTTTGTTCACGGCAAACCCAAGGAACTCTGGGAGATAATCGACTCGCGCGGAATTTCGGCCGTCGAAGTTCCTCCCGAGCACTACATGGCGCCGCGATCGCGAATCGATCCGCGCCGCGACATGATGGAAGAAATCGAGAGCGCGACCAAAAGATTGCGGCGCGAGCGGGATCGCGAGCAATCGATCGCGTCGGTTTTGCGGACGCATCGCTCTGACCGCACGTTGAAGCGCGTGGGCAGGTCGCTCGAAGCGTACGTGACGAATTTTCATGCGGCGGATCTGTCGCGCTTCAGCATTGCGGCGCTGCTGCAATCGGCGGAAGCGGCCGAACGCGTGGACGGCGACCGCGGATTCCGGCTGATTCGCGGTTACGAGCAGGTCGTTTCGCATCTGGCCGAGTCGATTGAGAAGAAACGATTTTCACTGCATCTGAAAACGGTGGTCAAGCGCGTTGCGTGGTCGCGCGGAAGAGTTGTGATTGAATCTCGGCGCGGAAAGCAGTTTCGAGCGCGCAGCGTGTTGGTCACTTTGCCGCTGGGCGTTTTGCAGGCTGGAGCCGTCGCCTTTGAGCCTGCGTTGCCGCAGAAACAGGAAGCGATAGCACGAATGGCGATGGGACACGTGCTGCACATCGCTGTGGATTTCAAATCGCGTTTCTGGGAAGAAGCGTCGCCGGAAAAGACCGGGGCGAGCCGCGAGGAACTCGAGCAGCTCAGTTTTCTGCATGCGATCGAACTTCCGGTGCCGGTATGGTGGTCGAGCCGGCCGCTCATTACGCCCGTGTTAACCGGCTGGATCGGCGGGCTGGCAGCGCAAGAAATGTCGGCGCTCGGCGATAAAAGGATCATCGCACTCGCGGCGGAATCCCTCTCGCGACTGTTTCATCTCACGCCGAAAAAAATCTCCGAGCAGATCAGCGGCTGGCATTTTCACAATTGGAGCCGCGATCCGTTTTCGCGCGGCGCCTACACATATACGACAGCGGGCGGGATGGACGCGGCTGCAAAATTGGCTGAGTCCGTTGAGAAGACACTCTTTTTCGCGGGCGAGGCGACGGAGTCGACGGGACATAACGCGACGGTTCACGGTGCCATCATGACGGGGCATCGCGCGTCGGCGCAGATTCAAAAAGCATTGGGTTGAAAACAAAATCTGGACCGCGCTAACCCGCGCCGATGGCCCATCCGGCGAAGAAAACCAGCAGGCCGCCCACGATGACCTGGAATGAAGCCGCAAGAATGGGCGTATCCATATACTTGTAGCGAATGAACGAAATCGCGCCGAGTTCAGCGGCGACCACGCCGATGGCCACGCTGGTTGCCAGATGAAAACTGTCGAAAAGATACGGCAGCGTGTGACCGAGGCCGCCGAGCATCGTCATCAGGCCGCAGACGATGCCGCGCATGAGCGGCGCGCCGCGGCCGCTGAGCTTGCCGTCATCGGAAAGCGCTTCGGCGAAACCCATGCTGATGCCGGCGCCGATCGATGCGGCGAGTCCGACTTTGAATGTTTCGCTGGTGCTCTTGGTAGCGAACGCGGCCGCGAAAAGCGGCGCGAGCGTGGAGACCGAGCCGTCCATCAGCCCGGCCAGGCCGGGCTGGACGAAGCGCAGAACAAACAGTCGCTTGGCTGCGTCGGTTTCCTCTGAAAGTTCGCCGGATTCCTTTTGAGCTTCGCCGATTTTCTCCGCGGCGATCTCGTGCTTCTGTTCTTCATGCGCCAGATCACCGAGCAACTGGCGGCAGGAGGCGTCCGTTGTGCGCGCGGCGGCCTCTTCGTAAAAACGGCGCGCTTCGATTTCCATCAGCGCGGCTTCTTCGCGCGCTTTTTCCGGGCGCAGCGCCGCGGCCAGCCAGAGCGGGCGGCGCGGCATGAATCCTTTGACATCGGTGCGGCGGATCAGGGGAATATGTTCGCCGAAGCGCTTACGGTAGAGTTCGATCAGGCGGTGGCGGTGGCCGGATTCTTCGTCCGCCATTTTCTCGAACAGGCTGGCTGTGGCCGGAAAATTTTCGCGCAACTTCTCGGCAAAATCGCGATAGATGCGGCCATCTTCTTCTTCCGCTGTGATCGCCAGCGCCAGGATCTGGGGTTCGGTCAACTCGTTGAAATGCATGTTTTGTCCACACAGTGCAGGGTCAATTGATTGTATCAGGTTACTCGGCAGGGTGGCGCAGTAAAGCTGTGCCCGGATGAGAGTGCCGAATTGGCAAGTAGCGATAGGTAAACAACAACACGCTTTAGCGGGAAATTAAGCGACGGGATTGGGGCGAGCCATTTTAGCGAACGCGGCAGATATCGAATTGAAAAGTCGCAAAGCGGGCACATGCAGCGGATGCATCGCTGGATAAACCCGTATCAAATATGACGTTTTGACGCAAACTTTTCGATTCGCTATCGAGATGGCATTCCATTCGAGTTCCCCTCGACGCGCTGCGGCATGTGTGCCGTCGCGTTTGTCTGGCAAGGGCCCCGTTGGAATCCTCCCTATGAATCCATTCACCTTCAAGCGTTCTGTGCAGAGCGTGCTCTTCGTCGTCCTTGTCATGGCGTGCAACGCTGCGCGTGTTCGCGCGGAGTCGGGCGGCAATGAGCCTCTTGTGATCCCGAGTCTGTCGTCGCCGTCTGTAAAAAACGGCCAGACGCTCTGGGTTCGCACGGTGGTCAAGACCAGCGCGGGTATTCGCGATGTGCTCGCCGACCTGGGTGGAATCGAAACGATTCGCCTGCAACGTTCGCCGGATTCGAATGGCGGCGCGGATTTGTGGACCGGAGCCTGGAGGGCGCACGGCCTGGAAGAAAAGATTTACACGCTGGGCATACGCGTCATCGACTCGGACGGTGCCACGCATGACAACCGTTCGCTGCAATTCTCCGATCCCGCGGCGGGCATCAGTACTGCCGGGACCACTGCGTACTCCAATGGCGGAATGCGGCGCGTTGCAGCGCTGGATTTCAACGGCAGCCTGGGTGAGAGCGAATTTGCTTGCAGCGCGATCGATCCAGCCAAAGGCTATGCGTATTTTGGGTCGTGGGTGGCGCAACCGTCGATCGTGAAGGTCGCCTTGAATGGCAGCGCAGCGCCCACGCGCGTTGCAGGTCTGCAGCTCAGCACGGGCGAAGATTTTCTGGAAACGGCCGCGATTGATGCGACGAACGGGTACGTCTATTTCGGCACGCACAACGATGACACCGTGGACGTCGCGCACATCGTCAAGGTCGCGGTCGGCGCGGGCGATGCCGCCCCCACGAAAATCGGCACATTGGATCTGACGCCTGGCGAAAGCCATCTGCACTGCGTCAGCATCGATACTGTCAACGGTTATGCGTATTTCGGCGGCAGCCATGAGCAGGGTCGAATTATCAAGATTGGTTTGAATGGCGCCGGCACGCCGATTCGTGTTGCGGGAATTTTACTGAACCCCGATGAAATTTACCCGCGTTGCTCGGTCATCGACGTGGCTCACGGCTACGCGTATTTCGGTCTGCGCGGCAGCCCAGGCCGTGTGGTCAAGGTTGCCCTGGGCGTGGGCGCAGCGCCGCCGGTGCGAGTCGGCGCCGTCACATTGAATCCGGGCGAAGACGACCTGAACTGCGCGGTCATCGATACAGCCAACGGTTACGCGTATTTCGGGACGGACACCGCAACCGGACACGTGATCAAGATTGCGCTGGGCGGTGGAAATGCTCCGCCGGTTCGCGTGGATGCCGTGACGCTCAATGCGGGTGAAGGACGGCTGCGCAGCGCGGTGATCGATACCACCAATAGTTTCGCCTATTTCGGAACGTCGCCTGATGCGGGAACTCCCAGCACCGTGATCAAGGTTGCGCTGAATGCAACGGGAGCGCCGACGCGGGTTGACGCTCTGACGATGAACGCCGGCGACGACCAGTTCAATACAGCGGTTATGGACCCCTTGACTGGCAATGCGTACTGGGGAAGCTTCACGGGCAACGGCAAGATTACCAAGGTTGCTTTGACGCAGAAAGCTGTGATCAAGGCCACGAAGATGACGATGCCGGAGACCGGTGATGTGGCGAACGTGCGCCTCTATTCGCACGATGCATCGGGAAAGGTACGCCTTGCGATTTACAGCGACACGTCGCCGAAGACGCTGCTGTGGGATTCAGGCGACGTAACGAACTCGATTCTGAATGACGTGATCAACGTTCCGATTACGAGCGGGACACCGAACACATTGAGCCTTCCAGCCGGAACGTACTGGCTGGCGTGGCAGGCCGATAGTCTCCGCAGCGTTCCGAGTTTCACACCCGGAGCCGCGGGGAACGGATTCCTGGCCGTTCAGGACTTCGGCGCTTATCCGGCCAGCCTGGCGGACACCGCCATCACTCCGACGAGTGAAACGTGGACCGAATACATTGTGTATCACACCGCGGACGAGTTGCGGACCGGTAACGTGCCGCCGACCTTAAGTTCCTCGCCCACTGCAACGCCAAACCCTGGCCGCGCGGGAACGCAGGTGCTGTTGTCAACGGCTGCAGATGACGCGGACTTCGACACACTCAGCTATGCGTGGGATTTCGGCGATGGAACGTCGGGCAGCGGAGCGAGCAGCTACCACGTGTACATGGTGGAAGGGCATTACACCGCTACTGTGACAGTCTCAGATGGAAACGGCGGGAGCGTGAGCGGCACCGTAGCAGTCCAAGTGGACTCGCCGGCTGTGGGCGGCGGCGCGGACAGCGACGGCGACGGATTCTCCGATGCGGTCGAAATTGCCGCTGGGAGCGATCCGCACGATCCGACGTCGACGCCCTCGAATAACGACCATGCGCAACAGGCGCGCGACCTGACGCTGTCGAAAATCGCGATCAAGCTTAATTTCGCCAAGCCCGGCAGCGACAGTATTGCATTCAGTGGAAGCCTGCCCATTACTGCCGGATTTGCGTCGGCCGGGCAAAAAGTGGTTGTGGATGTCGGCGGCGTTGTGCAGGCATTCACGTTGGACACGAAGGGCGGAGCAAAATCGGGAGTCAATTCGCTCAAGATCTCCATCAAAGCGAAAAAGGGCGTGGTCCTCGACCAGACGTCGAATTTTGCGGTGAAGCTGAATAAGGGCACATTCGCCAAGGATCTGGTAAACGAGGATCTGACCGGAGCGGCCACTGTTAAAAACCAGTCGCGAAAAGTCACGGTGACAGTGCTCTTCGACGGAATGATCTTCCAGGCTCAGCGGTCCATCGTCTACACGGCGAAGGCTGGGAAAACCGGATCGGCGAAGTAAAAATCGACTGCAGTTATTAGCCAGAAACAGAAAGCCGCCTTCGGGCGGCTTTGCTGCTTGATTGAGCGGATTCTTCGGATCGCGATACCATGAGAAAAGCTTCGAATATATGCCTGGAATATGAAACATACTTCACGTTTTTAAGCCACAAAATGCAACTTTTTACTTGGATTTAGGGCTGCATTTGGAGAAGGTATAACTTTGTTCCTTGCATTGTTAATATAAAACATTAATTAATATGTGTTTATATAAATTTATTGCTTTTATTCGCCGTACTAATAAGTTTATCTCAATGATATACTTTCGCGAAGAAATCATACGATTCTGCTATCGAAGAAACCTATAATGTGGTATTAATGAAGTGTTTATTCACATTGTGCGTGAACAGATATAGGACTCCGTTTCCCGGCTACGGGGCGGTTCGTCGGAACGATTGAGATGCGCAGTGAGCGAGCGCTTTTTGTGCAAACCAATTCGCGCAATTGCGCGATCCCGTTGCATTTTGTGATCGAAATTATGCGTTCTTTACCGGTCGAACGTATGAACAATATGCCATCTTGCGTGCGCGGCCTTTCGGTAATTCGCGGACATCCCACGCCTGTCGTCGACTTGGCGAAGGTTCTCGGCGCCGAGTCGTTCGCAGCCGGTGGATATTTCGTGTCGCTTCGCATTTCGTCACGGTGCATCGTGCTGGCATTAGACAAAGTTTGCGGGATCTACGAACTGAATAAATGCCAACTTTCGGATTTGCCTCCGCTGCTGGAAAACGCCGGTTCAGAATTCATCGAAGCGATCGGGAATTTGGACTCACAATTCATGGTTGTGCTGAATGCCGCGCGGATTGTTCCTGATGAGGTCTGGACTGCGCTCGCGGCGCACGAGGTTGCACAATGATGGTGATGCTCGAGCGAACCGAGATTGAGCAGTTCAGAACGCTGGTGGCGCAGCGGCTGGGGCTGATGTTTGACGACACCAAACTCGATATGCTCGCCGATGTGATTCGCCAGCGCCTTGAAGGCTTGAAATGCGGCGACACGTTCAGTTATTTTCGGCGGCTGAGTCCGTTTGCAAACGATGCGGGCGAATTGCGAATCCTGGCTCAACTTCTCACCGTAAACGAGACGTACTTTTTCAGGAATCCAGATCATTTCGCCGCCTTTACCGCGCGCATCCTGCCGGCGTTCAATGCGCGCGGCGGTTCTCGCGAAATCCGGATTCTCTCGGCCGGCTGCGC
>Ga0265314_10004854_pt1 | contig 12297 bp, 10 predicted proteins | sample 4126metaG_FD_203106 | JGI IMG/M metagenome (GOLD analysis project Ga0265314, IMG submission 203106) | Rhizosphere microbial communities from Carex aquatilis grown in University of Washington, Seatle, WA, United States - 4-1-26 metaG | ecosystem: Host-associated > Plants > Roots > Rhizosphere >... | reverse complement strand
GCGGCTATCGTCCTTGCGGTGTCGGTCTACGCCTCGCATTACGTTTACGAGAACCTGAATTTCCGCAGTATCAGCGTCTCGCTATTCCAGGAGGTCACCGAGCTGCTGCCGCGGCAATCGGTACCGAGGTTTACAGGGCTTGTGGTCATCCAAGACGAGGAATACTGGGCCGAGCTTGGCGGCCGCAGGCCGATCAAGCGGGACTACCTTGCACGCATCGTCAACGCGCTCGTCGAGGCCAATGCCCACGTCATTGCGCTTGATTTCGACATGCGCCTGCCGGACGCGCACACGGGTACAATCCCCGCAGAATACATGGCGGAAACTAAGCAACTTATCGATGCCATCAAGAATGCGGCGATCAAACGGAAAAAAATTGTGCTGTCCACGCCGCTTTCACTGAAAGATGGCGAGTACTACCGCGACCTCGATGTCTATCAAGTCATGGGCCTGTGCGCGCGCCAGGCTCCCGACAGTGCCGCGACAAAGCCGCCGGCCGGTAGCGACGAAGACAAAATCGCGCGTAACGTCACCTGCGGCTACATCGGCCTGCCGTACGACTTCCTAGCGATCCCCGGTCGTCTGCCGATTGTGGGTGAGCCCGCTCTCGATTCCTTCGCGCTGGCGATTGCGCGCGCCAGAAATCCCAGCCTTATCCGGCGTCTGGAAGCTTCGCAGCGGATCGGAGAAACCGATCGGTATGGCAGCTTCATATCGGACAAGAAATTTCGCAATAACGATACCATGATGCGAGCCAATGAACTGCTCGGTGGGTCGCCGCGAGCCGATATCTTTGAGGCGAACGCGGTGCTGGTCGGCGGCGAGTGGTCCAGCCAAGCGGCGGGTCGCGGCCCGCTCATTGATCTGCACAACTCGCCGGTCGGATTCATCCCGGGCCTTTTTTTGCACGCGAACTTTGTCGAAGCCATCCTCGACGACCGCACATTCGCCCCGGCGCCGGGCTGGGCCCTGCACGCCATCGAAGTTGTTTTTGGCATCATCTCCGGAGGGGTGTTCGCGGTTCTATTTCACGCCAGGGCCAAAATGGCCGGATTTATGATCCTCGTCCTTACGGCTTTTTTCGCCCAATGGGTCTTGCTTCATCAACTCGGCATGTATTTTGACGCGCTATTTCCGGTGGCCGGTCTCGCTATACACTCGATCTGCGAACGATTGTTCGAGCGCAAAGCCGAAGAATCCGGGGGCTAGGCGCAAATAATTTGCCGCACAACTTAAGATGGAGTATCGTTTCACCGATGACCGGCCTGGGTTGAAGCCGATAGGCGGTAGGCGTCATGATTTCACGTTTGTTGCCCATGGTTGCGATCGTTGGGCTTACCGCTTGGCCCGATCATGGCTGGACCGTTGGCACGGCCGCGTCGGTTCGGCCACCACTCCATCCCATCCCTGCCTATGCGTCCGATCGCATCCAACTCGCGCAAGGCAAGCCAAGTAAGACGCCGATCGATCCGACAAATCCAGGCGGGCCGCAGTATGCTCCTCAAACGAATATTGGACCGGCCGCTACCGACCCGCCCCTTCTAGCAATACCGGTACCTCACAACGTGATCCATAAGCTTTCAAAAGAAGACGCAGAGCGATTGGAATCGGACTCGCCCATACCGTCGAAGCCTGCCGCCAAGGCTGGTCAAAAGCCGTAAACATGTCACAGATTTGCCGACCTCGGGGGCGACGTCGCTCGCTTGCCCCGGCGTTGCGGGGTTGATACGTACTGGCCGGAATTCCCTTTGGCCAATACCCGGGCGGGAGGGCGCGATCCAGCGATATTAGAAGCCCCGTCGCCGTATCGTCGACGGCGACAGGCTTCACGTGCGCGTAACCTGCTACCGAAGGGTTGGAACCAGCGACGAATGCCCTCAAAGCCACCCTTCTACATCACCACCGCCATTTCCTACCCGAACGGGGTGCCGCATATCGGCCACGCCTATGAGGCGATTGCGACCGACGCCATCGCGCGTTTCATGCGGCTCGACGGCTACGACGTCTATTTCCTGACCGGCACCGACGAGCACGGCCAGAAGATGCAGCAGACCGCGGCCAAGGAAGGCCTGACGGCGCGTGAGCTGCGCGACCGCAACGTGCCGCGCTTCGAAGCCATGGTGGCCGCGCTCAACTGTTCGAACGACGACTTCATCCACACGACCGAGGCCCGTCACTATCGCGCGTCGGAGGAAATCTGGCGCCGCATGGAAGCCGCCGGCGACATCTATCTCGACAAATATGCCGGCTGGTATTCGGTGCGCGACGAGGCCTATTACGCCGAGGACGAAACGCACCTCAACGAACACAAAGTGCGGCTCGCCACCAAAACCGGAACGCCGGTCGAGTGGGTGGAGGAGGAGAGCTATTTCTTCAAGCTGTCGGCCTATCAGGACAAGCTCTTGAAGCTCTATGCCGACGTGCCGGACTTCGTGCTGCCGAAGGAACGGCTCAACGAAGTCGCGAGCTTCGTCAAAGGCGGCTTGAAGGATCTGTCACTGTCGCGCACGACCTTCGATTGGGGCATCCCGGTGCCGGGCAACCCCAAGCACATCATGTATGTCTGGGTCGATGCGCTGACCAATTACCTAACCGGCGTCGGCTTTCCCGACGTCGATAGCGAGATGTTCAAGCGCTACTGGCCGGCGGCGCTGCACGTCATCGGCAAGGACATCGTGCGGTTCCACGCGGTCTATTGGCCGGCGTTTTTGATGTCGGCCGGGGTCGCGGTGCCGAAACGGATTTTCTCGCACGGCTTCCTGTTCAATCGCGGGGAGAAGATGTCGAAGTCGGTCGGCAATGTGATCGACCCGTTCGATCTGGTGAAGGCTTACGGGGTCGATCCGTTGCGCTATTTCTTTTTGCGCGAGGTGCCGTTCGGCCAGGATGGCAATTACAGCCACGAGGCCATCGTCAACCGCATCAACGCCGATCTCGCCAACGACCTTGGCAACCTGGCGCAGCGTTCGCTGTCGATGGTGGCCAAAGCTTTCGGCGGCGTATTGCCGGAGCCGGGCGAATTCACGGCCGAGGATAAGACCATTCTGGCCGCGGCCGATGCCATGATCGGCGTCGCGCGCGAGCACATGAAGACGCAGCAGTTGCACCAAGTGCTGGGCGCGGTCTGGGCCGTGGTCGCCGACGCCAACCGCTACTTCGCTTCCGAGGCGCCGTGGGGCAAGGCCAAGACCGATCCGCAACGGCAGGGCACGATTCTCTACGTGACGGCGGAAGTGATCCGGCAGGTCGCCATTCTGGCGCAGCCGGTCATGCCGACCGCGGCTGCCAAATTCCTCGATCTGCTCAGCGTGCCGCTCGGCGAACGCGCATTCTCGGCGCTCGAAGCGGGCAACCGGCTCAAGGCCGGTATTGCCTTGCCCGCGCCGGCGGGCGTTTTTCCGCGTTATGTCGAGCCGGAGGCCGATGGCGAAGCCGGGCCTAAGCCGAAGCCGCCGAAACAGCCGAAGCCGCCAAAATCACCGCCGAAGCCGGGCGCCTGACGATGCTGGTGGATAGCCATTGCCACCTGGATTTTCCGGATTTCGCCGCCGAGCTCGATGCGGTCGTGACGCGGGCGCGCGAAGCCGGTATCGGCCGCATGGTCACGATCTCGACGCGCGTGCGCAAGCATGCGCAGGTGCTGGCGATTGCCGAGCGATTTCCCGACGTGTTCTGTTCGGTCGGCACGCATCCGCACCACGCCCATGAAGAACTCGACATCGACGCCAAGGCGCTGGTGGCGATCGCGCAGCATCCGAAAGTGGTCGCCATCGGCGAAGCGGGCCTGGACTACCACTACGACAACTCGCCGCGCGGCGCACAGGAGCAGGGCTTCCGGGCGCACATCGCCGCGGCGCGCGAGACCGGCCTGCCGCTGGTCATCCATGCGCGCGAGGCCGACGAAGACGTCGCGCGCATCTTGACCGAGGAAACCGGGAAGGGCGCCTTCCCGGCCGTGCTGCATTGTTTCACCGGCGGCCGCGAACTGGCTTTTACCGCGGTGAATCTCGGGCTGTATGTGTCCTTTACCGGCATCGTGACATTCAAAAACTCGCAGCCGTTGCGCGAAATTGCCGCGGCGCTGCCTGAGGAGCGTGTGCTGGTCGAGACCGATGCACCTTATTTGGCGCCGTTGCCGTACCGCGGCAAACGCAACGAGCCGTCTTACGTGGTTGAAACGGCCAAGGTTTTGGCCGCCGCCCGCGGCGTTTCGCCCGACGATTGGGCGCGGCAGACCACCGAGAACTTCTTTCGGCTGTTCAATAAGGTGCCGCGCGTATTGGGTGCGGCCACATGAGTCTGACCTTCACGATTCTGGGCTGCGGCTCCTCCATGGGCGTGCCCCGCGTCGCGCTCGGCTGGGGCGATTGCGACCCGAGCAACCCGAAGAACCGCCGGCGGCGCTGCGCTTTATTGGTCGAGCGACGCGGCGATGTCGGCGTCACGCGCGTTCTTGTCGACTGCGGTCCCGACATCCGCGAGCAGTTGCTGGAGGCGAAAGTCGACTGGGTCGATGCCGTGCTGATCACTCACGAGCACGCCGACCACACCCACGGCCTCGACGACCTGCGGCCGATGTTCGTGCATAAGCGCCGCGAGGTCGACGTCTGGCTCGACGAGCCGACCTCGCGCGCCATGCATGCCCGCTTCGGCTACTGCTTCATGACGCCGCCGGGCAGTCAGTATCCCCCGATCGCAAAAGAGCGCCGTTTGGTTCAGGGCCAAGCCGTGACCATCCCAGGGCAGGGCGGTCCTATCGAGGTTCTGCCGATTTTGCAGGATCACGGCGACATCCTGTCCCTCGGCTTTCGCTTCGGCAATGTGGCCTACTCGACCGACCTCAAAAGCCTGCCACCCGAGAGCATTCAGGCCTTGGCCGGACTCGACGTCTGGATCGTCGATGCCTTGCGCAAGGCGCCGCATCCGAGCCACTTCAACCTCGAGGAGTCTTTGGATTGGATCGGCCGCATCAGTCCAAAAAGGGCGATCCTAACCGACATGCATACCGACCTCGATTTCGACGCTTTGAGCGCAAAGCTGCCGCCGAACATCGAGCCCGCTTTCGATATGATGAGTTTCGCGGCCTGATAAATCAAAACATTAGTTAGCTTGTGTATCTCATTCATATAAAGGGATAATCTGTGCGGATGGCTGGTTACGGCAGCATTGATCAACAATATGAATAGCCTAGATTTTTCAATTGCCTGTGGCCAGTTGTTAATGTCGACAAAGTCGGCCTGGAGTATCATGTTATAGGCGATGTTTCACTTGACATACCCATTTTAAAGGCCGATAACATTAGCCATTGGAGATAACCCATGGCTAAATCAGTACTTTCCGACGTTCGGTTTCATAACGAGGAAGCGGCTTTCGAGTACGTCGAAGCCCACCTTTGGCCGAACGGCCCCGTTTGCCCGCATTGCCAAGCCTCTGGCGACAAAATCGGCCGTTTGACGGGTAAAACGACCCGTCCGGGTCTGCGCAAGTGCTACGCCTGCCGCAAGCCGTTTACGGTCCGCATGGGCACCATTTTCGAGGACTCCAAGCTGGGCCTGCGCTTCTGGCTGCAAGCCATCCACCTGCTTTGCTCGTCCAAGAAAGGCATCTCGACCCGCCAGCTTCAGCGGACCCTTGGCTGCGGCATGAAAACCGCGTGGCACCTTGGACACCGCATCCGCGCCGCCATGACCCCGTTGCCGGGCGTCGGCCCGCTGGGCGGCGCTGGCAAGATCGTGGAAGCGGACGAAACCGCGCTGACTAACTCCCGCAAGACCAAGCGTCCGGCTGGCGTCCGTAAGCGCCCGCACGCCATCGTCCTGAGCCTTGTCGAGCGCGGCGGAAACACCCGTTCGGTCGTGCTGGACCATCGCGGCGTTGCGCGTCACCTGCGGGCGAACATCCACAAGGACAGCAAGCTCGTTAGCGACAAGGCCCCGTACTACAAATTCCCGCCGGTCGCGGCGCACGAAAGCGTCGATCACTCCAAGGGCGAATACGTGCGCGGCGACGTGCATGTGAACACCCTCGAAGGCTTCTTTAGCGTCGTGAAGCGGGGCCTTGTCGGCATCTACCAGCACGTCGATAGCAAGCACTTGGACCGCTATCTGGCTGAGTTTGATTTCCGTCAGAACACCCGCGTCAAGTTGGGCTACAATGACGAGCAGCGTGCTTCGGTCGCGCTGCAAGGCTTCGCTGGCAAGCGTCTCACGTACCAAACAGTTGATCAGGCCTAAGCTAAATATTGGCGAGCAATTCGTGTTTGAGTGGCTGAAAAACCTGCCGCCTCGGCGGCGTTTGAGAGGGTCATAATGGCTTACACAATTGGGTTTGGAATGAGAGGAAAGCACAAACAAGTTTCTGAGTCCGTGCAGCCGACTGCGACAGAGGCATGGAAGCTTGTGTGTGATCTCGAAGCGAGCGACGAAGAGATTAAGTTCATCAGGGCGCCGTATGGCGGAGAAATAGGTCGCGAAGAATTGAAGATGTATGCGGATGATGAGAAGCGAAAACAAAAATGACCACTGAAAAGCGAAAGCCGGATGATCCGGCACAGTCGAAACGCTTCATAGATGCGGCGAAAGCTGCGGAAGCTGACGAGACAGAAGAGGGCGCAGACAAGGCGTTTAAGAAGATTGCGACGCCGCCGGCGAACAAGTCACGCAAGTGAAATCGGTTTGAAAATGCCGTTTGTCGTTAGGTCGAATATGAACGGCTTTTTTGTATTAAGCGCTCGCGCTTCGATTCCGTCGAACCATCGGGCGAAATAGCGCGTCTTATCCCATGTCGATTGCTGTGCGCCGGGCAAATAGAAACAGCCAGCGCTATATTGTTTTATGGCCGCACGCTCCGGCAACAGAGTGTGAAACTTTCGGTCATGACTGAAGATTATCCAGCCTTCGGCAGCTACCTTTGGAAGCCACACGTCATCCGCCACGTCCTGTTTGAATTTAAATTTGTTCTTGGGGTCGTGGTGAAACTCTACTGTAAAATGAGACGCGCGCGCCGTCCTGATTGCTTCCGGAAAGCGCTTACCAAAGTTCCGATCAAAATAGAATGTTAGTGGACCGCTACTGATTTCGTCCTCCCAGACGCAACACTTTCCTCGAATTTTAGGGCCTGCTTGACCTCTTCTGGTTTAAGTCCGAAATCATCAGCAATATCCGAATTGCTCTCTCCGGCATCGAAGCGGCCTCGGATAATCCAGGTTGGGGTGCCGTGCACCGCTGGAGCACCGAATGAAATTCGCGGATCAATTATGATCGGCGAACCTTCCCCGCCAACGTGCCACTTGAGAGCAATTTGTTTCTCGTATTCGAACTCCCGCAGCCGTCCAATTACCGATTCCCATTCGAGCTGGCCGCCTTGATCGGTCTGGACCACAGTTCCGGCCTTCACGTCGATCTGCCGAGAGTCGAGATAAAGGTGTTTGGCGTTTTCTTTGAAACTGTATTGAGCGAACGGGTATTCGGACTTGAGTTCGTTCGCGGCATAGGCGCGGGCGTTGCGGATATTCTTCATGGGCACACCGGCCTTACGGAAGGCCGCCACGACCGCTACCTCGATTAGCTGGTAATAGGACAGGGCTGACCGGGCCTCGCGCTGCTTAAGTAGCGCGGCTTCAAGCTTGTGCCATGAGGCGACGGTCTGAGGGGCAACCTTGGCATACGCAGCGGCCTCGCCGATCTGATAGGTCGGCAAGGTAAGGCGTCGCTCCCAAGGTGCGTCCAGCTTTTTTGACACTAGGGTAGCCATGGTTCGGGACTCGCTTTGCTAGACTACGTTGTTGTTCCGCAGGTTTGCTACGCCTGTGTGTGGGAAACGGTTTGGACAGCAATTTGGCCGCTTCCAAGGCCTTATAAATCGGGCTGAAATAGATATTTTCAAGCTATTTCAAGCACTTGTGATTGGGTCTGCTAAGTGAAACGTCGCCATGTTATATTCCATAATATGTCTTATGCGAATCGTTGGTCTGGGTCGCGAGATGCGGCGGCCTTTGGTACGGTCCGATTTTGCCAGCCCCCGTTCCAACCCTGAGCCCAGCCCGTGAAGCCATCCAGCGACATCGCCCGCCTGATCGAGATCATGGCGGCGCTGCGCACGCCCGGCAGCGGCTGTCCCTGGGACTTGGAACAAAGCTTCCAGACCATCGCTCCGTACACGATCGAGGAAGCCTACGAGGTCGCCGACGCCATCGCGCGGGGCGATCTAGCCGACTTGAAGGATGAGCTGGGCGACCTGCTGCTGCAGTCGGTCTACCACGCGCGGCTTGCCGAAGAGCAAGGCGCCTTCAGCTTCGGCGACGTCGTTCAATCTATCACCGCCAAGATGATCCGGCGGCACCCGCACGTGTTTGCCGACGAAAATGGCCATACGACCGAGGCGGCCCAGGGCTTCTGGGAAAGCATCAAGGCCGAGGAACGCGCCGAGCGAGCTAAGCGCGGCGATACCGAGGCTACGGGCGCCCTCGTCGGCGTTCCGGTCGGCCTTCCAGCCCTAACCCGTGCCCTGAAGCTCCAGGACAAAGCCGGCCGCGTCGGCTTCGATTGGAACGACCCCCGTGCCGTTTTGGCGAAGATCCGTGAGGAAGCCGACGAGATCGAGGCCGAACTTGACGCCGGCGATCACGCGAAGGCCGCCGCCGAAGTCGGCGATATGCTGTTCGCGGTCGTCAATCTCGCCCGGCATCTCAAGGCCGATCCGGAGAGCATTCTGCGCGCGACCAATATGAAATTCGAGCGCCGTTTTGCCGCCATCGAGGCGGCTTTGGCGACGCGCGGCATGAAGCCCCAGGACGCCACTTTGGCCGAAATGGACGCGCTTTGGGACGAGGCGAAAGCCGTCGAAAAGAAGGAGGCGGCCGAACTGCCGCCTCCTCCATCATTTTGAGTCTAAGCGCGTTCTAGCGCGGCATCGTCGCCCGGCCCTTGATGGCGATGGCGCAAGCCGCGCTGATCAGCGCCGCGAACACCACGTAGGCGCACAGGTACCAGGGTTGATTGCCGTCCGCCGCAATCAGATAGGTGGCGATGATCGGCGTGATGCCGGACGCGAAAATCCCCGAGAACTGATAGACGAAAGAAATCCCGGTGTAGCGCACGCGCGGATCGAACAGGTCGCAGAACAACGCGGCCTCCGGCCCGTAGCACATCGCGTAGATGATGCCGAAAGGCAGGATGAGCGACGCGAAGATCGCCGTCAGATCTCCGCTGCTCATGGCCCAGAAGGCCGGATAGGCACACAGGGCCAGCAGCACCGAGCCGATGGCGTAGGTCTTGCCCCTGCCCCACTTATCCGACAGCGAGCCGAACATCGGGATGAAGAACACCATGACGAAAGCGGACGAGCACACCGCCCATAGCGCGGTCGTACGCGAGATATGCACGGTGTTGACCAGATAGGCGATGCTGAACACGGCGAAGACATTGAAGAACACGCCGTCGATATAACGCGCGCCCATGCCGAGCAGGATGTTGCGCGGATATTCCTTGATCATGGCCACGAAGGGAATGGCCACTTCCTGGCGCTGCTCTTTCAGCTTCGTGAACTCCGGCGTCTCCAAAATCTTCAGCCGGATATAGAGGCCGACCACCACCAGCACGAAGCTGGCGACGAAACCGACGCGCCAGCCCCAGGCCAGGAAGTCCGCTTCCGGCAGGCTCGAGGCGATGGCGACAACGCCGGCGGATAAGCAAAGGCCGATCGAGAGACCGATCTGCGGCAGGCTGGCGTAGAGGCCACGCTTGTTTTCAGGCGCGTATTCGTAGGTCATCAGAACCGCGCCGCCCCACTCACCACCCAGGCCGATGCCTTGCAGGACGCGCAGAACCAGGAGCGCAATCGGCGCCGCGACGCCGATCTGCTGATAGGTGGGCAACAAGCCGATCAGCACGGTGGCGATACCCATGATCATCAACGTCATCACCAGCATGCTCTTGCGGCCGATGCGGTCGCCGAAGTGGCCGAAGATCACACCGCCGAGCGGGCGCGCGACGAAGCCCACCGCGAAAGTCGTGTAGGCCAGCAGGATCGAAACCAGAGGATCCGCCGCCGGGAAATACAGCTTATTGAAGACGATGCCGGCGACCGTGCCGTAGAGGAAGAAATCGTACCATTCGATCGTCGCGCCGATCAGACTTGCGGCCACGACCCGTCTTAAATCGCGATCCGATATTGCCCCGTTTGCCATGGTTCTCTCCCCGTTTGTTTTTCGTTGTCTTCCATAATCATGTCGGCGGCCTTTTCCGCGATCATCATCGCCGGAACGTTGGTGTTTCCGGAAACGAGCGTCGGCATGATGGAGCAGTCGACCACCCAGAGGCCGGACACGCCGCGCACGCGCAGGCGCGGATCGAGAACGGCGTCGTCATCCGTGCCCATGCGGCAAGTGCCCGACGGGTGGAAAATCGTGGCGCCGTTGCGGCGCGCGAAGTCAAGAATGTCGGATTCGGTTTTGACGTCGGGCCCGGGCACGACTTCGGCCGCGACCAGATCGGCGAGCGGCTTCGTTGCCGCAAGCTTGCGCGCGAATTCGATGCTTTTCACGGCATAGGTCCGGTCGGTTTCGGTGGCCAGATAATTGGCACGAATGAGCGGGCGCGCCATGGGATCCGGCGACGCCAGCGCGATATATCCCCGGCTTTCGGGCCGCAATTGACACACCGACAGTGTGAATCCGGAGAAATCATGCACCTTGCCGCCGGCCATGTCGGCGCTCAGCGTCGCGACATGGAATTGAATGTCGGGTGTTTTCGCATCCGGCCTCAGCCGCGCGAAAATACCCCCTTGGTTGATGCCGATCGCCAGCGCGCCGCGCCGGAATAGCAGCCATTCCAGCCCGAGCTTGAAGCGGCCCCACAGCGAGCGCAGCGCGTCGTTGGTGGTGATCGGGCGGTTGGCTTTGTAGATCAGGCGGAATTGCAAATGATCTTGCAGGTTTTGCCCGACCTGCGGCCGGTCGACCAGCACCGGGATGTCGTTTTCCTGAAGATGCTGCGCCGGCCCGATGCCCGACAGCATCAAGAGATGTGGCGACTGGATGGCGCCGGCCGACAGGATGACTCCGCGGCGCGCCTTGATGTTGCGTGTTCGGCCGCCCGAGCGGCAAACCACGCCCGTGGCCCTACGGCCCTCGAAGACGACGCGCGTCACCTGCGTATCGGTAAAGACCGTGACATTCGCCCGCTTCTCGGCGGGCCGCAGATAAGCCTCCGCCGCGGACATGCGCCAGCCGTTCTTCGTGGTGAGCTGGTAATAGCCGGCGCCCTCCTGGCTTTGGCCGTTGAAATCGCTGGTGCGCGGCACGCCATTGGCTTCCGCGGCGCCGATGACGGCTTCGATTAATTCATGCTTGCGCCCGATGCTGGTGACCGGCAAAGGGCCGCTGGCACCGTGCAATTGGTCGTCGGCCAGTTCCGCGTTGCTTTCGACCTTCCGGAAGTAAGGCAGCACGTCGTGCCAGGCCCAGCCGGGACTGCCCGCGCCGGCCCAGCGGTCGTAATCTTCGTGCTGGCCGCGAACCACCAGCAGGCCGTTGATCGAACTGGAGCCGCCGAGAACCTTGCCGCGCGGCCAGTACACCTGACGCCCCGCCATATTCGGCTCCGGCTCGGTGTGGAATTTCCAGTTGACCTTGGGATCCCACATGGTCCGGCCGTAGCCGATCGGCAGATGGATCCAGAAGCTCTTGTCGCGCGGCCCGGCCTCCAGAACGGCCACGGAACTGCGGCCGTCGGCGCTCAGACGGTTAGCGAGCACGCAGCCCGATGAGCCCGCGCCAACGATGACGTAGTCAAACTCGGCCATTTCCCCTCACGTTTTTTCTTTTGCGCAAGGGTGCGGGTGGCCTTGCTTTTAGTCAAAGGATTTTGGAACGTTTCGTCCCGCAGCGTGGGACGTTTCCCTCGCTGCTTCGGAATCGCTTCTTCACATCGAGGATTGCCATGGCGGCCAAGACGGTAACAGCCGACATCGAGCCGACGCCCAATGGCAGCGCCGTCGTCATGCGCGCCTTGCGGTTTCTTGAAACCGTGGCGGCCTCCGACCGTCCGTTGGCGCTTCCCGAACTCTGCGCCCTGCTCGACCTGCCGAAAGCCACCACGCACCGGCTGTGCCAGCAGCTCGAACAGAACGGCTTTGTCGTGCGCGAGCCGGGCGGGCGGCGGTTCACGCCGGGCGCGCGGCTGCTGCGCATCGGCTTCAACGCGCTGCGCTCCGGCCTGACCGCCGAGCGCCACCAGATCCTGACGGCGCTGGTCGACGCCATCGGCGAGACCTGCAATTTCACGACGCTGGCGGGCC
>Ga0265314_10004852_pt1 | contig 12299 bp, 10 predicted proteins | sample 4126metaG_FD_203106 | JGI IMG/M metagenome (GOLD analysis project Ga0265314, IMG submission 203106) | Rhizosphere microbial communities from Carex aquatilis grown in University of Washington, Seatle, WA, United States - 4-1-26 metaG | ecosystem: Host-associated > Plants > Roots > Rhizosphere >... | reverse complement strand
GCCGGACTTCGGATCACGCGCAGACAGCCACATCGCATTGCCCGACCCGGGGCTATGCACGCTCGCGCTCGACATGCTCAGGCGCAGCCCGCTCAATCGCTCGACCGCGACGACGAGCTCGCGGCGCGCGATGCCTTCCGAGAGCTCCGCGACGATCGCGTGCGCGCCGAGCTCGAGCTCGTCCGCGCGTGGATCGACGAGATGGATCGGTGCGAGCGATCCCGAGGGCGACGTGGTCATCACGACCTCCCCGCCTCCAGCCGGATAGAAGCCGGTCTGGCCCAGCGAGAGCGTGAGCTCGGCGCCCGCCGCGCGCACCAGCGGTAGCCAAGCGTCGGCGAGGAACGGGAACGTCGGCGCCCAGAGCGCATGCGTGCCGCCGCGCACGACGAGGTGGCTCGGCTCCGCGCCGAGCACGAGCGGAAGCGCGATGGTCTGGAGCACCAGACACACCGATCCCGCGCTGCCCACGTCGAGCTCGTGCACGCCGCCACGGATCGCGTGTGGCCGGAAGACCAGCCGCGTGCTGCCGAGTGAAGCGCCCTCCGTCTCCGCGTCGCAGACGGCCGCAGCCGCCTTCACGCAGGTCAGGTGCTGGCGCATGAGCCCGCCCTTCTTGCGGCCAGCGCGGATGCGCTCGAGCACGAACGGCTTGCCCGTCACCATCGAAAGCGCGAGCGACGTGCGCAGGATCTGGCCGCCGCCTTCGCCCGCGCTGCCGTCGATGACCATCGGCGTCTCGCCCGCCTCGCGCAGCACCACCGAGAACGAAGGCCGCACCTCCGTTGCTTCGTCGTCGCTCGCGACGATCGTCGCCGGCTCGGCACGGAGGCTCCGCACCACCGCGCGCGCGTCCTTGTCCCAGACGACGTCGCCGTCCGCGATCCGGATCGAGAGGAAGCGGTGATACGGGACGAACTGCGTCTCGCCGTCACCGGTGTCGGGCGCGAGCTCGACGCCACCTGCCCGCACCTCGACCACGCGTGCGCCCGACACGACGCGCCGATCGTCCGGCGCGCCGCGGTGAAGCAAGCAGATCTCGAGCGCATGCAGGTCCCCATCGCGCCATCGCGCTCGGTTCAGCAGGTCTCGCAGCGTCGTTCCCATGCCTGCATCATCCCTTCACACACACGACCTGACGGAGCGTGTGCACGATCTCCACGAGATCCGTCTGAGCCGCCATGACGGCGTCGATGTCCTTGTAGGCCATCGGCGTCTCGTCGATCACGTCAGCGTCCTTGCGGCACTCGACGCCCGCCGTCGCGCTCGCGTGGTCCGCGAGCGTGAAGCGGCGCTTGGCCTCAGCGCGGCTCATCGCACGACCGGCACCGTGCGAGCACGAGCAGAAGCTCTCCTCGTTGCCCCTGCCGCTGACGATGTACGAGCGCGTTCCCATCGAGCCGGGGATGATGCCGAGCTCTCCCTTGCCGGCGCGCACCGCGCCCTTGCGCGTCACGTACACGTCGGCCCCGTAGTGGTGCTCCTTGGCGACGTAGTTGTGGTGGCAGTTCACCGCGTGCTCGTCGATCGTGAACGCGCCGAGCTCCCCACGGAGCGCATCGAGCGTCCGACGCATCATCTGCTCGCGGTTGAGCCGCGCGAAGCGCTGCGCCCAGTCCACCGCCCGGACGTAGTCGTCGAAGTGCGTCGTGCCCTCCGCGAGATACGCGAGGTTCTCGTCGGGAAGATTCACGTGCCACGTGCGCATGTCCTCCTTCGCCAACGCGATGAAGTACGAGCCGATGCGGTTACCGACACCGCGCGAGCCCGAGTGGAGCATCACCCACACCGCGCCGCCCGTATCCAGACAGAGCTCGATGAAGTGGTTGCCCGTGCCGAGCGTGCCGAGGTGCACGACGTGATTGCTCTTGGCAATCGCCGGGTGCTTCTCGCAGATGCGCTCGAAGTCGCTCGCGAGCTCCTTCGTCCAGGCATCCGCGATCGCCGCCGGCGCATCGCCCCACGCGCCGCGATCACGCCCGCCGCGCGTCGCCGTGCGACCGTGCGGGACCGCCGCCTCGATCGCCGTGCGCGCCGCGTGGAGATTGTCCGGTAGGTGCTCCGCGCGCAGCGTCGTGCGCACGGCCATCATCCCGCAGCCGAGATCGACGCCGACCGCCGCCGGGATGATCGCGCGCGTCGTCGGGATCACCGAGCCGATCGTCGCGCCCATTCCCCAGTGCGTGTCCGGCATCGCCGCCACCCACTTGTGGATGAACGGCATCGACGCGACGTTCGCGAGCTGCTCGCGTGCACCCTCGTCGACCTGGACGCCGCGCGTCCACATCTTCACCAGGCCCGTCGGGCCCGTCATCACGTCGTAGTGGCGCTCGTTCGTCATGGCTCGATCCCTTCGTCTTTCGAGCCCGGCTTCTGCGATCGACGTGCCAGACACGACCGAGGGTACTTTTCGCGTGTTCTCGACGCCGAGGCCGTTGCGAGCCGCGCCCATATGCTCGTGTATTATCCGTTGCGATATGACCTCTCGTGCCCGTGCCGAGCGTCCGACCGTCGTCCTCGGCTTCTTCGGGACGACGCTCGATGCATTCCAAGGCCCCAAGCGCTGGGAGCGCTGGCGGCCGACGCTCTCGGCGCTCCAGCACGAGGATCTGCTCGTCTCGCGGCTCGAGCTGCTCTGCACGGATGCGACGAAGACCACGCAGCTGGTCGACGACATCGCGCGCGTCTCGCCCGAGACCGAGGTCAACCTGCACACGCTCTCCGTGCAGAACGCGTGGGACTTCGAGCAGGTGTACGAAGCGCTCCACGACTTCGCGCGTGGCTATCCCTTCGATCCCGAGCGCGAGCGCTATCTCGTCCACATCACGACGGGCACGCACGTCGCGCAGATCTGTCTGTTCCTTCTGACCGAGACGGGCTTCTTCCCGGGCGAGCTCTTGCAGACCGAGCCGCCGCACCGTCCTTCGAACGAAGCGCGCTACACGATCATCGACCTCGACGTCGCGCGCTACGACCGGATCGCGCGTCGGTTCGAGGCCGAGCGTCGACAGCGCTCGGGCGTGCTGAAGGCCGGCATCGAGACGGCCAACGCCGCGTTCAACGCGCTCATCGACCAGATCGAGCACGTCGCTGGATCTTCCAGGGCGCCGATCCTGCTGAGCGGTCCAACCGGCGTCGGCAAGACGCACCTCGCGCGCCGCATCCACGCGCTCAAGCAACAGCTCGGTCAAGCGAGCGCGACGTTCGTGGAAGTGAACTGCGCGACGCTGCGCGGCGATCAAGCGATGAGCACGCTCTTCGGCCACAAGCGCGGCGCGTTCACGGGCGCCACCGCGGATCGTCGCGGCCTGCTCGCGAACGCGGATGGCGGCGTGCTCTTCCTCGACGAGATCGGCGAGCTCGGCCTCGACGAGCAAGCGATGCTGCTGACCGCGATCGAGGACAAGCGCTTCACGCCGCTCGGCAGCGAGCGCGCCATCGCGAGCGACTTCCAGCTCATCGCGGGCACGAACCGCGAGCTGCTCGCGAGCGTTCGCGACGGCCGCTTTCGCGAGGATCTGCTCGCGCGCATCGATCTCTGGCACTTCCGCCTGCCGACGCTGCGCGAGCGGCTCGAGGACATCGCGCCCAACCTCGACTACGAGCTCGAGCGCGTCGCGCGCGAGACCGGGCGCCGCATCGTGTTCCACGAGGATGCGCGCCAGCGGTTCTTGCGCTTCGCGACGCGCCGAGACGCGGCATGGTCGGGCAACTTCCGCGATCTGAGCGCGGCCGTCACGCGCATGGCGACGCTCGCCACGGCCGATCGCATCCGCGTGGCGCAGGTCGATGCGGAGATCGCGCGCCTCCAAGTGTCGTGGGGCAGCCCGCACGAGAAGAGCGACGGTGACGCCCTGCTGCAGTCGCTGCTGGGCACGCAGGGCGCTGCGGATCTGGATCTCTTCGACCGGGCGCAGCTGATCGCCGTGCTCGACGTGTGCGCGGGCGAGCCTTCGCTCTCGTCCGCCGGCCGCGTGCTCTTCGCGAGCAGCCTCCGCAAGCGCGCGACGAAGAACGACGCCGACCGCCTGCGAAAATACCTCGCGCGCTTCGGGCTCGACTTCCAGCGCATCCACGCCGCGGGGCGCTGAAACCGGCAGCATCGGTGCTCGCTGCGAGCACCGAGTCGTCGAGGACACACCACGCACCCGACGCGGCATGCTTTGCCGAGAAACAGGATCGGCCCATGCTCGCCGCATGCGCGCCACGCTCCTCGCGAGTCTTTGCTTTTTGGCGGCGGGCTGTTCATCGAGCACCGAGTGCGACCGCGCGCTCTGCGGCCCGTGCCCGGAATCGCTCGTCGTCCGGATCACCGGGGCCAACGCCAGCACCGTCGCGACACTCGATGGCGGCACGTGCACGCTCGCCGCCGGCGTCGTCACGTGCTCTGCCGCATTGGCTGAGGGCGAGCACGACGTGACCGTGACGATCGACGGCGCGCCCCGGACGTTGCACGTCACGATCGCGCCCGCATCCGCGGGCTGCTGCGCATGCCTGCCGACGACGATGCAGACGATCGACCTCGTGGCGCGCGACGCGGGAGTGGATGCGAGCGCGCCCGGCGACGTGGGTATCGATGCCGCAGCGGCGCGCGACTCCGGCCTGTCGTGCGATCCGAGCGTCGTCCGATTCCCGGCGGGCGGCATGCTCGTGGTCGGTCAGCTCTGCGACGACGTGTTCGCATGCGTTGCCAGCGTCGCCGATGCGACGGCGCTGCAAGCGGTCGCTCCCGACTTCACGTGCGAGCCGGCGCCGTCGGGCGGCTGCACCGGCATCACGTGCCGCTACTCGCCGTCCACGCTCGACGCGACCGAGCTCGCCGAGGTCTGCAGGGTCACCGTGCTCTCCCCGCAGCCGAGCTTGGTCTGCATGATCTACCTCTGAGATCTCGACCGGAGCGCTCCGCGAAGCGGACTCCGGTAGAGATCAGCTCTTCACGGCCGCGACGAGCGCATCCATGCTCTTCTTGGCGTCGCCGAAGAGCATGCGCGTGTGCTCGTGGAAGAAGAGCGGGTTCTCGACGCCGGCGTAGCCCGCGGCCATGCCGCGCTTGAGCACGACGACGAGCGCGCTCTTCCACACCTCGAGCACCGGCATTCCGTAGATGGGGCTCTGCGGATCGTCGAGCGCGCCCGGGTTCACGATGTCGTTGGCGCCGATCACGAGCACGACATCGGTCGTCGCGAAGTCGTGGTTGATGTCGTCCATCTCGAGCACGAGATCGTAAGGAACGCCCGCCTCGGCGAGCAGCACGTTCATGTGGCCCGGCAGGCGGCCGGCGACCGGATGGATCGCGAATCGCACCTTCACGCCGCGCTCTTTCAGCGCGCGCGTCAGGTCGTGCACGGCTTGCTGTGCGCGCGCGACGGCCATGCCGTAGCCCGGCACGATGATCACGCTCTTGGCGGCCTTGAGCTTGGCGGCGACCTCGTCGACCTTGAGCTCGCGGACCTCACCGGTCTGCTGCGCCGTGCTCGCCACCGCCGTGCCGCTCTCGGTGCCGAAGCCGCCGAAGACGACGTTCAGGATCGAGCGGTTCATCGCGCGACACATCACGATCGACAGGATCGCGCCGCTCGATCCGACGAGCGCGCCCGTCACGATGAGCGCGTCGTTGACGAGCACGAAGCCCGCGGCCGCCGCGGCCCAGCCCGAGTAGCTGTTGAGCAGCGAGACGACGACGGGCATGTCGGCGCCGCCGATCGCCATCACGAGATGGATGCCGAGCAGGCCGGCGAGCCCGGTCATCACGAGGATCCACGTCAGGCCCGTGTCGCCGCTCGCGCTCGCGAACGGAACCGCGAGGCCGACGATCGCGATCGCCACGCCGAGGTTGAGCACGTGACGGCCGGGAAGAAGCAGAGGCTTGCCGCTGATCGAGCCGCGCAGCTTTCCCCACGCGACGATCGAGCCCGTGAAGGTCACGGCGCCGACCGCGACGCCGACCCAGATCTCGACGAGATGGACGATCAGCTCGGCGCCTTCGTGATCGCTGCCTTGCACGTAGCTGCCGATGCCGACGAACACGGCGGCGAGGCCGACGAAGCTGTGCAGGATCGCGACGAGTTCGGGCATGCCCGTCATCTCGACGCGCCGCGCGAGCGTCGCGCCGATGCCGCAGCCGATGACGACCGCGCCGATCAGCAAGCCGATGCCGACCGGCGGAATGTCCGTGTGATGGCCGATCCACACGATCGCCGTCACGACGATCGCGAGCGCCATGCCGAGCATCCCGGAGAAGTTCCCGGCGCGCGCGGTCTCCTGCTTGCCCAGCCCGGAGAGGCTCCGGATGAACAGCACACCCGCGATCAGGTACGCGACCGTGATCTCGCCGCCGAAGGACATCTCAGTCTCGCCTGAACATCCGCAGCATGCGCTGGGTCACGAGGAAGCCGCCGGCGACGTTGATCGCGGCGAACAAGACGGCGGCGAAGCCGAGCCACGTGGCCAGACCGAAGTCGGGCCCGATCTCGAGCATGCCGCCGACGATGATGATTCCGGAGATGGCGTTGGTGACGCTCATCAGCGGCGTGTGCAGCGCGGGAGTGACCGACCAGATGACCTGCCAGCCGACGAAGCACGCGAGCACGAAGACCGTGAAGTGCTCGAGGAAGTCGCTCGGTGCGAGATGGCCGACGGCGAGCAGCACCGTCGCGAGCACGAGACCACCGATGCGTCCCGCCATCGTCGGCGCGCCGGGGCTGCCGCCGTGACCGTGGCCGGACTTCTTCTTCTCGGGCTCCGGCTCGGGCGGACGGATCGACGTCGGCGCCATCTTGATCGCGGCCACGGGTGTCGTGGTCTTCGAGATCGGAGCCGGCGCAGTCGGCTCTTTCTTCGGCGGCGGCGGCAGGATCTCGCCGTCGTGCGTGAGCAGCGCCGGACGGATCACGTCGTTCTCGAGGTCGACGCGGATCCCGTCCTTCGCGCCCATCTCGACGAGCAGGTGCACGAGGTTGCCCGCGAACAGGCGCGAGGCGGTGCTCGCCATCCGGCTGACGAGATCGGTGAAGCCGATGATCGACGCGTGGCCGCCACCGGGCAGCGGATGCTGGACGATCACGTCGGGCTTCGTCAGCTCGCAGTTTCCGCCCTGTTCGGCGGCGAGATCCACGACGACCGATCCGGGCGGCATCGCGTCGACGACGCCCTTCGGCACGAGGATCGGCGCCTTGGTCCCGGGCACGAGCGCGGTGGTGATGATGACGTTCACCTCGGCGGCTTGCGCGCGGAAGAGCGCCATCTCCGCCTCGATGAACTCCTTGCTCATCACCTTGGCGTAGCCGCCCTGGCCCTCGCCTTTTTCTTCGATCGTGATCTCGAGGAACGTCGCGCCGAGCGACTCGACCTGCTCTCGCGCGGCGGCACGCGTGTCGAACGCGCGGACCTCGGCCCCGAGCGCGCGTGCTGCACCGACGGCCGCGAGGCCCGCGACACCAGCTCCGATCACGAGCACGCGCGCGGGCGGCGTGGATCCCGCAGCCGTCACCTGCTTGCTGAAGAAGCCCTGGTAGCACTCCGCCGCTTCGACGATCGCGCGGTAGCCCGCGAGGTTCGCCATCGAGCTGAGCACGTCCATCTTCTGCGCGCGCGTCACGCGCGGCACGCGCTCGAGCGCGAGCGCCGTGACCTTCTGCTTCGCGAAGAGCTCGGGCAGCTCCGGATGACGCTCGGGCTGCACGTGCGAGACGTTGATCGCACCCGCCTTCATCATCGCGATGTCGGCCGCAGTCGGCGGTCGCACGTGCACGACGACGTCGGCCCCGAGCGCAGCCGCGCGATCGACGATCTTGCCGCCTGCCGCTTCGTACGCCGCATCGGAAAAGCCCGAGGCCAAGCCCGCGCCGCGCTCGATCGCGAGCTCGAGACCGAGCTCGACGAGCTTCTTCACCGACTCCGGAGTCGCTGCGACGCGCCGCTCGAGTGGCAACGTCTCTTTCGGAACACCGATCCGCACGCGGGCGGGAGGCTACCTCATCGCGATCGCGTTCGCGACGTTCGCCGCATCAGCGAAATACGTCGGCGACCGCCTCGAATCCTTCGTCGCGGCGTTTCGGGTCGGGGCCGAACGCGTTCCGGTGCGGCTGCCCGTCCTGGAAAGCGAGGATGACCACGTAGATCAAGTTGATCACGGGGATGAACCCGCAGAAGAGGAACCATCCGGGCTGCCCCAGATCGTGGAGCCGCTTCACGTCCTGCACGAAGCGGAATACCACGCAGGCGAAGATCACGGGGATCGCCGAGCAGCCGATCGTGGCGCGCATGTCTTCGGGCGGACGGTCTCCGAGGACGAGCAGCGGCAAGAAGACGAGCGTGAACATCACGGCGAGCATGCCGACGAAGCGCAGCACCCACGTGCGCCGCCCGATGCGACCTTCGATCCAGTACCAACGCTCCGGCGTGTCGCCCATCGCGCGAGCGTATCATCGGCTCATGCGATGGCTCGTCGTGCTCGGGATGTGTCTCGCGGCCTGCAGCAGCCAGACCGATCTCCTCTGCACCGGCGCCACGTGCACGTGCCCGTCCGACTCGTCGTGCACGCTCGATCCCGAGGTCTGCGGGCCGACGGGCTGCACGTTCACCTGCGGCGCGGGCTCGACCTGCACCGGCCGCTGCGGCGATCTCTGCAACGTGAGCTGCGAGCGCGACAGCAGCTGCGGCATCTCGGTCGCGCGCGGCGGTATGGTCGCGTGCGCGGCGCACACCGACTGCGACGTGATCTGCGCTCAGGACTGCGTCGCGACGTGCGTCGCCGGCTCGCACTGCACGATCCGCTGCGCGACCGATGTCGCGCAGCGCGTGTTCACGGACACCGCGAGCTGTCTCTGAGTCAATTCGGCTGAGGATCTTCCGTAGGAGCGCTGCCCGATCCGTTGGCCCAGAGGCCCGTGCGGAGCGCGCCCATCTTCTGCTCGACCGCGCCGAGCCGCGAGAGGGCCATGCCGGCCTCTTCGCGCACGCGCAGCGTCTCGGTCTCGCCCTCGGCCTTGGCGGCGCTCGCGTGGCGAACGACCTCGGCCATCGAGCGCGTCATCTCTTCGGTCGCGCTCTTGACGAAGTCGACGAGCTTGTCGCCGAACTCGTCGATCTGACGCTCGAACGCGAGGCCGAGCTCCTTGCTCGCCTTCTCGATCGCCGCCGGTGCTTCCTCGAGCGCGCGCTTCTTCGTCTCTCGATCCGCGCGGCCGCGGAACACGTACGCCAGGATCGGCGCGGCGCCGAGCAGGGCGCCACCGACGAAGAGGTTGCTCAGCGCCATGATGCCGAGACCGAACGCACCGAGCGCGATCACGCCGACGTCGTACGCGAGCGTGTTCACCGTGAGATCCACGTTCGGCGTGCCGGGGAACGCATCGGCGATCTTCTCGCCGCGCGATCGCGCCTCGTCGCTCACGAAGGCGATCGCTTCTTCGGCGACCTTCTCCATGCGCTTGGCGATGTCGAGGCCCTGCTTGTCGGCGAAGCTGCGGAAGCGCTCCTCCATGAAGCCGGGCAGATAGCGCTTGAGGTCCTCGGCCTTGCTCGACTCGATCTCGGCGGGCAGCGCCGAGCTGAAGCGCTTGCCGAAGTCGTCGCACTCCTTGCGCACGAGCGCTTTGATCGCGGCGAGGTCCTGACGGATCTTCGCCTCGCGTCGGGCGCCGGCATCGGCGCTGGAGGCGAGATCGTCGTCGAGCAGCTTGAGACGCTTGTCGAGCTCCTCCTGCGTGAGCGAGAGCGCCTGCTTCTGCACCTCGATGCCGCGTCGCAGCGTGACTGCCGTGCGCAGGCCTTCGTCGAGCGCGTTGTCGAGCAGCACGCGGCCGCGATCTTCGGCGAGGAACTTCGTGAGGTCCGTGACGAGCGCCGTCAGCCCTGCGCCGTCGCGATCACCACCGAGCGCCTTCTCCGCGCTGACCGCGTACACGCGCGGCTCCTTCACGAGCTTGGCGAGCTGCGTGCGCGCGTAGTTCAGCGCCTCTTCGCGCTCGCTCTCGTCGAGCAGATCGATCTTGTTGATGACGAAGAGGACCTTGTCACGCGACTGCGCGAGCAGCTTGTTCGCGAGGAACGCGCGCTCGCTCTCTTTGAGGATCTGCCCGGCATCGAGCAGGAAGAGCACCGCGTCGGCGCGCGGGATGTAGCTGTACGTGATCTCGGCGCGCGTGGAGTTGAGATCGTTGACGCCGGGAGTGTCGACGAGCACGACGCCGCCTTCGAGCAGCGGGCTCGGATAGCTCACCTCGAGATAGCGCACGTTCTCGCTCGCGGCGCCGCCGCCGACGACGTAGCCGCCGATCTCGTCGAAGGGCACCACGCGCGGGGCGTGATCGGCCTCGCGTTTCTCGAAGTGCGCACGCGCACCGCGGACGCCGTGCACGACTTGGTGAATCACGGCCGTCGTCGGCGTGACGCCCATCGGCAGCACGGGCGCGCCGAGCAGCGCGTTCACGAACGTCGTCTTGCCGTGGTTGAACTCGCCGAGCACGACGAGGTGGAACTTCTCTTCTTCGAGCCGCGGGATGCGATCGTCGCGCAGCTTGCGACCGAGCGTCGCGGCGCCGGCGTCTTCTGCGAGCACCGCGACCTCGCGGAGCGAGGCGAGCACTTCCTTGCGCTTTTCCTGGTAGTCGGCTTTCGAATCGCTCACTTGGTTTCCCCGCGTCTGGCTAGAGGCTCGGAAGCGATCATCCGTCGATGCGAATGATCTGGCTCGTCAACACGTCGACGTCGTCGATGCTCTTGCCGCCCGGCAGGCCCACCGACGTACGGTAGAGCTCGCTCTCGGCGAACGCCCGCAGCGCGGAGATGCGCTTGGGCAGGTACGGATGCGTCGCGAACGCCTCGAGGTAGCGGCCGATCGTCGCGCGCGACTCTTCGAGCTGTTCCACGTAGGCATCGACGTCCATCTCGGAGAAGAGACGCGAGCTGCCGATCGCGAGCTTCATGAAGCTCTTGGTGCCGGCCTCCACGTCCTTGCTGCAGAGCAGCCCCGCGCGATCGCACGTGATCTCGGCGCGGCGGAACCACGCACGCAGCGGCAAGAGCACGGGCTCCACGAAGAAGCCGGCGAACGCCGAGGCCATCTGCGTCAGCAGGATCAGAACGGTTCCGTACACGACGTGCTTGTTCTGGATGTGCCCCGTCTCGTGACCGATCACGAACGTCAGCTCGCTCGGCGAGAGCGAGTCGACCAGCGCGCTGTGCAGCACGATGAACGACTGATCTTCGGTGCCGAACGTGTACGCGTTCACGACGGGCGAGTTCACCACGTAGATCTGCGGAACGGGCACGGCGAGCGTCTTGGCGCAGTGCTCGGCCACCTTCTGGATGCTCGGGAACTGACGCGGCCCGACCTTCACGCCTTGGCCGAGCAGCTGACCGCGCATCAGCTCCTTGTTCGTGCGCACGAGCGCCGACGCCGCGTGCTCGACCGCCGACATGCGCGAGAAGCTCCGCATCATCGCGACGTCCGCCGAGTACGCGTAGCGCGCGGCCTCGCTGCGACCCGGGCGACCGGCTCTCTCGTCTTCCACGAAGCGCGCGAAGCTGAAGTCGCTCATGTTCACGCAGCTTAGTACGCCTGCCGCCGAGGATCTCTTTCGTTCTCCGGATGGCGGAATGGGGAGGAAGGCGGCAATTGTCCTTGTTCCTCCTCCGCAATTCCTCATTTGCGAAGAAGCGTGATGCAGGCGAGATTCGCCCCGATTTCTTGCTCGCACTTCGCGAGCGGCGTTAGGAGAGAGAGAAGATGGCTCAGAAGCGGATCCACCTCGTGATCCGGGGACGTGTCCAAGGCGTGTTCTTCCGGCAATCGGCGGTGCGTGAGGCACGTCGCCTCGGGCTGACTGGTTGGGTGAAGAACCGTCCGGACAGCGCGGTCGAGGTGGTCGCCGAGGGCGAAGAAGACCAGGTGAAGGACTTCCTCGGATGGGCTCAGCACGGACCGTCGACCGCTCGCGTGGACAAGGTGGACACCCGCTGGCGCAGCTACACGGGCGAGTTCGCCAGCTTCGAGATCTCGGCCTAACGCTCTCGATCTGCGTGCTCGTGCTGGCGCTCGGCTCGATCGCGAGCGCGCAGACGGATCTCGCCGCGCTCGAGACGGGCCTGGCCTCCGACGATGCGCACGCGCGTGCCGCAGCGGTCGCCGGATACGATGCTCTGACCGCGAGCGACGTTCCTGCGATGCGCGAGCGCATGGATCGTCTGCGCCGCCCTGCCATCGAGGCCGATGACGTCACGCGCATCGTCACCTCGTTCCGTCACGCGGTCGGCAGCCGTCGTGCGGACGATCTGGTCGATGTCGCGCCCGGCGT
>Ga0265314_10004851_pt1 | contig 12300 bp, 10 predicted proteins | sample 4126metaG_FD_203106 | JGI IMG/M metagenome (GOLD analysis project Ga0265314, IMG submission 203106) | Rhizosphere microbial communities from Carex aquatilis grown in University of Washington, Seatle, WA, United States - 4-1-26 metaG | ecosystem: Host-associated > Plants > Roots > Rhizosphere >... | reverse complement strand
AGGGGAAGGCGCGCTACGGCGTCGTTCACAAAGGCGGAGTCTTCAAGCTGGCAGACTACTTGCTGAAGATGCGAAAGGATTGCAACTGCTACGACCAAGCGGCGGCCGTGCAGTCATTGGCGAGCGCAGTCGGCGTCGCATCCGTGTGGCAGTTCTTGGACCCGTTTGGTTTCATTCGACCGACAAACCTTGTCGGCGTGGGCCTTTGCAACAATCCGTTCTTTGGCGAGAATGAATCGCTGAAGTTGGTGGCGCCGGATTCGCATCGTCGAACAGCATTCGGCAATCACGCGTTCGCCGTCACACTCGATTGGAAAGCCGTCGACGCGTGCGCGAAGCCTCATCTCGCGATCGAGACCATCCCAGAGTACCTGGCTGACAGCATCGACGACACGCCGTCTCTCTATCGCTTCTATGGCAAGTTTCGACCGGGTCAACCTACCGACGTCCGACCAAAGCTCGGCGTTGTGGCGGTCGAGTGATGAGCACCTTTCAAAAGGAGAAGGTCGGAAAATTCAAGCAAGCGGTCGGTTTCGACGACGTGCCCGGGCTCGATGCGAGAGACGGAGTCTGCGCGGATTGGCGCCGGCTCCCGGAGTTCTTGTCGCCTGAGCTGGGCGGGTTGCGGCTCTTCCATCATCAAGCGTATCCACTGAAGACAGGGGTTGGTCTGTCCGACTGGACCTGGAGGCGGCGCGGGAAGCAGATCTCCGTCGAGGTGTTCGTCTGCGGCGACATCGCGGGTGCTCGGGAGCGGCTGCTCGAGATAGCGACCGACACGACCACGGTCGAGAGTCCGCTCGTGCCCGCGCTCGAGACGGTCGGCGAGCTGGCTATCGAGCACAAGGATCGCGCCGGCGACGACCTGGACTGGATCTATCGCAACATTTGCGTCTCCGTCTCGGACCAGCAGAGTGGTCTCAAGCTCATTCCTGTCGCGCGCCGGATCCAGTCCTTCCTGGCAGCCCACACAGTCTCCAACCTCGCGGCATATGTTCCGAAGGTCGCGCGCATCGATCTTTCCCCGGGCCTCATCCGCAGCGGAGACACCTTCGAGGTCAGGCTTCGATTTGCCGAGGAGGTCGATCCGGACAAGCTCACGATCGATGTGCGGCCCGGGAGCTGGCCACCGCTGGAGCCGCTCGATCAGAACGGCTCGGTGTTCACGGTCAAGGCGCTCAAGCCGGGGCGCGCGGAGCTGGAGATCATCGCGCTCGATCCCATTTCGTTGCTTTCTGCCAAGGCGGCGGTTGTCATCGACGTCCTCCCCGCTCCATGAATCTCGCTCGCGGCGTTCTCGGGAAGACTCACGGGCCGTGTCGGTTTGGGGTCCTGACTCGCTGCGGAGCTGTCCCGCTTGCGTGGGAAACGTGCTCTGGCCGACGCATGGTAGCCAAGGTGGTCCCGTGTGTTGCAGGCTCGCTCCGCCCCGACGCGTAGCGCTTTTGTTCCTTGTCGAAACGCACGGCGAGGTATCTAATCCGCCACGGGCCTCACCTGATCGCGCCGATGGGCGCCGTCCCGTGAATGCTCACGCTCTGTTATCTCGGCGGGCGCATCGGGGGAGAAATGACGAGGATCGATGGGCAATGAAAAGCCTGTAGACATCGAAACCTCATTCTTCGAGGGTCTCATTCAGGAGTCGCCGGACGCGCTGATCGCGCTGTCACCCGACGGCAACGTGCTGTTCTGGAGCCGCGGCGCCGAGAGCCTCTTCGGTTACGCGGCGCGGGATTGCATTGGCCGTCAGCTCGACGACCTGGTCGTGCCGGCGGACAGGCGCGAAGAGTCGCGCGCCGCCATGGTCGAGGTGCTGGAGAACGGCACGGCGCTGTTCGAGACCGTCCGCCAGCGCCGCAGCGGCGAGCGCATCGACGTCGACGTGTCGTTGCGCGCCGTGAAACGCCCCGACGGAAACATCCGTTTCATCGCGGCCACCAAGAAGGACGTCACCCAGCTGAAGCACCTGCGAGAGGAGCAAGCGACCGAGGCGAGATTTCGCGGGTTGCTGGATGCGGCGCCCGACGCCATGGTCATCGTCGGTTCGAACGGCGAGATCGTCCTCGTCAATTCGCAGACCGAGCGCGTCTTCGGCTATCGGCGCGAGGAGTTGCTGGGCAAGCCGATCGAGATCCTGGTCCCCGAGCGCTTTCGCAAGGACCATCCGAACCGGCGTGGCGGCTACTTCGGCGACCCGCGCACGCGCCCGATGGGTGCCGGCCTGGAGCTGTTCGCGCGCCGCAAGGACGGCACCGAGTTCCCGGCGGAGATCAGCCTCGCGCCCATGGAGTCGGAGGGGGGGCGCCTGGTGACCGCGGCGATCCGCGACATCTCCGATCGCAAGCGCATCGAGGGCAAGTTTCGCGGGTTGCTGGAGGCGGCGCCCGACGCGGTGGTCATCGTCAATCACGTAGGGAAGATCGTCCTGGTCAACACCCAGGTCGAGAAGATGTTCGGCTACACGCGCGGCGAGATGATTGGCCAGCCGGTCGAGATCTTGATCCCCGACCGGCATCGCGCGCGCCACCCCGGCCACCGCACCGGCTACTTCGCCGATCCGAAGGTCCGCGCGATGGGATCGACGCTGGAACTGGCCGGCCGGCGCAAGGACGGCACGGAGTTCCCTGTCGAGATCAGCTTGAGCCCCCTCGAGACGGAGGAGGGCGTCCTGGTGTCGAGCGCGATCCGCGACATCACCGAGCGCAAGCGCGCCGAGGACAAGTTTCGCGGCCTGATGGAGTCGGCGCCCGACGCCATGGTCATCGTCGATCGCAACGGCGGGATCTCGCTGGTCAACGCGCAGACCGAGAAGCTCTTCGGATATTCGCGCGACGAGCTGCTCGGCAGATCGATCGAGACGCTCGTGCCGGCGCGTTTCCGGGCCCGCCACCCCGGGCACCGCTCGGGTTACTTCGGATCGCCGAAGCCGCGGCCGATGGCCGCGGGGTCCGATTTGTTTGGTTTGCGCAAGAACGGGACCGAATTCGCGGCGGAGATCAGCCTGAGCCCGATCGAGACTGCCGAAGGCACACTGGTGACCGCGGCGATCCGCGACATCACCGAGCGGAAGCAGATGGAAGATCGCATGCAGCAGGCCAACCGCCTGAAGAGCGAGTTCCTGGCCAACATGTCGCACGAGCTGCGCACGCCGCTGAACGCGATCATTGGCTTCACGGAGCTGATGAACGACGGCGAGGTCGATCCGGAATCACCGCAGCACAAGGAGTTTCTGGGCCACATCCTCGCCAGCGGCCGTCACCTGTTGCAGCTGGTCAACGACATCCTCGACCTGTCCAAGGTCGAAGCCGGCAAGATGGAGTTTCGCCCCGAGCCGATGAACGTGCCGCGAATCATCGGCGAGGTCGTGGCCATGCTCAGCAGCGTCGCGGGCGCGAAGCGGATTCAAATCGAGACCATCATCGATCCGACCGTGACCGAGGTCTTGCTCGATCCCGGGCGGTTCAAGCAGGTGCTGTACAACTACCTGTCGAACGCGATCAAGTTCACGCCCGAGGGGGGTCGGGTGAAGGTGTCGATGCGCCCCGACTCGTTCGACATGCTGCGGCTCGAGGTCGAGGACACCGGGATCGGAATCAAGGAAGAGGATCTTCCCCGCCTCTTCATCGAGTTCCAGCAGCTGGACGCGGCGCTGACCAAGAAGCATCCCGGCACCGGGCTGGGGCTGGCGTTGACCAAGCGGATCGTCGACGCGCAAGGCGGATCGGTGGGCGTGCGCAGCACGCCCAGCGAAGGGAGCGTCTTCCACGCCATCCTGCCACGTGGGCAATCGGTTCATTCACTGCCGGTAGAACGCGCGGCGGACGAAGAGCGGTCGCCGAGGAGCGGCCCGTCCGTGCTGGTCGTCGAGGCCGATCCCGTCGATCGCGAAATGCTTGCGCAGACGCTGACCGGCGCCGGCTACGTCGTTCGGACTGTGTCGACGGGCGGACGGGCGCTGAACGTGTTACGCGCCAACGACTTCGACGCGGTGACGCTCGACCTGGCGCTGCCCGACATGAGCGGTCTCGAGGTGCTACGCCGATTCCGTCGCGGTGACAAGAAGCCGACCGTGCCGATCATCATCGTGGCGGCGATCGACAATCCCGACACGGTCGCGGCCTTTCAAGTCCACGACGTGATTCCCAAGCCGGTCGACGGCCCCGCGGTCCTGGCGTCGCTCAAGCGCGCGGGCGTGAACGTCGAAGGCGCCGGACCGGTGCTGGTCGTCGACGACGATCCCAGCAGCCTGGGCCTGATGGCGGCGACGCTGTCGAGGCTCGGCTATCGCTTCGTGTGCAAGCCCGACGCGCACGCGGCGCTGAACGCGGCACGTACGGCGCCGCCGTCTGCGGTGATCCTCGACTTGCTCATGCCCGGCATGGACGGCTTCGAGTTCCTGTGGCGGTTTCGCAGCGACGTCCGCAACCGCGACGTACCGGTGATCGTGTGGACGGCAAAGGACCTCAGCGACGAGGAAGAGGAGCACTTGCGCTACAACGCCCTGAGCGTACACGCAAAGATGTCCGGCGGCCTGTCCCGGCTGGTCGAGGACGTGAAGCGCGTCGTGCCCCTCGCCGGGAGCCGCGGCGCCCTGCAAGCCCACAGCGTCACAAAGGAAGGGGACTCATGAGCAAGAATTCGATTCTCGTCGTCGACGACAACCCGGCCAACGCCGCCCTGCTCTCGTTCCTTCTCAGCAGGAAAGGCTACGACGTGCGCACGGCCGCCGACGCCAACGAGGCGCTCTTGCTCGTCGAGGAGTTCGCACCGCGGCTCATCATGATGGACCTGCAGCTGCCCGGCATGGATGGACTGGAGCTGACGAGGCGCCTCAAGGCCGACCCGCGCACGCGCCAGACGATCATCATCGCGCTGACCGCCTATGCGATGAAGGGCGACGAGGAACGCGCGCGCGCCGCCGGTTGCGACGGCTACGTCAGCAAGCCGATCGACACGCGCACGTTGCCCGGCGTCGTCGGCGAGTACCTTTCGCTCGCCAACCATGGCGAATCATGAGCGAGCTCGGCACCGGGCCACGGCCGGTCATTCTGTTCGTCGACGACGAGCGCGCGAACCGCGCCCTCATCCGCGCGTACCTGGGCGCTGACTTCGATCGCGAGCGCCGCCGCGGCGTCGCCCTCGGCCTCTTTCGGGTCAAGCCGGCTGCCCCGGTCCACGGTGGACCGCCGCCGTAGACCGGACCGAGATTCGCCGCCGTAGACCGGACCGAGGTTAGTGTGTTCCCGCCGTAAACCGGACCGCCGTAGACGGGACCGGACCGGATAAACCGGACCGGTAAACCGGACCGAGGTTGGTGTGTCAGCCGTAGACCGGACTCTTCGTAAACCGGAGCAAAGGCTGAGGGTGTCACCGGACTTCCCAGTAGACCATTGCACCGAGGCGGTGCACCACCACCACCGTGCCGGGGTTATCGTGAACAGCGGCCCAAGTCTCAAGTCGAATGGGCGAGCCGGAAGTATCAGAGTTCCTTTCCGACAGGCAGCTTGCTGCCTCTTGGCGCCGTCGGTAACAGCCGCCCAACGCCGGTCGTACCAGGGTCTCTCATTGCGGCGCGCCCGGGGCTCAGAGCACCGTGGTTGTCTGGCGTTTGAGGTCGCCCGAACGATGCCAGAGTCAGGCCGGCTCAGGCCAAGGAGCGCAGATGGCGCGGGTGAAGCGGCGGAGCCAATACGTGCCAGCCGGAAAGACGACGTCGCGGATTCCAGCGGCGAAGTTCGCGCGTGCTGCGGCATAGGCATCACGGAAGGCGCGATTGCGGAGCAGGGTCTCGATCCGACTCCATTTACTGCGCGCCGAGACGGGCGGCTTCAATCGGCGCCGGGGTTCTCGATTGCCGGGACGGTCGCTCCATCTTTGTAGCAACACGTTCTTGCGGCCCAAAATCGCGGCTCCCGTGTGGCGGCGCGCCGCCGCGGCGAGCTCCTCGGCTGCGCACACCCTCTCGAGGACCATCGCCGCGTATTCAGCAGCCGAGAGGTGTCCAAACCCCTCAGGTTGCGCAAAGTGCAACGAAACGACGTCGGGCATCGGACCATCTTCGCGGAAGAAGTGCTTGGGTCGCGAGGCGGTCAATGGGCGGCCATGGAAAAGGACACCGAGCGAACTGACACCGGGCCAATGGTGGGCTTTGTCCACCAAGTTGTCTTTCACCGGGTTGCTAAGCGCATAGGTCATCTTGTTGATGACGTCGTTGGCGTCGACGAGCCGCACGACGCTGGTCTGCTCGGACGACCAGAAGTTCTCCCAACGGCCACGAAGAGCGTTCTGGCACTTCGCGAAGAGCTTGTGGAAATGCTCGATGAAAGCAGGATAGCAACCATCGGGATCGTAGATGCCGGTGTGGTGATGGTTGCTCATGGCGACGGTGAAGAGCACGCGAATGCCGAACCGTTCGGCCGCGACGGCCAGGCAGTAGATGAACGCGTTGTTGGTCTCGCGGTCGGGCCGCATCAGGAATTGCCGCTGAGTACAGCGACGAGTGATCATGTATGTGCACCGGGGCAAGACCTCGCGAGGAATCGACATGCCGGGTTTTCGGTAGGTCCAGGGAGATGTTGTGGGAAAACTCAACCTCGGTGGGGTGATTGAGCTAGCTCGGTGGGGTGATTGAGCTGTGGGGTGACTGAGCTAAGCTAGCTCGATGGGATGAGGGACTTCGTCGGGATGAGTGATCGAGCAAGCTTTACCCGCAAGCGTTCACGCGCGACGCGGCCGCTCGACGATTCGAGTCCAGAATCGTTGGAGGCTGTCGAGACCGCCGGCTGTCGAGCTAAACAGCGTCGTATCGCAGACGAGCACAGCTCCTGGGAAGATGGCTGGACGAGACTGGAGCAGGCTGTCGAACCTATCGCGCCCGTCTCGGCTGAAGGGATGAGGCGGAGCCGTCGGGTCGATCCGCTGACGAACGAGCACGTCGAGCTTGTCGAGCGCGCCGCCGACGCGCGCCAAATGAGGGAGGTGAGGATGCAGGTTGAACGTCCGGACGCCGTCGAGGAGCCCGAGGCGATCGGCTGCACGGTCGACGTCGATCGCTGCCGGTGACCCATCAGCCTCTGCCGCGGGCCGGAGACCGAAACGGTTCTCCACCGGAACCCCGAGCCCGGCGAGCAGGGAGGACGCGAATCCGCCGAACGCCTGCCGAGGCGGGATCGCCTTGTCGCCGTGATGAAGGAACTCCGCCTCCTGTCGCGTTCGTACTTCATCGGGACCGAGATCCACCCAGTGACCGATGTCATGATGCGGGCAAAGAAAGACGGCGCGGTCCGGATCGTCGAGAAACCGCCGAAGTGCATCAACCTCGTCGGGGCTCGCGTGCTGCTGGGTTCTCGCGGAGTCGAAGCTGATGACGACGAGCGTATCGATCGGCTCGAGCAGCGACCACCGAAGCGGCTGCTCCGTGTCGTCGTCGAGAACGCGTTCGAGCTCGATGACCGGATTTCCGGTCTTCGCGCGCGCGAGCTCCACGAACCCGGCAAAGTTCGGCTTTTGCACGTGATCGAGAAACCCGCCGATTCCCTGGTCGAAGTGGCGCGAATCCGAGAGCGGTTCGAACTTGGGATAGAGCAACCTTCGGAGCTCGAAGAGCGCAGGGAACCGATCGTCGATCTCGGTGAGCGGCGCGTTCGTTTCGCCGGGTCGACTCCACGCAAAGTAGATCAGCACGCGTCGAGCGCTCATTGTCTTCGTCCGACACTACAACAACATGTCCGCGTATCTCCACGGCGTTGCAACGGCGATCAACTTGGGTGCGGTGAACGCGAAAAGTGACCTCGGTGGGGTGAACAACCTGGTGGCCCCCACGCTGGCGTTTTCGGTGTGCGCAGGACGATGTTGCTGGAAAATCAACCTCGGTGGGGTGAACGGGTGAAAACTCAACCTCGGTGGGGTGAATGGTGAATCAACCTCGGTGGGGGTGAACGGTGGAGCGGTGGACCTCGGTGGGAGTGAACGAACGATGTTGCAGGAAAATCAACCTCGGTGGGGTGAACGGTGAACCTCGGTGGGGGTGAACGGTGATGAACGATGAACGGTGGATGTGGGGTTGCTCACAGAATTGTTCGTCGCTCGCGACGCGGACGTGAGTACAGACGACCTCGATTCGTCCGCGATCTCCAGCGCCGCTGGGTCCTGGGCAGAAACCGACGAGCTGTCTTGCGAGCCCGCCGACGTCGAGCCGGTGATCCAGCAGCTGGTGTCGCTGGCGCGATCCTTCGATGACCCGGGCCTGGGTCTCTTCCTGTGGACCTCGACATAGGCACGCGCTCGCCATAAAAGTTCGTCAGGCGCTCCGAGAATCGGAGTCCCAGGCCGGCGTGGCGCCCCGGCAGATGCCTGCTCGAGACTTGCCACTCACCGCCGACCGAGCGCGAAGATCATCTGCGCGCGCGCGATCGCGAGGCGGTACTCGGCGGCGACCTGTTGGGCCTCGGCCGAGACCACGCCTCCCTGCGCGTCGCCGAGCTCGATGACGCTGCCGGCGCCGGCCTGGTAACGGCCCTCGGCCAGGGCCAGACGTTCGTGTGAGCTGGTGACGCCTTCGCGCGACGCGATGATCGCCTCCTGCGCCGCGCGCACGTCGAGCTGCGCGCCGGCGACGGTGACCCACACCTGTTGCACGAGCGCGTCGCGCCGCGCCTGCAGCGCCGCGAGCTGCGCGTCGGCCTCGCGCACCTGCGAGCGCGTCGCGAACCCCTGGAAGATCGGCCACACCAGGCTCAACCCGCCCCAGAAGTTCCAGGCGAGGGCGCTGTCCGTATAAAGCCGCAGGTTGCCGCTCGACGTGAGGCCGATACCCGACGTGCCGGTCAGGTTGGTCCCCTGGTCGGACGCGCCGGCGATCAGGCTCAGCGTCGGCCCGTAGCTGCCCACCGCCGCGCGCCGCGCCAGCTCCTCAGCGTGGATCTGTTCGTCGAGCGCGGCGCGGTCCGGCCGCGCGCGCAGCGCCTCGTCGACCAGCGTCGTCACCGGCTGCGCCTCGCCCTCGACGGGCGCGAAGGTCTGGTCGGCGACGTCATAGTCGAGCGATCCGGTCACGCCCATCGCCTGGTTCAGCGCCGCGCGCGCCAGCGCGTAGGCATTCTCGGCATCGATCAGCTGGACGCGCGCGGTGGCTCGGTCGGCGCGCGCCTGCGCGAGATCGATCATGGGCCGCGTCCCTTCGGTGACGAAGCCGTCGATCTGTCCCAGGTGCCGCTCGCGGTTGGCCAGCGATTCGCGCGCGACGCCCACCAGCGCCTTCTGCGCGCGCGCGCGAAAATAGGCCGTACGCGCGCCGAGGATCACCTCCAGGCGCGTCGCGCTCTCGCTCTGCGCCAGCCCGCGCGCGCTGGCCTCGGCAGCGTGCCACTGGCCGCGCGTCTGCCCGAAGTCCCAGAGCACGAAGCTGCCCGCCGCGGTGAAGTCCCACCAGTTGAAGGTGTCGGTGCTGTTCTGGACGGTGGTCGCGCTGCCGGGTTTGTGCTCGCGGTTGCCGGTGGTGCGCTGGTAGGTGGCGCCCAGCTTCACTTGCGGCAGCACCGGCGCGCGGGCCTCGTCGGCGCGCGCGTTGCCGGCGCGCGTGTTGGCCTGCGCCTCGTGCAACGCCGGCTGGTTCGTCTCGGCCGTACTCACCGCCTCGTCGAGCGTCAGGGTGCGCGCGTCCAGCAGCGACGGCGGCGTAAGCGACACAATGACAATCAACCCGATGGCGCCCATCATTCGTACCGCAGGGCGACGATGGGGTCGAGTCGCGCCGCCTTGTACGCCGGGTAGAGGCCGAAGCCAATGCCGACCAGCGCGCTGAAGCCGACCGCGAGCGCGATCACGTCGGGGCGCACCAGCATCGGCCAGCCGAATCGCAGCGCCAGGCGCTCCGCCGCCACCAATCCCAGCGCCACACCGGCGAGGCCGCCCATCACCGACAGCGCCAGCGATTCGATCAGGAACTGAAACAGGATGTGGCGTGGCTTGGCGCCGACGGCGACGCGCACGCCGATCTCGCGCGTCCGCTCGGTGACGCTGACGAGCATGATGTTCATGATGCCGATGCCGCCGACCACCAGCGACACCGCGGCGATGCTCGCCAGCAGCAGGGTCAGCGCCTGCGTGCTCTCTTCCTTGCGGTTCGCGGTCTCGGTCAGGTTCTTGACCGTGAAGTCGTCGTCGGCACCCGCGCCGATGTTGTGGCGATCGCGCAGGAGCGCGGCGATGCGCGCGCCGACGACGGCGGTCTGGTCGTCGGCGGTCACCTCGACCATGATCGTGCCGGCGATGTAGCTCTGCAGCCCGCCCTGGATCTTGGCCAGGAACGTCGACACCGGGACGTAGACGACGTCGTCGTAGTCGTTGCCGCCTGGCGACTGCCCCTTGCGATCGGCGACACCGACGACGCGGAAGGGGACGTTCTGGATGCGCACCATCTGCCCCACGGGATCCGCGCTGGCGCCGAACAGATGCGCGGCCACGGTGTCACCGAGCACGGCGGTCTTGGCGCCGGCGTCGACGTCCTCGGCGGTGATGCCGGCGCCGAGGCGAATTGGCCAGTTGCGGATCTCGAAGAACTCCGGCGTCGTGCCGGTGACCAGCGTCGCCCAGTTCTGGTCCTCGGTGACGACCTGGCCGGTGGCGTGCAGGCGCGGCGCCACGCAGCGCACGCCAGGCACTTCGGCGCCGATCGCCTTCAGATCGTCCCAGGTCAGCGTCGGCAGTGTGCCGGCCGCGACCTTGACGCCGCCGGCGGTCTTGGCGCCCGACGACACGATCAGCACGTTGGTGCCCATCGCAGTGAACGCCTGCTCGACGCGCGCCTTGGCGCCCTCGCCGATGGCGACCATCGCGATCACCGCCGCGACGCCGATGATGATGCCGAGAGCGGTCAGGAACGAGCGCAGGCGGTTGCGGCGCAGCGCGCGCAGGGCGATGCGCACGGTCTCGAGCAGCCTCATGCGCGGCCGCCTTCCAGGCGCACCGCGCCGGCGGCGTCGCGCACGAGCGCGGCGCTGTCGCTGCACACCAGGCCGTCCTTGAAAACGATCACGCGCTCGGCGTAGGCGGCGATGTCGGGCTCGTGCGTGACCAGCACCAGCGTGATGCCGTCGTCGCGCAATCCGCGCAGCAGCGTCATCATCTCGGCGCTCGCCGCTGAGTCGAGGTTGCCGGTCGGCTCGTCGGCGAGCACCAGCTTGGGCTCGCCGACCAGAGCGCGCGCGATGGCCACGCGCTGCTGTTGCCCGCCCGACAGCTGATTCGGGTGGTGGTGCACCCGGTCACCGAGACCCACGCGCTCCAGCGCTTGGCGCGCGCGCCGCCGCCGGTCGCGCGCGCGCACAGCGCCGTAGATCAGCGGCAGCTCGACGTTCTCGAGCGCGGTCGTGCGCGGGAGCAGGTTGAAGCTCTGGAACACGAACCCGAGGCCGCGGTTGCGCAGGTTGGCCAGCGCTTCGCGGCTCTGGCGCGCAATCTCGACGCCGTCCAGGCGGTAGCTGCCGGCGGTCGGGCGATCGAGACAGCCGATGATGTTCATCAGCGTCGACTTTCCCGACCCCGACGCGCCCATGATGGCCACGAACTCGCCGCGCGCGATCGACAGCGAGACGTCACGCAGGGCGTTCACCTCGACCTCGCCCAGGTGATAGGTCTTGGCCACGCGGCGCAGCTCGATCAGGGGCCGGGCGAGGGCAGGGCGGTCGATTGGCATGGTGGTCAGAAGAGCGCCTTGGTCGCTCCGGCGACCTGGTTGCGGGCGCGCTTGGCTTCGGCGTGGTCGGCCTTGCTCACGGCGTCGGTGATCACCACGTCGCCCTCGTGGAGGCCGGGCGATTCCACTTCGACGCGCGCGCCGTCGACGACCCCGACGACCACCGGAACCTCCGCGAGCGCGCCGCCCGCGCGCAACACCCAGACGCTGCGCCGGTCGAGGTCTTCACCGTCGCCGCCGGCCTTGGCGTTTGCCGCGGGAGCGCGAGCGACGCCAGACTCCGCGGCGTCGGCCTCGGCCCCGAGCCCGACGAGCTTCGCGGCTTTCTTCGCGGCCTTCTTTGCGGCTCTTTCGGCGGCTTTTTCGGCAGCCTTTTCGGCGGTCTTCTCGGCTGCCTTGGTCATGGCCTTGTTGGCGGCCGCTTTGCCCGCGCCGCTCGCGAGCAGGACGGGGGGCGGGCGGAAGCGCAGGGCCGCCGTGGGCACGCGCAGCACGTCGCGCCGCTCGGCGTACACGAACGTGACGTTGGCGGTCATCCCCGGCTTCAGCTTCAGCGCGTCGTTGTCGACGTCGAGGACCGCGTCGTAGGTCACCACGTTCTGCAG
>Ga0265314_10004849_pt1 | contig 12303 bp, 9 predicted proteins | sample 4126metaG_FD_203106 | JGI IMG/M metagenome (GOLD analysis project Ga0265314, IMG submission 203106) | Rhizosphere microbial communities from Carex aquatilis grown in University of Washington, Seatle, WA, United States - 4-1-26 metaG | ecosystem: Host-associated > Plants > Roots > Rhizosphere >... | reverse complement strand
CCGAACCGTTCCGACAGCGTACCGAACAGGATGCCGCCGCAGATCGCGCCGATATTGTAGACCACGGCGATGATGCTGACGACATGAGGCGAGAATTTGTGCTGCACCTGCAGGAAGGTCGGGTAGATATCCTGGGTGCCGTGGCTGAAGAAATTGAACGCGGTCATCAGCAACACGGCGTAGATGGCGAGCCGCCAGTGCGATTTCACGACCGCGAGCGTACCGCCGCGCCCGACCGCCGCTTCCTTGCTGAAGCTCGGCGATTCCGGAACGTTGCGGCGAATATACAGCACCAGCAGCGCCGGGATCACGCCGACCATGAACATGCCGCGCCAGCCGATATAGGGAAACAGCACGCCATAGACGATCGAGGCCATGAAATAGCCGGCCGGATAGCCCGATTGCAGCAACCCGGAAACGAAGCCGCGGGCGTGCGGCGGAATGGTTTCCATCGTCAGCGAGGCGCCGACGCCCCATTCGCCGCCCATCGCGACGCCGTACAGCGCGCGCAGCACGATCAGCACGGTCAAATTGGGCGAAAAGCCGGAGGCGAACTCGATCACCGAATACAGCAGGATGTCGACCATCAGGGTCGGCCGGCGGCCCCAGCGGTCGGCGGCACGGCCGAAGATGAAGGCGCCGATCGGGCGCATCGCCAAGGTCAGCAGGATCGCCCAAGTGACGTTGGAAATATCGGTGTGGAATTCGGTGGCGATGTCCTTTAGCACGAACACCAGCAGGAAGAAGTCGAACGCGTCGAGCGACCACCCGAGAAAGCTGGCCGCGACCACGTGCTTCTGTTCGCTGGTCCAGCCCGTCAATGCTGCAATCGCCATGGGGAAATGCCTCAATCGAAAAGGTGAGGCATCAATGTCCCATAGAATTCCGCGGCTGAATAGCGCGCGGCTGCAACGTTGCCTGCCGCCGCGCGTCTATATGATCGTTTTGTTCAAAAATGGAACCTCCGCGGCGACGCGTTCGCTCAACCGGCCTTCTTGGTACAAACGGTGACGATGCCCGCGGTCCTGGTGCACTGCCAGTGATCGCTGAGTACGGCACTTTCGACCGGCTTTGACCGGGCCAGGCTGATCGAGGCGTATGCGGCGCTGGACGCCAGGGCCACGATCGCTGCCACAAGCGCGATCCGCTTCCGGGTCCACAGATTCCAGTTCGGGGTTCGGATCATCATCCCTTGGACTCCCATTTCGATAGGTCGAAAATAGGAGCTCCCGCGTCATCATCATGTGAGCCACATCACAATTTCGTTCGCGTTTACGGTCACGATAGCTTGAGCCCGCCGAAATGTGATTGGATCGTACAAGCGCGGGCTTCGTGGCGGACCGTAGCGTTTTCGAGCGAAGTGGAGACCGGTTCGCGTGAAGAAAACGCGTCAAAACAAGAATCCAGAGCTTCGGTTCTGATACTGTCAGAACCGAAACTCTAGTCTCGTGAGCCGCGTAAAGGCCGTCTCGAACAGCACGGGTGACGATTGACCGAATTCACGACGCCGCCCGGAGCGCCCGGCATCCGTCCGCGCTGGACTTCGAGCGCCAAGAGTGCGGTGGGTACGGCCGCGCGCGCCGAAAGCCAGATCTGGTTCACCGTCAGCCACGGCATCCTCAACGAGATTTATGCGCCGCGGCTCGATCAAGCCTGCGTCCGCGATTTCGGTTTTATCGTCACCGCAAAAGACTATTTCTCCGAAATAAAGCGCGATGCCCGCCACACCGTCGAGATGATCGAGGACGGTGTGCCGGCGTTCCGGCTGGTCAACACCGCGATCGACGGCCGTTACCGGATCACCAAAATCGTGTTCTCCGATCCGGTGCGCGAAGTGGTGCTGCAGCAGCTTCACTTTGAAGCGCTGATCGGCGAACTCGGGGATTACCAGCTTCACGCCATCGTCGCGCCACACCTGGTCAATGCCGGCGCCGGCAACACCGGCTGGTATGGCGACTTCAAGGGACATCAGATGCTGTTTGCCAAGGGCCGCGGCCTGTCGCTCGCGGTGGCCTCGTCGGTGCCGTGGGTTGCGTGCTCGGTCGGCTATGTCGGCGTTTCCGACGGCTGGCAGACGCTGTCGCGCGGCGAAGGGCTAAACGGTGCGTATCAGCGCGCGGAAGACGGCAACATCGCGCTTTCCGGGACCATCGACCTTGCCGCCAGCGGCGGCCGCGCGGTGTTCACGATCGGCTTCGGCATGATGCCCGAGGAAGCGGCCCTGCGCGCGCTGCTCAGCCTGCAACAGCCGCAGGCCGCTAGCCTCGAATCGTATTGCCAGGGCTGGCGCCAGAAGCAGGCGGCGCTGCTGCAGCTCGACCATATCAGCGAGAGCAAGGGGCTCAATCGCTATCGCATCTCCACCGCCGTACTGGCTGCGCATCGTGATGAGGCGTCCGGCGCGATTATCGCCAGCCTTTCGATCCCTTGGGGCTTTGCCAAGGGCGATGACGACCTCGGCGGCTATCATCTGGTCTGGCCGCGCGATCTGGTCGAGACCGCCGGTGGGCTATTGGCGGCAGGCTCCATCGCCTCGGCCAAAGCCGTGCTGGATTATCTGGTGGCGATCCAGGAGGCTGATGGCCATTGGTCGCAGAATTCCTGGCTCGATGGCCGGCCGTACTGGAGCGGCATCCAGATCGACGAAACCGGATTTCCGATCCTGCTCTACGACATGCTGCTGCGGGCCGGCGCGATCGAACCTGACGATCGCGCGCGCTACACCGCGATGATCCGGGCCGCCGCCGGTTACATCGTGCGCAACGGACCGGCGACCCAACAGGATCGCTGGGAGGAGGATGGCGGCTATTCGGCCTTCACCATCGCGGTCGAAATCTCGGCGCTGTTGGCCGCGGCGCACGCGATGGCGGCTGCAGGTGAAAATGCGATCGCGGCCTATCTCACCGAAACGGCGGATGGCTGGAACGAACAGATCGACGACTGGGCCTATGCGAAAGATACCGAGATCGCGCGAAAACTCGGCATCGACGGCTATTACATGCGGATCGGCTATTCCTCCGGCGACGCCAACGCGCGCTCGCACGGCCTGATCCCGATCAAGAACCGGCCCGACGGCAACGAGGCGCTGCAGGCGGGCATGCTGATCAGCCCCGACGCGCTGGCGCTGGTGCGGTTCGGGCTGCGCGCCGCCGACGATCCGCGCATACTCAACACCGTGAAGGCGATCGATTCGCTGCTCAAGCGCGATCTGCCGGCCGGGCCATATTGGTATCGCTACAATGACGACGGCTATGGCGAGCATGAAGATGGCGCGCCTTTCGATGGCTATGGCGTCGGCCGGCTGTGGCCGCTGTTGACCGGCGAGCGCGCACACTACGAACTCGCCGCCGGCCGGCCGCAGGAGGCGCGGCGTTTGCTCGCCGCGCTGGAGGCATCCGCCAGCCCGGGCGGCCTTATTCCCGAACAGATCTGGGACAGCCACGATATCCCGCGCCGTGAATTGTTTTTAGGGAGGCCCTCCGGCAGCGCGATGCCGCTGGTCTGGGCCCATTCCGAACACATCAAGCTGTTGCGCTCGCTGCGCGACAACGCGGTGTTCGACATGCCGCCGCAGACGCTCGATCGCTATGTCAAAAACACGCCGCCGCCGGCGCCGCTCGTCTGGCGGCAAACCGCACAGGTCGACCGCATCGCCACCGGGCGCATCCTGCGGCTGGAGTTTTTGGAGCCGGCGCGGGTGCATTGGTCGACCGATAACTGGACGACCGTTCACGACAGCCCGGCGGTCGCGACCGGCCTGGGTAGCTTTATCTTCGATCTGCCGAACGGTGGCCTCAGCGGCGAGGGCATCGTTCGCTTCACGATGTTCTGGCCGCAGCAAAATCGCTGGGAAGGCGCGAACTTCGAGGTCGCCATCGCCAAGCCGGCTTGATCAACAGGCATCCCTAACTTCGAAATGGATTTGAGAGCATGTGCGGAAAACAGATAAAATTGCTGCTGGCGGATGTCGACGGCACGCTGGTGACGCAGGACAAGGTGCTCACCGAACAGGCGATCGCGGCGTCGCGCGATCTTCATGCCGCCGGCGTCACGCTAGCGTTGACCAGCGGCCGGCCGCCGCGCGGCATGAGCATGCTGATCGCGCCGTTGAAACTCGAAGGCGCGATCGCGGGCTTCAACGGCGGGGTGTTCGTCAAGCCTGACATGTCGGTGATCGAAAGCCACAAGCTCGATTTGAAGACTGCGAAGGAAACCTTGCAGTTGATCCTCAATCAGGGTCTCGACGCCTGGCTCTACACCGAAAAGGAATGGCTGATCCGCGACGCCAAGGCGCCGCATGTCGCGCGCGAGACCTGGACCGTCAAGTTCGACGCCAAGGTGGTCAGCGAGTTCACCGACGCGCAGCTCAAGGACGCGGTCAAGATCGTCGGCGTCTCCGATGATCTTGACAAGGTCGCTTCGTGCGAAAAGCTGGCACAGCAGAAACTCGGAGACCGCGCCAGCGCCGCGCGCTCGCAGCCTTATTATCTCGACGTCACCAACCCGCAAGCCAACAAGGGCGGCGTGGTGCTGATGCTGGCCAAGCTCAACAAAATTCAGCCCGATGAGATCGCGACCATCGGCGACATGCCGAACGACGTGCTGATGTTCAAGAAGAGCGGGCTGTCGATCGCCATGGGCAATTCCAGCGATGAAGTCAAGTCGCAGGCCACGGCAGTCACCGACAGCAATCAGGACGAGGGCTTTGCCAGGGCGGTCAGGAAATTTATTCTGAAATAGTTTTAGGCGGGAAATGCGGACGTTCCCCGGATGCAGTGCATCACGCCGCACTTTGCGGCGTGGTGCGCTGCTGATCCGGGGTCCAGCCGTCTGGGTGGGTCCCGGCTCTGCGGAGCAGCGTTACCGGACGATGCTTCGCATCGTCCTAGGCTGCACCGCGTCAAGGACACGAGAGTCGGTAACCGGAGTCTCAGTAGCCGCAGCCGCCGCAACGCGGACGTACCGGCGCGTAATAGCTGTAGCCCGGCGAAACCATCTCGACGCGCTGCTGGGTGGCGTACTGCGCCGGAACCTGCTCGTATTCGACGCCTTCAGGAGCGACCATCACGGTGCGCGGCACCATCACGGTGCGATACTGCGCGGGCGTACGATGGGCAATGGTGCGGCCGGGAGCAACCATCACGGTCTCGTCCACGGTGCGGTACTGCGGGGGCACGACCTGCTGCTGATAGCAGGTGCCGCACGGCTGCGGCGGAACGTAGCAGCCGTTGCAATAGGCCGAAGCGGCGGTGGGCATCGCTGCAGCGAGGATCGAAGCGGCGAACAGAGCGGTGAGAACGCGGGACATGATGTTACCTGCTGGCTTGAGATGATCTCGAGGCTGCAGCGCAACCTCCACTGCAGCCAAGGTTTAGTTGCGCCTTGCGGCGCGTCAATTGGAGTCCACCGTTTACCTTGACGAACATCGCTAACGACAGCTAAAGCGCCGATCTGTCGCGCGCCGATGTCCCGCGGCTCGCTGCAAACGTGAAGCGGTCATTAACGATTTGGTTTCAATTTCGGTTGCGGTCAACTTGGCGCAGAGAGCCTTGATGCCGCGGCAGATCGAGATCTTCTTCTACGGCCTGTTCATGGATCGGGATGCCTTGCGCGAAAACGTTTCATCCGACCGCGGCGCGACAGGCCCGAATCGATGATCTCGCGCTGCGGCTCGGCGCGCGCGCGACGCTGGTGCCCGATCCCGGTCAATGCGTGCACGGTATGCTGATGCGCCTGACCCATGACGAACTCGACCGGCTGTACGCCGAACCCAGCGTCGCGGCCTATCGCCCGGAACCGGTCATTGCAAAACTCGCCAATGGAGAGAGCGTCGCCGCTCTGTGCTTCAACCTGCCGCGCGCGCCGGAAGGCGCGGAATCCAATCCGGATTATGCCGAGAAGCTAACCGCCGCCGCGCGAAAGCTCGGCCTGCCGGAAGACTACGTCCGCTCGATCGGGGTGTAGTCTGGCGACTTTCTCCAGCCGCCCTCAACCCTGCCGATTCTTCTTTTTCTTCTTGAAGGGAGTCCGCTCCTTCTTGAAGGCACCTCGCTCTGCGGGTGCGGCGGCAGCGTGTCGCCGCCCATCATTGTCGGGCCGCGCCTGCTGATCCCGTTTCGTGTTGGGACCTCTCGCCTTGTCAAAGGCCTGGCGGTTTTCGCCGTGAGACGTTCCGTGTTGTTTTCGTGCAGGCTCGTCGCGCGGTCGATCTTCCCGGCGCGCGTCGCGACCGGCTTCCTTCGGCCGATGCTTGGGACCGTCCCAGGATTTTGTCGTGTGCGGCCGCTCCGCCGGCGCATCGCCCAAAAACTCGATGCGGATGTTGTCTTCCTTGTCGGGCCGCTTGATCATGGCGGCAAAGGAATCCGCGACGGCTGCGGAAATTTCGAACTCGGTGGTGGTATCCATGATGCGGATCGCGCCGATGTCCTGTTTCTCGACGCCGCCGCGGCGGCAGATCATCGGCAGCAGCCAGCGCGCTTCCGCATTCTTCTTGCGGCCGATCGCGGCGCGAAACCACACGCTGCCTTCCGCCATGACGTCGCGCCGCAGTTTCTTCTTTGGACCGCCTCGCGCCTCGCGATCCTCGCCGCGTGATGTTTGGCCGTCGTTGCGCCCGTCCTTCGCATGACGATCGTCACGTGAACGGCTGCTGCCCTTGTTGCCCTGGCCGGGATCCAGCAAATCCTCCGGCGAGGGCAGCCGCGCGCGGTAAAGCCGCGCCAGTGCTGCGGCAATATCCTCCGGCGAGCGCTCGGCGAGCAACGCCCGCGCCAGCACCAGATCGTCGCTGGTGGTCTCTTCGGCGAAGATCGCATCGCCGAGCATGCGCTCCTGATCGAGCTTGCGAATTTCCTCCGCGGTGGGGCCGAGGCCCCAGACCGCATCGATGCCGGCCAGATCGAGCAGCAATTCTGCGCGCCGCCGTCGCGCCGGCGGCACCAGCAACACGCTGACACCCTTGCGGCCGGCCCGTCCGGTGCGGCCGGAGCGATGCTGCAGCACTTCCGAATCGTTGGGCAGATCCGAATGAACGACAAGGTCGAGGTTCGGCAGGTCGATGCCGCGCGCCGCCACGTCGGTAGCGACGCAGACCCGCGCGCGTCCGTCGCGCAGCGCCTGCAACGCCTGGGTGCGTTCGTTCTGGGTCAATTCGCCCGATAGCGCGACCACCGAGAAGCCGCGCTCCAGCAGCGCGGTCTGAAGATGATTGACGGCGTTTCGTGTGTTGCAAAACACGATCGCGCTGGGAGATTCAAAAAATCGCAGCACGTTGACGACGCCATGCTCGACATCGGCGGCCGCAATCCGGATCGCGCGATATTCGATGTCGGCATGGCCGCCTTCATCGCCCGCGACGTCGACCCGGAACGCCTGTTGCTGGTATTGTTTTGCCAATGCGACGATGCCGCGCGGCAAGGTCGCCGAGAACAGCAGCGTGCGGCGGCTCGCGGGCGTGGTTTTCAGGATGAATTCCATGTCCTCGCGAAAGCCGAGATCGAGCATCTCGTCGGCCTCGTCGAGCACCACCGCCTTCAATTGCGAGACATCGAGACGGCCGCGCCGCAGATGATCGCACAGCCGGCCGGGCGTGCCGACCACGATGTGGGCGCCTGCGGCCAACTCGCGTTGCTCGCGGCGCGGATCCATGCCGCCGACGCACGAGACGACGCGCGCGCCGGCATATTGATAAAGCCATGCCAGTTCGCGATGCACCTGCAGCGCCAGTTCCCGGGTCGGCGCCACGATCAGGGCCAGCGGTGCCGAGGCTGGCGCGAACCGTTCCGCATCGCCAAGCAGTTCGCGCGCGATGGCGAGCCCATAGGCGACGGTTTTGCCCGAGCCGGTTTGGGCCGAAACCAGCAGGTCGCGGCCATCGGCGTCATCCGCCAGCACCGCCAACTGGACCGGCGTCGGCTGGTCGTAATTGCGTTCCGCCAATGCGCGCGCGAGCGGCGGACTTGTGGCCATGAATGTCACGGGAGTGGCGACCTCGGTTAATGTTTGCGGCGGAAACGCCAAAAAGCCAAACGGCACGCCTGAAGATGCAGGATCGCGCGGCAAGGCAAATTTGGGCGGGATGGCGATGCTTTAGGCCATCCAGGCCGAAAACGCCACCGCTAATGCACAGGGCGCCCGCGCAAGAACGCCGGATTAGAGCGTTTTTGAGCGAAGCACGGCTCCGGATCGCTTTCGCGCGGCATCGGCAAAGCTGAATCGGATATTAACGATTTGATTTTAGGCTCCGAGAATACCACATGCCGCGCCTGCGGCGCCCACCATACGGATGCCGAATGCCAAAGCTGCTCTCCTTCGCGAACCGCCCGATCGCCGTCAAACTCGCCGTCATGACCGTGGTCGGCGCCATCTGCATGGCGCTGGTCGCGGCCGCCGTGCTGATGGTCGCGCGCAACCAGTTGATTTCGGAGCGGACCGAGAAGGCGCAGGCGATCGTCGATGCCGCCTGGAACATGGCGGATAGTTTTCAGAAGCAGGCGGCTGCCGGCAAGTTGACCGAGGAAGAGGCGAGGGCGAGGTTCTACGCCGCCGCCAACGCGGTCTGGTACGAAGGCCACACCAATTATCTCTTTATCTATGACACCGAGACCGGAATCTCCGTGGTCAACCCGGGCGTGCCGACGCTGCTCGGCAAGGACATGCGGCCGATGAAGGATTCCGCCGGCCTGCCGTTCGCGGCGATGATGATCGACATCGCGCGCAAGGGCGGCGCCGGCAGCCCGATCCGCTACACTTTCCTGCGCAGCAGCACCGATCCGACCCCGCTCGACAAGGTCGCTTTCGCCCGCGGCTTCCAGCCCTGGCATCTGATGATCGGCACCGCGCAATACATTTCCGCGATCGACGCCTCGTTCTGGTCGATGGTGCGGACGGCGTCGATCGTCATCGTGGTGCTGATGCTGATCTCGATCGCTATCGCCTGGATGATCACCCGCAGCGTGGTGAAGCCGCTGACCGGCCTGAAGGAGCGCATGGCCTCGCTGTCTACCGGCGAACTCGCAACGCCGGTCGCCAACACCGAACGGTCCGACGAGGTCGGCCAGATGGCTCGCACGGTTGCCGTGTTCCGCGACGCCATGATCGAAACCAATCGCCTGCGCGAAGAGCAGGTCGCGCTCGAGGCGCGCCAGATGCAGCAGCGCAGGGCCGACATGAACAGCCTTGCCGATCAATTCGAGCGCGAAGTCGGCGAGATCATCACGCTGGTCTCGACCGCCGCCAGCCAGCTCGAAGGCTCCGCCGGCACCCTGAGCAAGACCGCCGATACGGTGCAGACCGTCAGCCAGCGCGCCGCCGGCGCCTCGAGCGACGCGTCCTCCAGCGTGCATTCGGTGGCCGCGGCCAGCGAGGAACTGGCGTCCTCGGTGGCGGAAATTTCCCGCCAGGTCGATGCCTCCGCCCGCATCGCCGGCGAGGCGGTCGATCAGGCGCAGAAGACCGACGGCCGCATCAGCGCGTTGTCGCAGGCGGCGGCGCGGATCGGCGATGTCGTCGATCTGATCAAGAACATCGCGGAGCAGACCAATCTCCTGGCGCTCAACGCCACCATCGAAGCGGCGCGCGCCGGCGACGCCGGCCGCGGTTTTGCCGTCGTTGCGGCCGAGGTCAAGACGCTCGCCGAACAAACGGCAAAGGCCACCGGCGAGATCAGCCAGCAGATCGCCGACATCCAGTCGGCCACCCAGGATTCGGTGGTCGCGATCAAGGAAATCGGCGCCACCATCGGGCGCATCTCGGAGATTTCCTCGACCATTGCCTCCGCCGTCGAGGAACAGGGCGCCGCGACCCAGGAAATCTCCCGCAACGTGCAGCGCGCGGCGCAAGGCACCTCGCAAGGTAGTTCCGATCTCGCCGACGTGCAGCGCGGCGTCGCCGAGACCGGCGCCGCCTCGTCGCAGGTGCTGCTCGCGGCGCAATCGCTGTCGACCGAGAGCAACCGGCTGAAGCGCGAAGTCGGGAACTTCATGAACACCGTGCGCGCCGCGTAAGAGGCGGCGTTTTCTGATCCCATTCCCCTTGCTGGGAGGGGAGAGCGCTTCCCCGGCGCCGAAGGCTACGGAGTCCCGCGGCGGATTTGTCCCTCGAGCAAACTATCGCCAATCGCTTCCGGCTCCGGCCGGGTCGCTTCGACGCACACACGAATGGCTTCCCGTAACGTCGAAGCAAACAGATCTGCCTTTGAACTTTCACGTACGGCTTCGGCTTTCTCTGTGCCGTCACCGCCGCTCCAAAGCCCAACCATGATCCGCGCGCGCGGCAGCTTTCGGCGAAGGCGGCGCACCGCATAGCGAATCTGTGCCGGATTTGACGCATTGAGGTAGGAGAGGCAAACCAGAACGACACCGTCGCTTTCCAATCGAAAAATATTGCTGGTCGACAACGCTTCCGGCCCTTCCACGCGCGTCCGCAGCCCGTGGACGTTGCAGAGTTGGGCGAACATGATCCCGGCGGCTTCGTCGAGCGCGGTTCGGCCGGCAATGCACAGGACGGGGTTGTCGCCTTGCCATTCGATCGGGAGCTGGTCCCGCTGCAGGATCGGTAAATCGGCGTGGATCGGTTCGACCGCAGCCTCTACCGCGGCGGCCGCTTCCGCGTCGGCGGTCGCCCGCTCGCCCGTCGGTTCCTGATCGGTCTGGTCCGAAAGGTCATTGACGAATTCGATCACCGTGTCGCGCACCTTGCCGAGGCGGGATTGATCGAGCACATCGCGCTCAAGGTCCGACTGCGCTAGCTGCAATCCCTTGATCGCCACCTCATCGTAATAGGAAGAAAGCGAGCGCTCCTTGAGAAACTCCTCGGCCTTCTCGGTGGCTTCCGTGGGATCGCCGGCCAGCATGCGCTGGTAGAATATTTCCGGCGGTGAAAGAGCCGGCCTGTCTCCGAACATCACATCCAGAAACGCGAGCCGTTCGACATGGCGGCCGAGAACGACCAGACAGACGGTCAACGGCGTCGCGAGCACCAGTCCGATCGGCCCCCACAACGCGGTCCAGAACGTGGCGGAAACCACCACCGCCACCGGGGACAATCCGGTACTGCGCCCATAGATCATCGGCTCGACGATTTGGCCGATCCCTGGCTCGACGACGAAGAACAACACGGCGGTCCAGGCCAGCATCGACCAGCCGGGATCGACGGCAACCGCGAGCGCGAGCGGGAACGCCGCGGCAATGATCGAGCCGATATAAGGAACGAACCGCAGAACCGCCGCCAGAATGCCCCAGAGCACGGCACTCGGAATGCCGATCGCCCACAATCCTGTCCCGATCAGAATCCCGAACCCGGTATTGATCAGAAGCTGGTTCAGAAACAGCCGGCTGAGCCTGGAGCCGGCGTCATCGAGTGCCGCGGTCGTGCGCTGCAGGTCGTGGGATCCGGCAAGGCGGATCAGACGGTTACGCAGGTCCTCGCGCTGGATCAGGATGAAAATGACGAAGATCACGATGATGCCCGTGGTCGCCAGCGGCGATATCAGCGGTGCAATCAGCGATCTGAGGCTCTCAAGCGCGCCCGGATCGGGTTGCAGCACTTCAACAGGCACGGGTGTAATGGGGCGGGACCCAATCGGGTTACCGAAAGGCGGCGTGATCGCTTTGTCCGGCGCTCCCACCTTGGGCTTGTCGAGCTCTTTTCCCAGGTCCTGAAGCATGCCTGCGGCGCGCTCGAGGGTCGTACTGCCGCCGGTGACGCCCCGTACCGACTGGATCTTGGATTGGATCGTCGCCTGATAACGAGGAAGGTCACCTGCCAGCCGGTTAAGCTGCGAGGCTATCAGGCTGCCCAAAGCGAAGATGATGATGAAGGCTAACAGCACAACGCCAACCACCGCAATTCCTCGCGGCACGCGCAGGCGCTGCAACAAACCCACGGGCGAGGCCAGCACGAAACTCAGCAGGACCGCCAGCGCGACCGGGACGAAAATCTCTCGCCCGACGTACAAAGCGGTAACGATGATCACGCCGAGTATCGCCAGCGCGACGGCGCCGATCAGCGAGGCGACTTCTTCTGACGTATGCGGGACGACCAGTTTTGAGGTCATGCGGGCGGCGCGGCTCCCTCAAGGAGGAACGCGGGGAGCCGAGCGAAGTCGGGGCCTCTGCCGTTCCAGGTCGCGCCGATCGCGACGGGCAAGTCTTGTTCGATCCTCACGGCATTCTCCAAATCCATTGATCGGGGCAAGCCTCCTTGCCCGGTCTGGCCGCGGGCGCCACGCCCGATCATTCCGGAGTGATCGAATTTTGCGAGGAATACGCTTGTTGTGACGCTAACAACGCGCAGTTCCCA
>Ga0265314_10004847_pt1 | contig 12304 bp, 9 predicted proteins | sample 4126metaG_FD_203106 | JGI IMG/M metagenome (GOLD analysis project Ga0265314, IMG submission 203106) | Rhizosphere microbial communities from Carex aquatilis grown in University of Washington, Seatle, WA, United States - 4-1-26 metaG | ecosystem: Host-associated > Plants > Roots > Rhizosphere >... | reverse complement strand
TCGATAACCATTTCTGTTTTGGTTTTTTAGCTGCGAACTTCCACGCCGCGATAAACTCCCGGTATGCCGCTTCCCCCGCCCAAACTTCACGTTCCTTTCAAGTCCGGCCCGTTCCGAATGGCCATGGGTTTGAACGAACTCAACTTGGGCGAATGGATCGAAATCGATTCTAACTATTGCGCCGAGATCGAGCAGAAGCGGCGCTTGCTCGCGGATCGTTTCGCCGACGTTTTTGCCGCGCAACCGGGAAGCGAGACTGGCGGCCGCGAAGCGCTCGAGCTTCTGACCGCTCATCTCGCGCAACGCTTCCCCGAATCCTTTGCCCTCGACGACTCGCGCTTTTCCAATGCGCTCACGGGCGAAACGTGGAATTTGCGCGATGCGCCGCTTCATCCGCTCGATCTGGCCTCGCGCTGTGTTCAGGAAGACCTTTGCCTGATGCAGAAGCGCGGCGAAATTTATTTTCTCGCCGCGGCCGCAGTCTGTTTTCCGTCGCGCTGGAAATTGCGCGATAAAATCGGCGCGCCAATGCGCGAAATTCACGCGCCCGTGCCGTTTTACGACGAAAAAATCGGAGCGTCGTCTGATCGCTTCTTGAATCTTCTCGCGGCGGACAAGCCGGTCTGGCGGATCAACTGGAGTCTGCACGATTCGCCCGAATTGTTTCAGCCCGAAGCGGCTCCTGCCGCGATCGGCTCCGGAATAATCACCGCCGATAACGCCGGCGACTCGCTCTGGCTGCGCGCCGAACGACAGACGCTTCGCCGCTTGCCGTTGAGTGGAAATATTCTCTTCACGATTCGCACGTACGTCCGGCCGCTACGCGATTACGCCACGCGCGAACATGCCGCGGCTCTGGCCGAAGCGCTGCGCAACTTGCCGCCGGAGACGATTGCATATAAGGGACTGAGCGGTCAGATTGAGGCGGCGAGGGAATTTCTGGAGCAACGATAAGCGGTTATTTTTTTCGCACCGATAAATCCAAAAGCGTCCCCAGGATCGTCGGTTTTCCATCCAGTGTAATCCGCGTGCCGTGAACTTCGGCGTGAATCTTCGAGCCGTTCTTATGCTGCATGAAAAGCGTGTAGTGAATGCTCGGCACGGCGCCGGTCAGCCTCTCCTTGATATTTTTCTGCGCCAACGGCCGGTCTTCGGGCGCGATGAAATCGAAGACCGGGCGCGAGGTCACTTCGCTGACGGTGTAACCCAGAATCTCCGCCATCTTCGGATTCACATATACGAATTGTGACTCCTGGATGACATAAATGCCGACGATCGATTGTTCAATCAGCGTTCGGAAGCGAACTTCGGCTGCAGCGAGCTCCGATTGCGCGCGCACGCGCTCGGTCACATCGTGGAAACTCCACACGATTCCCGCGCAGCGCTCCTGCAGGAGCAGCGGCTTTGACGTGCGCTCGAAAACGCGGCCGTCTTTGAATTCGAGCACGTCGAGGTTTTCGCTGTCGGGGCTGGCGTAGAGTTCCTGAATCCTGGCCACGAACGCATCTGGATCTTTTAACTGGTCTTTAACCCAATTCACCGCCGCTGTCTCGTCATGCGACGCGAGGATCGCCTCAGGAATTTTCCACAGGTCGGCAAAGCGCCAGTTGTAATGGATCATCTCGCCGTTCAGGTCGGATACTAGAATACCATCGGCCGTGGCATCCAGCGCGGCATACAACAAGACGAGTGATGCACTGAAGTCCATGGTGTCCCCGCTTTTTCGTCACGCCTTATCGTAACAAATTGCGGGGCGCGGCCAAATGCAAACCCGCCGCGTTGACCGTCGTGGAGGTTGACGGTTTATACTTTGGTGAAACGCCCGAATCGTAGAATTCCCGGCAGCGCGTGCGTGGCTGCAATAGCCGTCGCCGCTTTCTACTTTGCGCAAAAGGAAACTCCGCCAACTCTGTCGATTCCGGCGGCGAGCTCTCCGCCAATGACTCAGATCGCTCGCTCCGCGCCGGCCGGATTCCACGACGAGCGATTTTCAAATGCGCCCGCGAATTGGCGGACGGCGGGCGCCGCGAACGTGGGCGTCGCCAACCGTTCGCAGGAAGATCCGCGTTGGACGTTTTTCACGCTGGCCAACAATCGAAAGACGGGCAAAGCTGCGGTTCTATGGAGTAAATTTCTGTATCCCGGTGACGTGACGCTCGAATTTTATGTCGCGAATAAAATGGAAGGCGAGCGCGGCCAGCCGTACACCTACGCGCGCGACATCAATATTACCATTTGCTCGGACGGTTCCGATCTGAACAAAGGGTACACGTTCATGTTCGGCGGGCGCAACAACGAGGGCTCGTTCATCCTTCGCAACGGCGTCGAAGTCGCGCGCCATCCGGCGAAAATTCCGACGAACATGAACTATCACCGCCACTGGTTCGCGATCAAAGTCGAAAAGATCGGCGGCCGGCTCACCTTCCGCGTCGACCGCTTCTTCGATGGCAGCAGCGAGACGGCGATGATCTACGAAGACCCTAAGCCGCTGAGCGGCAACCGCATCGCGCTCTGGACGTACAATCACGCGATCAGCATCGCGCGCGTACGGCTTTCCGGTGAAGGCGGCGTCGAGACGGAAGATCCGTCGTTTGTTCCAGGGCCGCTAAAGACGCCGCTGGATGAAAAGTGACGTCGCGAATTACTTCACCAACTCACCCACCAGCATGATCGCGCCGGGATAGAATGCGGTGCCGTTGAAGCGTTCGGGCTTGTCCATCTTCTCGTTTCGCTGCGAGAGAATCTTGGCTTTGTCGGGCTGCTCGGCCAGGATTTCGATTTTCACACTGTGCTCGGTGTCGGGAAGCTCCGTGCCGATCATCAGCGACGCGAGTCGGAAATAGACGCAATACGAATCAAAGCGCGCGATTGTTTTTGGCGGCTGATTGTCGAGCGTCACGGCGACCTGGCCGCAGTCGGGCCCGATGATGTCGTAAATCGCGCAACGCGTGCCGCGGAACTTGAACGTCACCGTGTCGCCGGGCTGCGCGGCTTTGTGCAGATCGGGCAGGCGGTTGGCCCAGCCCTTCGCGAATTTATCGTTCTGCATATCCAAGGCCGAGACGCCTTTCGAGAGCGTCGCCTCGCTGATCGGCAGCAGTTTCGCCTGTTCGTAATTCGTCGCGATGAACGGCGCGGGCAACGTGTGCGCCCCTTTTGTTTTCGAGGCTTCTTGAATGGGCGCAAGCGAGCGCACGATGGCCTGCAGATAAAGTTCGTGTCCGGTTTCGGGATGCGGATGAACGCCGTCGGGCGCGAAAACAAATTTGTCGCCGAGCGCTTTTTTCTCCTCGTCGGTCTTCGGCATCGGCGCCTTCCAGACCAGCTTTCCTTCCTTCGCGAGCTTCGCGACTTCCATCGCCATATGAATTGTGGGGATCTGGTAGAGGTCCGCGATTTTTTCCATGGCGCTGGCGGAGCGCTGGAATTTTCCGTCGAGCATCGGCGGCGCGAGCTGTTCGGTGAGCGTATAGACGAAGCAGATGTCGCATTCGGGCAGCGCCTTCCACGTCTGGCGCACGATGCCTTCCATGCAGCGATAAATCTGTTCAGGCGATGCGCCACCGTCATTGACCGCGAATTCGACGAACATCAGGTCCGGCTTTTTATCGAGCACATCCTGTTTCAGGCGGAAAACGCCGAGGTCCGAACCCGTTCCGCCAATCGCGGCGTTGATCTCCGAAAACTTTGCGCCCGGATAGGTCTTCTGAAAATACGCGAGCGTCTTCGGCCGCCAGCCGTTCTGCGCCGTGATCGAACCCCCGAAATAAGCGATCTTGATCTCCGCCCCCGCCGTCCCGCACTTCGCCAGAAAATTCGGCAACCCGCCCCGCGGCCGGCACTCCTGCGCGGGCGCGAGCGGAATGTCCTCGGCGCGAATCGTAACCAGCGTTGCCATGGCGAGTAAAACGATCAAGAACAAAGTGTGACGATGCATGCGGATTCTCCGGCGTGAAAAACGATTCCAAGGATGCCTCGGATTCTCAACGGCACCGCGCGTCTGCGCAAGCGATTGTGCGAGAGGCCGATTGAATTTGGCCGCGGCGCGCCTAACCTCATCATGGGGGCAGCCACTCCCAAGCCGGTAGCGTGGCCGTCCGCACGATACCTCTCCGGGGTTACCCCGGAGCATATCCGTAAGCCTGTACAGTCCGTGGCGGGAAAATCGCTGCGCCAATACGCAGGATATTTCGCGCGTCACAAGTATCGTTGGGAGTGGGCTGCCCCTTTTTATGTCTGCCGATAATGTTCCCCTCGAAGCGAGTTTATCCCAGGAGCCGCCGCGCCGTTCCGCTCAACTTGTTCGGCGATTTGCGCTCGCGCTTCTCGCCGGAACATGGGAGCGCGCCGCGCTGATCGAACGCAGCGAAGTCACCTTTGGCGGCTCATTGCCCTGGATTGCGCCGTTTATAGACCGCGTGTTGGCGAACTTCGGCTCGTCACAACCGCCTATGTTCAAGCCGCTTTGGGGGTTTGTGAGAGAAGATGAGGGTTTCAAGAAAGCCGGCTTGCGGCACAAGCTCAAAATCGTCCAGACGATTTTCACTCCAACGGCAATGGCCGCAAAGCCAGGTCCGCCCGCGACGTGGATCGTTCCGAAACTCGTGACCGAGGCAGATCTGTGCGCGTGGTTTGAGACATCGCCGGAGCAACTCGCTTGGCTCGCAGACGTTCACGGCCGCGAACGCACGCGTTCGGGGCGGCTGCGCCAATATCTGTACACATGGGTGCGCAAACGGAGCGGCGGCGTGCGGCTGCTGGAGATTCCGAAATCGAAATTGAAATCGATGCAGCGGCGGATTCTCAAAGATATTCTCGGCTGCATCCCCGCGCATCCGGCGGCGTGCGGATTTGTGCCAAATGGTTCGGTCCTGCGCTTTGTTTCGCCACACACCGGAAAACGCTTCGTTATCCGCATGGACTTAAAGGACTTTTTTACGTCCGTGCAAATCTCTCGCGTCCACGCGCTCTTCCGCACGGTTGGCTATTCCGAAAATATCGCTCGCGTGCTGGCGGGAATCTGTACTAACAGTGTTCCGCCGGATGTGCTCGCGATTCCCGAATGGAGGGACCCGTCCGCCGCGCTGCATAAGCAGAAAATGCGCACGCCGCATCTGCCGCAAGGCGCGCCAACGTCTCCGGCGCTGGCGAATTTGTGCGCGTACAAACTCGACGTGCGGTTGAGCGCGCTGGCGAAGCGCTTCGACTGGTCCTATTCGCGCTACGCCGACGATCTGCTGTTTTCGGGTCGAAAAGGAGGCCGCGCCTTCATGACCCAATTTCAAATCTGGTCCGGCGCGATCGCGATCGAAGAAAGTTTTGAACTGAACATGCGCAAGACGCGCTTCATGCCGCCCGGATCGCGCCAGCACGCGGCAGGATTGGTGCTGAACGAGAAGCCCAACATTTCGCGCGACGATTTTGATACGCTGAAAGCCATTCTGCATAACTGTGCCAAACACGGCCCCGCGAGCCAGAACCGCGAGCAGCATGCGAATTTTAGAGCGCACCTGCTCGGCCGCATCAGCTACGTTGCACACATCCACCGGGATCGTGGTCTACGGTTGCGTGCAATTTTTGATAAAATTAAATGGTGAAGGGAAGGCTGCGCTAACGGGTGAATTCGCCCTTGCCCTTAATCTCAATCACTTCCATCGAATGAACTTCGTAGGCGCTCAGCCAAGTCAGCAGACCGAGCTGGCGCGGGTTGGCGGGGCTGATGTCGGGGTGGTTGTTGATCGCGGCGTCGTCCATCACGCAGCCGACGATGGGCTTGCCGTTGAGGAATGCGCGCGCGATTTTTTCGCGCACTTGCACGATGACGGTCGTGCGCTGGCCGCTCGACAGGACGCCGTTGCGAGTCAGCTTGACCGGCAGCACGTACTTCTTCTTCGGCGTAATGTCCTCAAGCGAACACCCCGTATTGCCGGCGCCGCCAATCGAAAACACGATCGCGCGGCCGTGATGCGCGAGATTGACGAGCAGGCAGTCTTCGTTTTCGGCGCGCGTGAAGGTGACCCGGATGTCGTATTCGTCGGGCAGCAGGTACGGCAGCGAATACTTGGCCCAGTTTCCGCCCTTGTCGGAGCGCAGTCCTGCATCGCTCTTGGACCAGTTTCCGGCGTGCACATCTTTGGCTGGATCGGCGGTGGGAATAATCTGCGTCGCTTTGGCCCACGCGTCGTCGGGCGGCAGCGGCGGGTCGAGCGCCGGATCGGTCGCCGGCAGTTTCAACTCGCTGAGCAACTGCGCCGCTTCTTTGCCCGGCGCAAGTGAGCGGTAGTTGTCGCGCAATTTCTCGAGCATCTCTTTGTAGGTAAATACTTCTTCCGGATTTTTGGCGATGAATTCTTTCGCCTGGTCGAGCAAGTGATTGGCGTAGTCGGCGCGCGGATCGAAGTCTGCGGCGGGCGCGGGCGCTTTGGCCGGCGGGTTTGGCGCAGACTCCGGCGTGGCCAGAGCGGTTGCGGCCGTTTGCGCGGTCGGTTGAACGGGCGCGGCGGTCACGGGTTTCGGCGTTGACGCGACGGGCGCTGCCGGCGTGGGAGCGGGCGGCGAGATGAGCGAAGGTTTCGCAACGGAGCTCTCTGCCGGCTTCGGTGAAACTTCCTTTTTCGCGGACGATGCGACAACGGCGTCGTTATTCGAGTTTCTCAACATGAGTCCGACCAGCAACGTGATGATGCCCATGGCAACGATGCCGCCGGCGAGCAGCTCGACCGGAAATTTCTTTCGCGGCGGAGGCATCGGTTTGGGCTGCGGCTTGGCCATGCGGATCGGCGTCGGATGCGCGGCGGCCGGCGGTTGCTGAACGGGCGATGGAGCGGGGGAGATCGGCGTGGCACGGCGGCGGGGCGACGAAGCCGGAAGCGATTTGTCCGAACACTTGGCGCAGAGCATTTTGCCGTTCGGCCCCTGACCCGCCGAGCCATCCTTTTGGTCGGCGTCGGGGATACGGTGCGTGCAGGCATCGCAATAATAAATAATACCGGTCATCGATTCGCTCATAGTGCTCTCATCGTTTTACACCAACGCTTGCGTGAGTACTCCTTATTTATAGTTCTATTTGGGCCGATGGTTACCACAATTTTACGTTGAAAAGGAGCTAAGGGTGCGCGATTCTGAACGTCACATGTGCATCAATAGGAGAAACGTTTCATCATGTCAGTTGTTAGAATAAAAACTGTCATCTTTGCCATTCTTTTTGGTTTAACGCTTCACGCCGCAGACGATCCCGGCCGCGAGGTGCGCCGTAAACTTTTGAAAGATCAGGTGCTCGATCATTTCATGCTCGGAATCGAGGCGCCGATCGAATGGATGAACGAAACGCGCGAGAAAAACGGCGCGCGCTGGGATGCACGCATTCAATATTTTTCGGGCGGAGCCGCGAAGAATTCGTGGGATACGGTTTTTCTTGAACCGTGGAACAAGTACGTCAATCCGAACAAGGAACGCGGCACGTGGGGGGAGAAGATGTTCCTCAAGCCCACGGTCGACGCCGGCTACATGCCGTGGATCACGTTCTACAATCTCGCGCAATCGCTGCCGGCAGATTATAAACCCGGGCCCGCGCAAGCCACGCCGGCGAACGCGAAAGTTCCGGCGACCATGAAGGCGTATTTTGAACAGTTCAAATTGCTGATGCAGCTTTGCGACAAGCACAAGCCGAAGCCGATCGTCGTGCAGATCGAACCGGACGAATGGGGCCATCTGCTGATCTCGGGAAAAATGGATCCGGCCGGTGTCGATATCAAGATCGGAAGTTGCGGCATGCCGGAATTGAAAGATTTGCCCGACAACCTGGTCGGCTACGCACACGCCCTGAAAAAATTGCGCGACCTGTACGCGCCGATGAATGTGCTGCTGGCGTGCAATCCGTCGGGCTGGGATTCGAAGGGTTCGATGAGCGGCAAAAAATTCGGTGAATACCTGCTCAAGTGCGGCTGCAACGAATGGGAACTGGCCGTCTTCGAAACCGGCGATCGCGACAAAGGCATGCAGGGCAAAGCGCCGCCGTACGGAGACGTCGCCGGCGTGACCGGGTCGTTCGAGAACCACATGCACTGGATCAGCGAATTTCACAAGGAGACGGGGCTCTACGTTTTTGTCTGGCAGGTTGCGGAGGGCAACACATTCTTCGCGACGTGCGACAACACGCCGGGGCATTACTGCGACAACCTCGCGCAGACGCTGCTCGAAAATTATCCGCAGAATCCGACGATCGCGCGCTACGTCGAAGCGGGCTGCGCCGGATTCATGTTCAACGCGGGCCAGGGAGATTCGACGCATGTTTTCGACGCGCGCAAAGACGGCATTACGAATCCGTCGCCGTGCCCCGGCAATACCGGAAACAAATCGGAGTACGCCGATGACGATGGCGGCTACCTGCGGTTGCGCGCCGGAGCGTATTACAAAAAGCCGTTTCCGATTCTGGGCAAGGGTGGTTCGGTCGCGGCGAAGTCGTCGGATTCGTCGTCGTCGAGCGGCAGCCCGGCCGATTCGCCGCCGGCTACCGCCGCCGCGGCGCTCATAGCAAAACCCGCTGCGCCACCACCGGCGAAACTGAAGATCAGCGACAAAATGCTGGCCGAGTGGGACGCGCGGCTGAAACAAAAAGCCGGCCTGGCGCTGAAAGCAAAATCGGTGCAGAGCTACCTGCGCCTGTTCGGGCCGAAGAGCAAGGAAGAGAAATTCACGGTTGTCGCCGCCGACGAGAACGGGCTGACCGTCGAGGTTTCCGGAAACAAGATGCCGGTGAGCTGGAAGAATCTTTCCGTGCACGAACGCGCGTCGCTCTCGCGGGCGATGGCGAGCGACGAGGACGACGAAGCGCTGCTGATCGCGGCCGTCTTCGCCGCAGCCGACGAGCAGCCGGATCAAGCGAGCGAGTTTCTGGCGCGCGCTGCGATTAAGAACGCGAGCGCGGCGCACGATCTGAAGGCGCAGCTTGCGGCAGAGAAATGACGAACATTTATAAAGATCGGCCATCTGCGAGGATAGCAACACGCAGGGCACCCGTCTCGCCGTTCGAGACGGGTAGCACCCAAAGGTGCGCCCAAGATGATTTTTAGATTTTCTTTGACAGACGGCGTTTCGAAGGGTTAAGTGCCTCTCAAGCATTGGCCCGGAAGGCCGTGCAGCGAGGAAAACGAACATGAAGCTGACAACGACTGCAGGTGCGCTGAAGACGGTGGAGTCCGGCATCGCGAAGTAGTTGTTGAGCTCGTTGGTTTTCCGATCCCCTCCGCTCGTTTCTCCAGACACCTCTCACAATCCCGTAGCGCTCTGCTGAAAAATCGGTTCGTTCCGCCGCGTGGCGTCACGTTCCGGCTTCGGCTGCGCCGTTTTTGAATCGCGAAAACGCAATGCGCGTTTTTGACAGGAAACTCCGTGCCTGCGCACGGAAAAATCCGGAGAGTGTATGCATTCTGTTTTGAATTCTGAAAAAGTGCGACTGTTCGCATCCGAAAAATGCTGGATCGAAAGCAACGCTGTTTCGCAACTGCGCGGAACGGCGGAATTGCCGGGCATGGAGTTCGCCGTCGGCCTGCCGGATCTGCATCCGGGAAAATGTGGGCCGGTCGGCGCGGCGTTCGTAAGCCGCGACGCGATTTTTCCGCACCTGATCGGCAACGATGTCGGCTGCGGAATGGGATTGTGGGTTTCGGATCTCAGCCGCCGGAAACTCAAGCTCGATCGCTGGGAAAACAAGCTCGTCGATCTGGACCGGCCGTGGACCGGCGATCGTGAAAACTGGCTCGCGCAGTTCGAGATCGGGCCGAGCGCGGAAGACGCGGCGCTCGGAACCATCGGCGGCGGAAATCATTTCGCGGAACTGCAGCAGGTTGAACGCGTGGGTGATGCTGAATGCTTAACTGCGCTCGGCATGGACGCGGATCGACTCGTGGTGCTTGTTCACAGCGGTTCGCGCGGCCTAGGCAATGCGGTGCTCGCGAAACATCTGGCGCTACACGGACACGCGAACCTGCCGGACGCGTCTGACGACGCACGCGATTACATCGCCGCTCATGATTATGCGGTGAAATGGGCGCGCGCGAGCCGCGCGCTGATCGCGTGGCGGTTTTTTGCGGCGCTCGGATCGGAAGCGAAACGCGTTTTCGATCTGACGCACAATTTTGTTTCGCGCGAGAGCATTGCGGGCGAACCGCGCTGGATTCATCGCAAAGGCGCGAATCCGTCGACGTCCGGCGCGCTGGTCATTCCCGGCAGTCGCGGTGCGCGCAGCTTTTTCGTCATGCCTTGCGGCGATCAGGACGCCAACGCGCGCAGCGTTTCGCACGGAGCCGGACGCAAATGGAATCGCACCGACTGCCGCGCGCGGCTGCGCGAGCGCTTCGACGAACAGTCGTTGCTGCGGACGGAACTGGGCGGGCGCGTGATCTGCGAAGACCGTGAGCTCCTCTATGAGGAAGCACCGCAGGCTTACAAAGACGTCGAAACGGTCATTCAGGCGCTGGCAGACGCTGGACTGATTCGCGTCGTCGCGACGCTGACACCGCTGATCACTTACAAAGTAAGGAGGGAGATCCGATGACGTATTGGTTGCAAATCACGGCGGGGCGGGGGCCGGCCGAGTGCGCATGGACAGTAACCCGCGTGCTTCGCGAGATCATCGACGACGCGGAAAAACGCGGTGTGAAAACCGAAGTGTTGAAAACGATGCCGGGCCCGTTCGCGGGAACATTGAGTTCCGCGCTGATCTCCGTGAACGGCGGGCGCAGCCGCGATTTGATGGCGAACTGGCTGGGCACGGTTCAGTGGATCGCGACGAGTCCGTTCCGGCCGAGCTACAAGCGGCGAAACTGGTTTGTCGGGATCGAAGCGATCGCGGTGCCGGAAGTTCCGGCGTGGCACGAGCGCGAGATTTCATTCGAGACCATGCGCGCGTCCGGCCCGGGCGGGCAGAACGTCAACAAGGTCGAAAGCGCCGTGCGCGTGACGCATCTGCCATCGGGAATCTCGGCGACTGCGCGCGAAGAACGATCGCAGTCGGCAAACCGCAAGCTGGCGCTGGCGCGCCTGGCCGAGCAACTCGATGCGCGTGGAAAAGCGAACGAACGCGCGGCGCAGCAGCAGGGCTGGAGCCAGCACAATTCGCTAGAGCGGGGAAATCCGGTGAAAGTGTTCGAAGGGCCGCAATTCAAATTGCGGAAGGAGAATCGCGATGCGTGACGTTCGCGCTTGTTCGAGGCTCCGGCGTCGTTATAATCGCGCGGTCTGGAAGCGTCCGTTGCGTCAGCGTTATCGCCGGTCCATTCCACGAACCAAGAGCCCAGCGCCAGGAGCACCTCAACGTGGCACCGCAGTATATTTTCACGATGGAGAACGTCCGGAAGTTTTACGACAAGAAGGAGATCCTCAAAGGAATCTGGCTGTCGTTTTATCCCGGCGCGAAAATCGGCGTGCTGGGTGGAAACGGCGCGGGAAAATCGACGTTGCTGCGCATCATGGCCGGCGTCGACAAGGATTTCGAAGGCGAGGCGCGGCCGTACAGCAAGGCGACCATCGGCTACGTGCCGCAGGAACCGAAGCTCGACGAGACTAAAGATGTCATCGGCAATCTGCACGAAGCCGTAGCCGAGACACGCGCCCTTCTGAAAAAATACGACACGATCAACGAAAAGCTCGCGACCGAATTGTCCGAAGACGAGATGACCGCGACGCTCGAAGAATTGACCGCGGTGCAGGAAAAGATCGACGCGTGCGACGGCTTCAATCTCGACCGGCAGCTCGAAATCGCAATGGACGCGCTGCGCCTGCCGCCGCCCGACGCGCAGGTCAGCAAGCTTTCCGGCGGAGAAAAACGCCGCGTGGCGCTGTGTAAAGTTTTGATGCAGGCTCCGGATCTTCTGCTTCTCGACGAACCGACGAATCATCTCGACGCCGAATCCGTGGCGTGGCTCGAACGGCACTTGAAGGACTACAAGGGCGCGGTCATCGCCGTCACGCACGATCGCTATTTCCTCGACAACGTCGCCGGCTGGATTCTGGAGCTCGACCGCGGCAAGGGCATCCCGTGGGAAGGAAATTATTCGTCGTGGCTCGAGCAGAAACGCAAGCGCCTCGAGATCGAAGAAAAACAGGAGACCGCGCGCCAGAAGACGCTCGAACGCGAATTGGAATGGGTGCGCATGTCGCCGAAAGCGCGCACCGCGAAGAGTAAAGCGCGTTTATCCGCGTACGAACAGCTCTCCGCGCAGCAGGTTGAAGTGCGCGAAGAGGCGATCGAACTGCAGTTGCCGCCAGCGCCGCACCTCGGCGAAAAAGTCGTCGTCTCCAAGAT
>Ga0265314_10004846_pt1 | contig 12304 bp, 9 predicted proteins | sample 4126metaG_FD_203106 | JGI IMG/M metagenome (GOLD analysis project Ga0265314, IMG submission 203106) | Rhizosphere microbial communities from Carex aquatilis grown in University of Washington, Seatle, WA, United States - 4-1-26 metaG | ecosystem: Host-associated > Plants > Roots > Rhizosphere >... | reverse complement strand
AGGTGGGCGTGCCGGTGCGCGTGGAACGGCGCGACGCGCCGGCGATGCGGCTCGACCTCGTCTGCGACGCCAGGGGCGCCGTCACCTTCGGTCGCTGACGCCGCCGGCGCGCGCTACGCCTGCAGCGCGCGCAGTTCCGTGTTCGTGTAGCGCAACCGGATCGCCAGCGCGCGCGCGAGCCCTTCGAGCAACTGCAACGCCATCACGCGGTGTTCGACGGCGAAGCGGTCGAAGTCGGCGCGCGAGAGCGCGAACAGCTCCGTCTCCGTGAACGCCACCGCGTCGGCGCTGCGCGCGTCGCGGTCGAGGAACGCCATCTCGCCGAAGAAGTCGCCGCGGCCGAACGTGCTCACGTGGTACCGCTCGCGCTCGGTGATCGGCAGTTCGATGCGCACCAGCCCGCGCCGGATGAGAAAGAGGTCGTCCCCCGCGTCGCCGCGCGCGAAGATCCGCTCGCCGGCGGCGAACGTCCGCCGGCGCATGAGCGCGTCGAGCGCGGCCAGCGTCTCGTGCTTGCGCCCGTCGAAGAGCGCGATCTCGCGGAGTTCGAGCGGCCGCTCTTCGGGCCGCGCGAGCTGCGCGTCGGCGATGAGCCGGTCCTCGACCCACTCGAGCGCCGCGTCGATCTCGTCGAAGATCCGCACGTCGCCGCGCTGCTCCACCAGCCCGACTTCGCTGAAGTACTCGCTCACGTCCTGGCCCGTCGGCAGGTCGTGCGGCACCTTCGTGAGGATGAGCGTGCCGCCGTGCTCGGCGAGCGCGTCCTTCACGAGTTCGAGCACGTGGGCCGCGGTCACGTCCACGCTCTGCACGCGCCGGAGGTCGAGGATCACGTAGCGGCGCGTCTTGAGTTCCGGGTCGAGCGCCGTGTAGAGCTGGTCGGCCGTGCCGAAGAAGAGGCTCCCCTGCAGCTCGAAGATCACGCTCCGGTCTCCGCGTTCGCGGAGGATCTCCATCTCCGACGCGATGCGCACGCGCCGCGAGAACAGCGCGTTGCCGTAGGACTTGTGCCGCACGACGCGTCCGCCGAGCTGCTCGCGGATGAACAGGAGGATGGCGAGCGAAAGGCCCACGCCCGACGCGGCGATGAGGCTCACCGTCAGCGCCGTCAGCACGACGGCGACGATCACCGCGAAGTCGAACGCCGTCGACCGCGCGCGCGCGAAGTGCAGGCTCTTGCGGTCGAGCATCCGCGCGCCGACGACGATGAGGATGCCCGCGAGCGCCGCCACCGGCACCCACGCGATGAGCCGGCCGAGCACGAGAAAGGCGAGGAGCGAGAACGCCCCCTCCGCGAGACTGGAGCGTTTCGTCGTGCCGCCGCTCGAGATGTTCACGAGCGTCGCGCCCATCGTCCCGGCGCCGGGGATGCCGCCGATCGCCGCCGACGCGAGGTTGCCGCACCCCTGACCGATGAGTTCGCGGTTCGAGTCGTGCCGCGAGCGCGTGACGGCGTCGAGCACGACGCACGTCTTGAGCGTGTCGATGGAGAGGAGCACGGCGAGCGTGAGCGCCGGCACGAGCACCGCCGTGATCTCGGCGGTGCCGAGCCGGCCGATCGCCATCCAGCGGCCGCCGAGCGCGCTCAGGAAGCCGTCGCCCGCCGTGCCGAGCGAACCGATGACGAACGCGTTGTTCGAGAGCGTGAGCAGCGCGCCGTCGCCGAGGGCGAGCGCGAAGTACGTCGCCACGCCGGCGGCGAGCCCGAGGATCGCCGCCGGCACGACCTTGGTGACGCGGTCGGCGAGCGACATCACGAGCACCGTCACGAGTCCCACCGCGATCGCCTGCCACTGCCACCGCGCCGGCGCCGCGAGCGACGCCCAGAAGTGCGTGCCTCCCGGCGTGCCGAGGAGCTTGGGCACCTGCGAACCGATGATCGTGAGGCCGACGCCGCTGAGATACCCGCTCACGACGGGATACGGCATGTACTTGATGAGGCGGCCGAGCCGCAGCACGCCGAACGTGAGCTGCAGCACGCCCGTGAGCACGCCGATCACCGTGAGCATGAGGAGCGCCGCGGCGGGCGCCGTCCCTTTCGCGATCAGTTCCGCGGCGAGACCCGCGAGCACCGCGGCCGCCGGCGCGCACGGCGCCGTGACGAGGCGGTTCGTGCCGCCGAGCGACGGCGCGACGAGGCCGAGAGCCGTCGCGCCGAGGATGCCGGCGAGCGCGCCGAGCGCGGCATAGGAACCGCCGAGCGGCGAGTAGATCGTGACGCCGAACGCGATCGCCGAGGGGAGCGCGACGAGCATCGACGCGAGTCCGCCCCAGACGTCGCCGGCGAACGATGCGCCCTGCGCCCGCGGGCGGGGAGGTTCGGGTGGACGTTCCATGTGAGACCCACGCTAGGCCGCGGGCCTCACCGGAACATCGTCCTTTTGCCTGACGTACCCGCTATGAAAACCGCCCGAGCGGTGTCGGCGTGCTCACGCCGTCACCGGCGCCGTCAGGGGATCGCGGCGACGCACTCGATCTCGACTTTCGCTCCCGGCGAGACGAGCGCCGCCACGACGACCGTGCTCCGCGCCGGCGGCGACACGGGGAACATCTCGCGGTACGCCTGGTTCATCCCCTGAAAGTCCTTGAGGTCCGTGAGGAACACGGTGCACTTCACGGCGTTCGCGAGCGTGGTCCCCGCGGCCTCGAACACCTTCGCGGTGTTCTCGAGCGCGATCTTCGTCTGGCCCTGGATGGTCGTGTCGGGATTCTCGCGTCGCAGGCCGAGTTGCCCGGAGGCGAACACGAGGTTGCCCACCTTGATGCCCGGCGTGAGCGTCGGCGACGCGGTCGTGCCGGCGGGAACGACGGGCGTTCGCGCGCCCTGCTGCGCGATCGCGGGAGCGGAGACGGCGGCGAGGAGCGCGAGCACGGAGAGGGAGCGCATCAGTGGCCTCGTGGTGTGAGACGGTGCAACGGTCCGTGCGCCGAGGGCGCTGCGGGTGACGACGATGATGACGACGCTGACGGCGAGCCGATCTCGAGCTTCACTTTCTTGAGCGCGGCGCCGTCGCCGGTGAGCGGCGCCGCGCCGGTGGGGAGTCCGTTGAGTTGCAGCAGGTACGAGAGCACGTCGATGTACTCGTCGAGCTGGAGCGTGCCGGGCGCCTTCTCCGGCATCGACGTCGTGATGCGGTCGAAGAGGTCGAAGGCGGTCGTTCCGTTCCACTTCAGCTTGAAGTTGTCGTTCGACATGTCTTTGCGCGCATGGCATTCCGTGCAATACGTGCCGAACACCTTGCTCCCGCGGTCGGCCTGCTCGGCGGTGTAGGCGCCGGCGCCGCCGGCCGCGCGCGCGGCGCCACTGTCGGTGGACTGCGCGCCGGCGCGCGCGGCGGCGAGCGCGCCGGCGAGCGCCGCGACAAGGGCCGCGCGTATGATGACGTGCAGGGGGAAGAGGCGCGTTCGCATGCGGTGAGGGGAGGCGAAGGACAAAGCTGCGCAGTCGCGATGTGGCGCCGCAATCCCGCGCGAGCGGTTCGCGAGCGGTTCCCGCGCGGTGGCCGCGCCGGTCCGCCCGTCCGTGCCGATTGCGCACGCGGCGCCGCGTGGGCATTTTCGCCGCACCCCTTCACCCACCGTCCATGCCGACCGACGAAGAAACGTCCGTCCCGTCGCCCATCGTCGGCGACGTGCATCTCGACCGCCGCGACTTCCTCCGCATCGCGGGCGCGGGAGCCGGGGCGATGCTCGCCACCGGCTGCGCGCCGATCATCCCCGCGACGACCGTCCCGGGCGTCGTGCCCACGCGCATGAGCACCGGCGAGGGCGCTGGCCACGTCGTCGTCATCGGCGCCGGCGCGTGGGGCGGCTGGACGGCGTACCACCTTCGCCGCCGCGGCGCGAAGGTCACGCTCATCGACCAATACGGCGCCGCCAACTCCAAGGCCACGAGTGGCGACGAGACGCGCGGCATCCGCTCCTCCTACGGCGACCGCACCACCGGCGACTTCTGGTGCAAGTGGGCGCGCATCGCGATCACGCGCTGGCGGGAGTTCGACGCCGAGTGGGCGAAGGCGTTCCGCACGCAGTTCTTCTTCGAGACGGGCGACGTGATCCTGCGCGCCACCGAGGAGCCGTTCATCAAGAAGACGCGCGAGATCTGGACGGCGCAGGGCGTGAAGCACGAGGTGCTGAGCGGCGACGAGGCCCGCAAGCGCTACCCGATGATGAACAACGACGACATCACCATCGCCATCACCGAGCCCGACGCGGGCGTCGTGCGGTGCCGCTACGCGACGCAGGCCGTCTCGGCGATCGCGCAGAACATGGGCGCGAAGATGATCGTCGGCCGCGTGCGCCCGGGCCCGATCGTGAACGGCAAGATGGACGGCGTGATCCTCGACGACGGCACCGTCGTCCGCGGCGACGCGTACGTCTTCGCCTGCGGCGTCTGGCTCAGGAAGCTCTTCCCGACGCTCATGGGCAACCGCATGCGCATCCCGCTCGGCACGGCGTTCTACTTCGGCACGCCGGAAGGGGACACGCGCTTCACGTTCCCGAATCTTCCGAGCTGGAATTTCCCGGGGGTCACGGGATGGGCGGCGTTGCCCGTCGACAACCGCGGCTTCCGCGTGCGCGGCGGCATCGCCGCGCCGCCGCCGGCACCCGCGCCAGGTTCGCCCGCGCCAGGTTCGCCCGCGCCCGCCGCGGGAGCGGCCGCCGCGGCGCCGGGCGCCGCGCGTCCGGCCGGTGCGCCGCGGCCGGCGCCGCCCGTGCCCGCCGATCCGCGGCAGGACGATCCCGACACGAGCACGCGCTGGGCGGGTCCCGATCGCGTCGAGGCGTCGCGGCGATTCGTCGCGCGGCGCTTTCCCGCGCTCGCCGACGCGCCGGTGCTCGAATCGCGCAGCTGCCACTATGAGATCAGCGTGAACGGCAACTTCATCATCGACAACATCCCCGAGGCGTCGAACGCGTGGGTCGCGGGCGTCGGGCAGGCGGAGGGCTTCAAGTTCGGCCCGGTCGCCGGCGAATACGTCGCGCAGCGCGTGCTCGGCACGCTCGGCGACCCGAAAGTCGCCGAGTCGTTCAGGATCCCGAAGGACGAATACGAGAAGCCGAGCGGTGGCGACGCGGGAGATGACCTGTGAGCGCGCGCTCGCTGCTCGTGTGCCTGCCGCGCATCGCGCGCATCGCGCGCGTCGCTTCCGGCGCGATCGTCGCGACCGTGCTGCTTGCGCAGTCTGCGGTCGCCCAGCCGTCGTCGGCGACGATGAAGCCGGTGAACGACCTCCCGAATCCCTACAGGACGATCGAAGGCTGGGCCAAGATGCCCGCCGGCCGCACGTGGGGATCGACGAGCGCCGTCGGCATCGACAAGGACGGCGTGAGTGTCTGGGTGGCTGAGCGATGCGGCGCGAACAGCTGCCTCAACTCCGATCTCCCGTCGGTGCTCAAGTTCGACGCGAACGGGAACCTCGTCACGTCGTTCGGCGCGGGGATGATCGTCTTTCCGCACGGCATCTTCGTCGACAAGGACGACAACATCTGGGTCACCGACGGGCAGGACAACCGGCCGCGCGCCGCGCGTGGCGCCGCGCCGGGCACGCCGCTGCCGCCCGCGCCCGCGAAGATCATCGGCCACCAGATCCTCAAGTTCTCGCCCAAGGGCGAACTGCTCATGACGCTCGGTACGCCCGGCGGCGGACGGGGGAGCGATTATTTCTGGCAGCCGAACAACATGATCATCGCGCCGAACGGCGACATCTTCGTCTGCGAAGGCCATGCCTCCACCGACTCGTCGAACGCGCGCGTGCTCAAGTTCGACAAGAACGGCACGTTCATCAAAGAGTGGGGCAAGAAGGGCACGGGCCCCGGCGAGTTCGACCAGCCGCACACGCTCGCCTTCGACTCGAAGGGGCGTCTCTTCGTCGGCGACCGCGGCAACAACCGCATCCAGATCTTCGATCAGGACGGCAAGCTCCTCGACATCTGGTACCAGTTCTCGCGGCCGAGCGGCATCGCCATCGACAAGAACGACGTGCTGTACGTGACCGACAGCGAGTCGGGCTCGATCAACCCGCCGCACGGCGACTGGAAGCGCGGCATCCGCATCGGGAGCGCGAAGGACGGCACGGTGACGGCGTTCATCCCCGATCCGGTGGAGACGACGCGCAATACCAGCGCCGCCGAGGGCATCGCGATCGACAGGAACGGCGTGATCTACGGCGCCGAGGTCGGGCCGAAGGCGCTCAAGCGCTACGTGAAGCCCTGAGGCATTCGTGAAAGAGAACGGCGCCGGCGGATACGAATCCGCCGGCGCCGTTTCGCATCTGACGCGTCGCGCTTACGGCAGCTTGAGCGCCACCAGCGACGTGTTCGCGCCGACGCCCGTCGCGAAGACGATGTACTGCTTGCCCTTGTGCATGAAGGTCATCGGCATGGCCGTCGTCTTGCTCGGGATCTTGAGCGCGCCCACCTGCTTGCCCGTGGACTTGTCGACGGCGAAGAGCGTCGGCGGCTGTCCCGGAGGGCCACCGCTCCGGCCCGTGCCGTAGATCACGAGCGACTTCGTGTTCATCACCTGCGGCTGCCCGCCGGGCGTGCGCGGCGGGAGCTTGATGCCCGCGAAGAGCGGATCGGCGGACGTGACGGGAATGAATCCGCCATTGGGGATCCACCACTTCTTGTCGCCCGTCGTCATGTCGTACGCGGTGATGCCGCCGTATTCCTTCGGCTTGAGGAACGAGACGCCGCCGATGGTCGTGCCGTTGGCGCGTCCTTCAAAACCGCCGCCGCGGCCCGAACCGGGCTTGTAATCCGCCGGCGTCGGCTCGGCGCCGATGAGGCCGCAGCTGTCGTGGATGGAGCTGTAGCGGAACTGCGAGCACGGATCCTTCTGCAGCGCGATCGTCGACATGCCGCTCTGCGAGCCGACGTAGAGCATGCCCGTCTCCGGATCGGCCGCCGTGCCGCCATCGATGTTCACGCCGCCGCTCGCGCCCGGCGCGTACCAGGCGCACTTGGTGCCGTCCTTCGACGAGCCGTCGGTCGCGACGCCCGGAATGAAGTACGGGCCCATGCGGCATTTCTTCGCGAGCTTGAGCGCCGAGTCCTTGATGGCCGGCGTATAGTCGATGAGATCGGCTTCGAGCAGGCCCTGCTGCGAATAGGCGGCGGGCTTCGACGGCACCGGCTGCGTGGGCCACGTCTGCTCGCCCGGCACGTCGCTCTGCTGCACCGGCGTTTCCGGGATCGGCCAGATCGGCTGTCCCGTCACGCGGTCGAAGGTGTAGATCCAGCCCTGCTTCGTGGTCTGCGCGATGAGCTTGCGCGGCTTGCCGTCGACCACGGCGTCGAAGAGGTTCGGCGCCATCGGGTTGTCGTAGTCCCAGATGTCGTGGTGCACCATCTGGAAATGCCATTTGCGCTTGCCCGTCTTGACGTCGATCGCGACGAGGCTCGTGCCGAAGAGGTTCGCGCCGGGGCGATGGCCGCCGTACTCGTCCATGAGCGGCATGCCGACGGGGATGTACACGAGGCCGAGTTCCGGATCGGCGCTGTACGTGGCCCACGCGTCGTTCTTGCCGACGCCTTCGCTGTCGTACTTCGACGACTTCGTCCAGGTCTCCGCGCCGAACTCGCCCTTCTGCGGGATGAGGTCGAACTTCCAGAGCTGCTTGCCCGTGTGGATGTCGAATCCGCGGATGAAGCCCGGCAGGTTGTGCAGCTTGATCGGGTAATAGCCATGCACCGACGAGTTGCCGACGACGATCACGTCGCCCACCATGATCGCCGGCGAGCTGTTGGCGATCTGGCCGTGCGCCGGGTCGATGCCGATGGTGCCGTCGGCGCCGATCTTCTTGACCGGATCCCATTTCTCACCCGGTTTGGCCGCGCGCGGCGGGTTCGCGTCGCTGATCACGAGCGGGCCCGAGTCGTCGACGGCGAGCGGGACGAGCGGGAAGCCGAGTCCGTCCATGAGGTCGACCACGCCTCCCTTGCCGAAGAGCGGATCGGGGCGGCCGGTCTTCGCGTCGAGCGACGCGAGGTGGTAGCCCGGCGTGACGACGATGATCCGTTCCTGCTTGCCGTCGGTCCAGTAGGCGAGGCCGCGGCCGGCGAACTGGCGCGGCGCCTTCTGCCAGCGGATCCCTTCGTCGAGGCGCCACATCCAGAGCGTCTCGCCCGTCTCGGGATCGATCGACGTCGCGATGCGGCGCGTCGTCGCGACGGTGAAGAGGCGCCCGTTCGCGTAGAGCGGCGTGGTGCGGTAGTACTCGTCGCTCCCGAACGAGCCGGCGTGCCATTGCCAGGCGACCTGGAGTGAATCGAAGTTCTTCGCGTTGATCTGGTCGAGCGGCGAGTAGCGCGTGCTGAACGCGTCGGCCGCCCAGTAGCGCCATTCACCCGGCGCGTTGCCGCGCACCAGTTGCTTGCCCTGCGCGGCGTCGCCGGTGCGCACGGCGATGATGGCGGCGACGATCGCGAACGCGAAACAGGCGATGATCGCGGCCGATCGGCGGAGTTGCTGGCCTGGGGCCATGGAACGTCCTCTCTGCGACGGGTGGGGTGGAGCGGCGCTTCGTGAACGGTCGTGCGACTGCGATGTGCGGGTACTCAGCGATCGTGCGGCGGCCCTGCGTGGGACGCCGTCAACTCGATCCGAATCTGCTTCAAAGGGGCGGCGTCCGCAGGGAGGGGCTCGTTCCCCTCCGGCATGCCGTTGAGCTTGAGGATGTACGCCAGCACGATGTTCGCCTGTTCGGGCTCGAGCGTGCCGGGGGCGCTCTTGGGCATGAGCGTGATGATGTAGTTGTACAGATCCGACAGCGGCTTGCCCACCCAGTGCTCCTTGAACGGTGCGCCGGTGTGCGAGATGGCGGTGTGGCAGCTCTGGCAGAAGCCGAGGTAGATGTCCTTTCCGGCGACGGCCTGTTCGTGCGTGAAGACGCCGTCGCGCGTGGAGCGCGTGTTCTGCGCCGCGCTCGTGTGCGCGGTGAGCGTGAGTGCTGCCGCGATGACGATCGGTCGGAAGCAGCGCATGCCTTCGGGTGAGAGGGTTCGCACACAATCTGTGCCCTCGGCTGCCTCGCGGCGAGTGCCATCGCCTGGACGCGGCTCCGCGCCGCTGAGACGCGGCTCCGCGCCGCTGGGACGCGGCTCCGCGCCGCTTGGTCGGGCCCCGCATCCGTTTTCGCGAGGCTCTCGGACCGCTCCGCGGTCCTGCGGCCGCCTCTCGAAAACGGACGCGGGGCCCTCCCGCGCTGCATCCGCCCGCGCTGACGCTTGGGGCACGCCCGTGTGTTCCGCCGAGCCAGAGCCCGGGGAGGGAGGGGCAGATGTTGCTCCCCGCGATGCGGCCGCAGGACCGCGCAGCGGTCCGAGAGCATCGCGAGGGGCAATATCTGCCCCGACCGACCGCGGTCCGAGAGCATCGCGAAGGGAATGCTCGGTCACGCCCGACCGCGCACAACACCAGCCCTACGATGCGTCGCGCACCACGACGCGCGCTTCAAAACGGCGCGACACGAGCGCGAACAGCCACCTCGCTGCCGTCGCGATCGCGAGCAGCAACAAGCCGCGAACGACACCAAGCCAGAACACCGAGTCGAGCGTCGGCGCCGAGAAGTCGTATTGCGCGAGTTGCGATCCGCGCGCCGTCATCCAGTGCCACGCCTCGTGACACACCAGCGCCGAGAGCACCATCACCCCCATCCGCTCCGCCACGACGCGCGTGAGGAACCAAGCGAGCACCGGCACCGCGACCGCGAGCACGAGGATCTGCCCCAGCTCCACGCCCACGTTGAACGCCGCGAGCGACGTCACCACGTGGCTCCCCCCGAACTGGAGCGATTCCCGCAGCGCGAACGAGAAGCCGAAGCCGTGCACGAGCCCGAACCCGAACGCCATCTGCCAGCGGTGCCCGAGCTGGTCGCCCGGTCTCAGGATGTTCTCGAGCGCCATCCAGACGATCGACATCGCGATCAGCATCTCCACCAGCGGCGGGAACCACAGCGCGCTCGGCGCGAGCCCGAACGCCGACCCCACGAGCGTGATCGAGTGCGCGACGGTGAACGCCGTCACGATCTGGAGCAGCGCGCGCCAGCGGCGCACGGGAATCACGAGGCAGAGCACGAACAGCAGGTGATCGAGCCCGCTCAGGATGTGCTCGAAGCCGAGCGCGACGAATCGCAGCGCCGCCTGATGCCAGCGCGGGTCGAGCGCCACGAGGCCGGGATTGCCGGCGTATTCGAAAACGCGTTCGCTCCCGCCCGGCGGCAGGAAGCGCAGGACCGTCGTCGTGCGCACGCCGAGGTGCGCGAGCGTCGGGCGCATGGAGAAGTGCGCGGAGTCCGAGGTGATCGGGTAGGTCAGTTCGACGTCGATGAGGCCCTGCTGCCAGCGCACTTCCGTGGTCGCCGGGAGCATCGCGCCCTCGACATGCCGCGCGGCCGTCGCGTAGTCGACGAACGACCTGTCGCTCGCTTCCGAGATCTGCGTGATGGCGTCCGGGTCGGCCGTGAGGCGCGCGCCCTCTTCGAACATCTCGAGGTAGTCGCCGATCCAGGTGCGCGCCGCCACGGCGAGCAGCGGCGCCGTGCGCGCGAGGTCGAGCGTGCCGTCGGGATGGGTGACGTACTGCACGTCGCGCATCGCCTCGAGGGGCAGGCGGAGCAGCACGTGCAGACGGTGCCCCTCCGGCTTGATGAACGCGAGGATGCCGACCCGCGCCGGGATCTCATGCGCGCGCGGCACCTCGGGCGTCGCCGCGAGGAGCACCGCGACGCCCGCGAACGCGCGGAACGCGCGGAACGCGCGCATCGCGGCCGCCCCGCCGCCGCGCGCCGCCCTCACCCGCTCCATCCAGCGATTCAGCATCCGGCGCACCACTCGCGTAGAATCTCCCGGCATCTGGACGAACGCCCCGGCTGGCGCGAAGTTCTACGCCGATCGCCGGTGCGCGCCGACGAGTATACCCCCGGTTCACCCCACCAGCCACCGCAGGGAGCACGCGATGCCGACCCGCCGCACGCTCATCACGGCCGGACTCTTCGCCTCGACGATCGCCGTTCTCGCGGTCGCGCAGCACAAACTGTCGGCCGCCGCGGCCGTCCAGCCGGTGACGGCGCCGTCGTTCGAAGTCGACCCGATGTGGCCCAAGCCGCTGCCGAATCACTGGCTGCTCGGCATGACCATCGGCGTCGGCGTCGACGCGAACGACCACATCTTCATCGTGCACCGCGGCAACGCGACGCTCAACCAGCGCACCGAAGGCGGCGGCGACGCCAACCCGCCGATGGGCGAATGCTGCATCTCGGCGCCGCCGGTGCTCGAGTTCGACCCCGAGGGCAACCTCATCAACGCGTGGGGCGGCCCGGGCGAGGGCTATACCTGGCCCAATTCGAACCACGGCGTGAACATCGATCCCAAGAACAACGTCTGGATCGGCGGCAACGGCGACGGCGACAGCCACATCCTCAAGTTCACGCACGACGGCAAGTTCATCCAGCAGATCGGCATCCCCGGCCGCCCGACGAACAGCAACAGCATGGACTCGTTCGGCAAGGTCGCGAAGATCTCGTTCGACGCCAAGGCCAACGAAGCGTTCATCTCCGACGGCTACGGCAACAAGCGCGTCGCCGTGCTCGACATCACCACCGGCGCCATCAAGCGCTACTGGGGCGCCTACGGCAACAAGCCGGACGACGCGCCCCTCGGCCGCTACTCGCCCGACGCGCCGCTCGCCCAGCAGTTCCGCAACCCGGTGCACTGCGCCGAGCCGTCGAACGACGGGCTGCTCTACGTCTGCGACCGCGTGAACGACCGCATCCAGGTGTTCCAGAAGGACGGCAAGTTCGTGAAGGAGCAGCGCATCTATCCGAAGACGCTCGGCGACGGCTCGGTGTGGGACATCGCCTTCAGCAAGGACCCGGCGCAGAAGTACATCTTCCTCGCCGACGGCCGCAACGAGCGCGTGTACGTGATGGACCGGCAGTCGCTCGAGATCCTGACGATGTTCGGCGACGGTGGCCGTCAGCCGGGGCAGTTCTTCGCGGTGCACTCGATCGCGACGGACAGCAAGGGCAACATCTACACGACCGAGACGTACGAGGGGAAGCGCATCCAGAAGTTCGTGTTCAAGGGGATGCGGCCGGTGGCGAAGAATCAGGGAGTGGTCTGGCCTAAGAAGTAGCTCGCTCTTTTCCCCGCTCGGCGCGCTCGGCGCGTTCGGCGCGTTCGGCGCGCGCGGGCGGGGGGGGGGGGCCGCGGGGGGGGGGCGGCCGGGGCGCCCCCCGGGCCGGCCCGGCCCCCCCGCCCCCCGCCCCCCCCCCCCCCCCCCCCGGCGCGGCCCCCCCGC
>Ga0265314_10004845_pt1 | contig 12307 bp, 12 predicted proteins | sample 4126metaG_FD_203106 | JGI IMG/M metagenome (GOLD analysis project Ga0265314, IMG submission 203106) | Rhizosphere microbial communities from Carex aquatilis grown in University of Washington, Seatle, WA, United States - 4-1-26 metaG | ecosystem: Host-associated > Plants > Roots > Rhizosphere >... | reverse complement strand
CGATCTGGGTGACGGGGCTCCCGGCATCCGGAAAATCTACAGTCGCCAAGGCTCTAGCTGGCGCGCTCGCCGCTCGCGGAGTGGACGTGGCGGTGCTGGAATCCGACGTGTTGCGAACCGTCTTCACACCGCATCCTCGATATGACGAGGAGGAGCGAGACACTTTTTATCGGCAAGTTGTCTACGTGGGTGTTCTTCTCACCAAGCACGGTGTGCCGGTGATCTTCGACGCGACCGGGAGTAAGCGCACGTATCGCGACCACGCGCGCCAACAGATTCCGCGATTCCTGGAAGTCTATATCGAATGCCCCTTGGAAGTTTGTATCAGCCGAGATCCCAAGGGAATTTATCGAGCGGGCCGTGAGGGGACAGCGAAGATCGTTCCAGGTCTTCAGGACACCTACGAACCTCCGTTGAATCCGGACGTTGTCGTGCGCGGAGACTCGGAAGCGCCGGAATCCGCAGCCCAGCGAGTAATGTTGAAGCTGATCGAGAAGGGCTTTATTGCGCCCTGAGCGTGCGGTGCTATGGTTGCTACAATGGGTTTGTCGCGGAGAGGTGGCAGAGTGGTCGATTGCGGCGGTCTCGAAAACCGTTGAACCTTTACGGGTTCCGGGAGTTCGAATCTCCCCCTCTCCGCCATACTCCTTTCCCATTCCAGACGATTTTTCCAGTACAGTTGAGGCATGGCGTTTTGCGCTAGTTGCGGGGCTGAAGTCCAAGGCAAGTTCTGCGCCAAATGTGGCGCACCATCTGGAGCAGCGACCGGAGCCGGCACTGCTGGTCCTCCACCGCCGGCAGCGCCTTACACACCTGCTATGGCCGCCTCAGCAGGACTTGAGGAGAATGTCGCGGCGGCCCTGTGTTACCTGTTAGGCGTTCTCACCGGTGTTCTTTTCCTGGTGATCGAGCCCTACAGCCGCAACCGCGTGATTCGTTTCCATGCCTTCCAGTCGATCTTCACCTGGCTTGCAGCGATCGTCGTCGGCATGGTGTTGTCCACGGTTTCCTACATCTTCGTGGCGGTGCCCTTTATCGGCTGGATTATCTACATCCTCTTGTGGACGGCCTTTTCGCTGGGAGTCCTGGGGCTGTGGTTGTTCTTAATGTACAAGGCGTACAACAAGGAGCGATTCGTTCTTCCCGTGATCGGCCCCTGGGCTGAAAAACAAGCGCAATCGTAGGCGTGCGCGTGCGTCTACCAAATATGCACTTTCGCCGTACGCTCCCGATTTTCCTCTTTCTCGCGGCCACCGCCGGCTATGCGCAGGACCTGCGGGTCGATGTTCTCGACTTCTACGGTCTCCGTAAAGTCTCCGAGTCCCAAGTCCGAAAAGCCCTGGGCGTCCGCGAAGGCGATCGGATGCCGCCTTCCAAAGGGGATGCCGAGGCTAAAGTTGACCAGATCGCGGGCGTTGTCGAAACGCATCTGGAAGCCGTGTGTTGCGATAACGGCCAGACGATTCTCTACGTCGGCATTGAGGAGAAAGGCACGCCGCATTTCGACCTGCGCGAGCCGCCGGAGGGCGACGTCACTCTTCCCGACGAGATCGTCAGTACGTACAATCGATTCCTGGAGGCCGCTCAAGCCGCTTCCCGCCGCGGCTCCACCGACGAGGATCTTACGGATGGCCATCCTCTGATGGCGGACGCTTCCGCCCGCGCGATTCAGGAGATGTTTCCGGCGCTCGCCGATCAGTATCGGATCCAGATCCTCGACGTTCTGCGCAATTCCAACGATGAAGCCCAGCGGTCTATAGCGGCCTATGTTCTCGTCTACGTGAGCCGCAAGAAAGAAATCGTCAACGATCTCCAGACTGCGCTCAAGGACGCCGACGCCGGTGTGCGCAATAACGCCGCGCGCAGCCTGGTGGCGCTGAGCGTGCTCGCCAAGCTCGACCCGTCTTCGGAAATCACCATTTCCCCCACCTGGTTCATCGAGATGCTGAATTCGCTTTCCTGGTCGGATCGCAGCCGCGCGCTGTGGGCGCTCCAGACGCTGACCGATAGCCGCGATCCTCTGGTCCTGGATCAGTTGCGCACGCGGGCGCTCGACGCGCTGATCGATATGGCTCGTTGGAAAACACTCAGCCATGCTTTGCCGGCGTTCATCTTATTGGGACGCGTCGCCGGGATGCCCGAACCAGAGATCCAAGCGGCCTGGACCCGCGGGGATCGCGATACGGTCATCGCAGCGGCGAAAAAGAAAGCGAAATAATCGTGGAGCGGGCTTTAGCCTCCAATTCGACGCGGGTGCTGAAGCACCCGTTGCAGGCTAAAGCCCGCTCCACCTCAATCCTGCGTTCGCCGTTGCTCGCACTGGCAGCAATCGCTACAGCGCTGGCACTTCGCGCAGCGATGATTCTCGCAGGTGTCCTTGGTGCAATACACGCAGATCTCCGTGGAAGGCTCCCCACAGATGCTGCACGCGAAGGCGATGGTCTCACTCACGGTTCTGGTCTCCTACTTCGCCTTGGTATTTTTCTTCGTCGGCGTCGCCACCGGATGGAGCGCATTCTGCTCTTCCCGGCAGCGCTGCGCCTCTCGATCCATCACCGCCAGTTGCCGCTCATTTTGCACCGCCAGGTCGGTGATGTACTCACGCAGCTGATCACGCTTGGTGGCGTGCACGCCCACGGCTTCCGCGATCACGTCGCCGGCCGCGGGACTTTGATATTTCCGCGCGCCTTCCGACAGCGATTGCAAGCGCCACTCTACTGCCTGGAGCCGGAAATACAGGTCCAGGGCGGCCGTCAATTTCTCCGGCTGTTTTTCCAGGGTGCGAGCGGTCTGATCCAGATAGTCCAGCTCCTGCTGCGCACTTTGCCACTGCTCGACGTAAGCCGCCGGAGCGCCCTGTTCCACCCAGGCCTGGGGAGTCAGTTGAGCCATGACCGGCTTTAGCTTGGCCACCTGCGCGGCCAGATCGCTGACGCTTTTTGAAACATCCCAGGACGCGGGAACGCTGGGGGCCGCTTGCCCCCATAGACAAATCGAAGCCAGAGGGAAGAACAGTGCGAGGGACTTCATAGGCCTACACGCTAGTGTCGCATGCAGGGGCAAGTCGCTAAACCGATTGGAAGCCTATTGCGCCGGCAGCGTGGTGGGTGGCGGAGGCGGAGGAGGAGGCGGAGGAGTTGGCGTCTTTCCGCCCGTGTCACCCACGGAACCGGTACCGCCACCACCACCACCTGGAAGCGTGATTTTCCCCGGTCCGCTCGAGCGGCCCACGATCGCGATCACGTTAACTACAATTCTCAGTGCCTGCCGCGCGGCATTGCCCTTGTCCATCCGCTGCGCGATCGGCTCGTCGCGATAAACCCGGAAGACTTCGCCGGCGTTGAGAACCGCCTGGTTCCCGCTGAGCAGAGCATGGCGCACTTCCACCGTGCCGTCCTCGACCTCTACCGTGGTGGACTCGTCATCATCGTTCACGGTGACATCGAACGTAGTACCGCGTACGGAGATCACCGCGACCGGCGTCAGTACGCGATTCGGATTAGGAGTCGTGCCCAGGTGCTCGATATGCACCCGCACGCGGCCGAGAAACACATCAATGAGATCTCGCCAATTTCCGGGATTCTGCCGGAACACAAAGGTGGAGTTGGGATAGACCTCGACGGTGCTGCCATCAGACACCTGAAGCAGCGCATGTCCATCCGCACCAGTGACGATTCTCTGGGTTACCTGGATGCTATCGCCTACCGAAAGCGCCCAAGGCTGGAAATCCTTCATAACCGAAACCTGCCCGGTTAACGTCACAACCTTTGCGGCGTAGTTGCCTGCATCGGAAGGAAGGAATTGGCCCAGGCACACTACGGCCGTCATCGCCATCAGAAGCGACAACTTCGCCGTCGCGGATCGCATGATCCTCATCATCTACTCAGAAACGGTCGGCCACCCAACAATATCGGCCAAAAAACGGGTAAACCTCACCCCTCAACCTGGAGTCCCTTGTTTATTCACAAGGTTCAGGTATGGAGTTAGTCTACCATCAAAAATGCACTTGCAAGTGCGGCTCCGAAGAGATTCTTATGCTCCTGAGGGTACTGAAATCAGCAGTTTCGGGGCGGTTCAGCCGATGAGTAAAGGGTACAATGGACTCGTTCCATGAGTAACAAAGCCACACTAGTCCTCGGGCTCACACTGGCGGCGTTTGCTGCCGGCCAGACGCCCGATTGGAGACGTGTAGGCAATGCTGCCATGGACCTGGAACTGGCCGGCCTCGCCACGGGGCCTGTGGACCGGGTATGGTACTCGGCAGCGGGCGACCAGCTCCTGATCCGATCATGGTCTAGTAAGTTGTTTGAAACCAGTGATTTCGACCGATGGACCGCAGCTCCGGCCGACACCGCCATCCCGCCCATGCCGGAGGGCACGTCGATCAGTCTTCCCGAGGATGGAGCGCAGGTTCGCAATCCAGTGGGAACAAGTCCTCGCGTATATGCTTTTGGCCAGTTCGTGTACCGCTCCGACAACAGCGGCAAGAACTGGGAGAATCTGACCGCGTTCCACGGGCTGTCCATTGTCGGGGACAACCTCCGCGATCTGGCTGTATCGCCCACCAACGAGGACGAAATCGTGGTGGCCGGATCGGCTGGAATCTTTCGTTCCCTGGATGGCGGACGGTCTTGGAGCAGCCTCAACGAGAACCTTCCGAATCTTCCGTCGGCCCACATCCGAAGCCTTCCGGATGGCCCACAAGGCGCGCAGATCGAGCTCCCCGGCGCCATGGTGGTGGAATGGCAGCCGGGCGAACGTCAAGCTTGGCGACCGGCCGATAACACCCAAGCCGCCTTTGACCTGGCCTATCGCCAGATTTTGAGCGGCGATCGCGGCACGGCCGTCACAGCGCTTGCGAAAGCGCAACCGTACATCTATACCGGCATGGCCGACGGCCGCATCATCGTTTCCGCCAACAGTGGAATCAACTGGCAGCTCGATCACCGGATTGTGCAGAGCGGCGCGGTTACGGCTTTCTGGGTGAATCCGGCCGACCCGCGCATCGCCCTGGCGACGTTCCCATCGCGCCTGCTTCATACGATTGACGGTGGCCTGTCCTGGGATGATATTTCCGTAAATTTGCCCGATGCCAAGGTGCGTGGCGTTACGGCGGATGTGGCCGGAAACGCGGTTTATATCGCTACCGATCGAGGTGTTTTCTTCGCCCGGACCAATCTCAACGTTTTGAGTGTTACGCCTCCTTCCTGGACGCCGCTGGCGGGTTTGCTGCCGGTTGCCGCAACTGACGTCAAGCTCGACTCCAGTGCAATTCAGCTGTGGGTGGCCCTGGAAGGCTACGGCCTGTATCAGGCCATGGCGCCCCATCGCGCGGGCGATCCGCGGCTGATTACTTCTGCCGGTCTGATAGCCCGGGCGGCCGCTCCTGGGACCTTGTTCAGCGTCGAAGGCGCTCGCGTAAATTCCGCGAATGCCGGCGGAGTTTCGGTTCCGGTATTGTTCGCGACCGATACCGGGTCGCAGATTCAAATCCCGTTTGAAGTGCGCGGCGATTCACTGGCGCTGGCTATCGATGGTCCCGCGGGAGCGCATGTGCTTCCGGCGGTTCCGCTGGTTTCGGCCGCGCCCGCCATTCAGCTGGATCCTTTGGACGGCGCGCCCTTGCTGCTCGATGCCGATAATGGCGTGCTTCTCGACGCCATGCATCCGGCGCATTCGCATGCGCGCATCCAGATCCTGGCCACCGGACTGGGCCAGGTACTGCCGGCGTGGCCCACTGGACTGCCCGCTCCGGCCGACTCTCCACATACGGTGGCTGCTTCCGTGCGAGCTCTGCTCGATCGCAATCCGGTGCAGGTGAACCGTGCGATTCTGGACCCGGGTTTCATTGGGATGTATCTGGTCGAAATCGAGATCCCCAACATCGTCAATTACGGGCCCGCGGAACTGTACATCGAAGTGGATGGTCAGCCGAGCAATCGCGTCAGGGTATATATTGAACCTTAATGCGTCTTGCTGCTGTTCTCCTCACGCTTTCCATTTCCAGCCTGGTCCTGTTGCGAGCGCAGAAAGACGATCAGCTCGCGCCCTACTATCCCACTCCGCAAATCGTGGTCGATAAGATGTTGCAGCTGGGCGGCCTGAAAGCCGGCGAGAAAATGTTCGACCTGGGTTCGGGCGACGGCCGCATCGTGATCATGGCGGCGCAAAAATACAAGGCCAATGCTGTCGGCGTGGAATTGAACGAGTCGCTGGTGCGCCAGAGCATGGATCGCATCAAGACGCTCGGGCTCGCGTCCACCGCGCACGTGATCCAGGGTGATCTTCTCCAGCAGGATTACTCGTCGGCCGATCTCCTGACGGTGTACTTGCTGCCGGTGGGGAACGAACTGGTGACGCCGATTCTCGAAAAGCAGCTCAAGAAAGGCGCGCGCATCGTGGCGCACGATTTTGAGTTCGCGGCATGGAAACCGGTCCAGACCGTGGCGATCGAAGACGACGGCGAGGGTCGCAGCCACCACTTGTACCTGTATTCCCGCTAAGGGACATGGTTTAATTCGGGATGGTTCCCTATCATGGGCGGCTAGCTCTCCGCATTGCGCGCCTGGTGCTGGCAGTGGCGTGTGCGGCGGCCTACATTCGAACCGCCGGGTTCGGACAGAACTGGGTCTCGGCGCTGATCGCCGCCTACACCGTGTATTCGCTGGGCGCCGTCTTCGCGGTGCGCCACGAAACTCCCATCCGCGCGGCTACCGCGATCGTTGCGGACGCCACCAACTTCGCCATTTGGACCTGGCAGGCCCCCGGAGACTGGCAACCTGCTTTGGCCTGCGGCTATCTGCTGGGATCCACCGTGCTGTTACACGATCTGGCGCGTGCGGCGATCACGTTCGTGGCGGTGCTCTTTATCGCGCTCATTCTTCCACCGGGCCGTAACGGAAATCTGGTGTGGACGGTGGTCGCGGCCGGAGGCGCTGCCGCGGCGGTCGGACTCTATAAGCGTTATCTCGAAGAACGCATGTCCACTACGCTGCGCCACAACGTGATGATCCGGTCGCAGTCGCAGTTGGCCCGGGAAGCCGAGCGCCAGCGCATCGCCGCCGATTTCCACGACGGCCCGCTGCAGAGCTTCATCAGTTTTCAGATGCGGCTGGAGGTGATCCGCAAGCTGATGCAGCGCGATATCGAAGCCGGAACGCGCGAGCTCCATCAATTGCAGGAGTTGTGCCAGTCGCAGGTGGCCGATCTTCGGAGCTTCGTGCGCAGCATGCGGCCCGCGGACGAGGGCATGGGACTAGCGGCCTCGCTCAGCCGCATGGCCGAGCTGTTCCAGCGTGACAGTGGCATCGCGACCACGTTCCTGGGCGGCGAACTGCACGATCCCGCCGATACCCAGGTCTCGCTCGAGGTGCTGCAGATCGTCCGCGAGGCGCTGAACAACGTCCTCAAGCATTCCGGTGCAACTCGCGTGGCGATCACTGCCGCGCGCGTCGACCATGATCTGCAAATCTCGGTCGAAGACAACGGAGAGGGATTCCCTTTTAACGGTTCATTTTCGCTGGAAGAATTGGAATTGCTGCGTTTGGGTCCCACCAGCATCAAACGCCGGGTGAAGGTACTGGAAGGCGACTTATCGCTCGAGTCCGGGCCGAGCCGCGGCTCTAAGCTCGCGATCCGCATTCCTCTCTAGTGCTCAAAGTTTCAATTCCATAACGGTACGACCCGTGTAACTTACTGAAACAGCGTCGAAACTGGGATGTTTGACAGGTCGAACCTTTTGGCTGGCCGTTACGTCTAATTGGTATGGGCGTTGAGCCACGGTTGTTATCCGAGTATCGCGACGCGTTTGACGAGTTTGCCCAGAAGACCCGGCAAGCCCGCGCGTTGATGTCAGCCACGAATCCTGATTGGCAAGCGATCGATGCGGCTCTTCTGGACCTGGAGAGAGCGCGCGTGAACTACAATCATCGGCGGGACATGCTCGCCCAGCAACTGCTGAGTTCCTCACAGTTTCCGGAGGCGACCCAGCCTCAGCCGAATCGGGTGAAAGAAATCGCCCAACTGCGTTGGGAACTCGCCGGAAAACCGGAAGGCACGGACGATGAAAACTGGTTCCGCGCCGAGGACATCGTCCGCCGCGCCACGGCGGCGTAACGTCTATTCGCGCTTAGCAACCTGAAGCTGGCTCAGCGATTCCGCGTAGGCGGCGATACCTTTATAAAGCGCTTCGGCGATCTTCTGGCGGTGGTCGGTCTTGCGCATCAGCGCTTCGTCGGTGGAATTGGTCAGGAACCCGATCTCGGCCAGGACGCTGGGCATCTGTGCGCCGATCAGCACCACGAACGGAGCCTTCTTGATGCCGCGGTTCTTGGCGGGCGTGCTCGTCTTGGTTAGCGTGTACAGCGACGTTTGCAGGCGCGAGGCGAATTCGCGCGACTCATCGATCTTATCCTTCAGCGCGATCTTCTCCAGCACGTCCTTCAAGTCGAAAATAGAACTCTCCGCCGGCGCGTTCTCGCGCGCCGCCAGGTCCAGCGCGCTGCGAGACGTGGTGAAGTTCAGATAATACGTCTCCACGCCAGTCACCGATTTCACCGGCGAAGAGTTGGCGTGGATCGATAGGAATAGATCCGCCTTGGCCTCGTTGGCGATCTTGGTCCGCCCCTCGAGCGGAACATATATGTCGTCCGTGCGGGTGAGCACGACCTCGCTGCCCAGCCGGTCCTCAAGCAGCATAGCGAGCCGCTGCGATACGTCCAGCACCAGTTCTTTTTCTGTCAAGCCGGAAGGACCGTGCGTGCCGGCGTCATGACCGCCGTGGCCCGGATCGAGCACCACGCGTCCGAGCTTCAGACCCAACGCGCGCGTGAGGGACCGGTCCCCGTTGGAATTGCGCGCCGCCGCTTTCGGCTCCGGCACATCGGGCTTTCGGGGAGTGGCCACTGTAGGCGCCACGGCCAGCGGTGCTGCTATCGGACGGCTGACCGGGGTCAGCATGGCCGGTGAAGGCAGAGTCTTCGCAACAATTTTGGTTTCTGTCTGGGGCTTGGTTTCTGCCTTGGGTTCCGGTTGAGCCTGCGCAGGGGGCGAAGGCTTGGCTGGTTCCTCTATCGCTGCCGACGTCGGAGCCTTGGAACCCTTGGCTCGGATTTCGACCATCAGCCGCTCGGGATTAGACAGCTGTGAAGCGGTGAAATCGGCAGCCTGCTCCAGATCGAGCACGATTCGCGTGGTACCCGGCTGGGTTTCCGCGATGCGGATTTGCTTGAGCAGGTGGTCACCCACCAGGATGGTCTTCTGCGCCATTCCCGGACGGGAGTTCTGCACGTCGAAGAACAGGCGCGGAGGAGTGCCCAGGTTGTCGGATTTGTACTTGAACTCGCCGGAAACTTCCACGGCTACGCGGGTAGTTTCGGCGCTGGACCAGAAGCGGACCGCAGTAACTCTGTGCGCGGCTTGGCCGGAACACGGCACGTTCAGACAAACCACGGGTATGACCGTCAGAACGTTTAAGAGGATCGCGCGCAACCGGTTACTGTTGCGTGGTCCTAAGATGCAACCTGCCTTCGGCATCAACAAACGGCTCCAGTCTCGGGCGTGTTTCCTCCATCACCCCAACTGGCGGAACAGCAGGCTCCGCCAAGTGTTGCGCGGCTGCCTTTTTCGCTGCTCCGTACTGCTCGCCGACCCGATTCACGTAATCCTGAGTCTCCGGATACGGCGGAATCCATTTGTACTTTTGCACGGCCCCCGGCCCGGCGTTATAGGCCGCCAGTGCCAGACGATCGTCCTTGTACAGGTCCTGTAAATACTTAAGATAGCGTACTCCGGCCTCGATGTTCTGGCGCGGGTCGAAACTGTTGCTCACGCCCAGGTCGCGCGCCGTGGGCGGCATCAACTGCATCAGCCCCTGAGCGCCCTTGGGAGAAACGGCGTACGGATTATAATTGCTCTCCACCTGAATGATGGAATGCACCAAGAGGGGATCCACATGATTGTCGCGCGCGGCCTTCTCCACCATTTCGGAAATGTTGATAGAGGGTTCCTGTTGGACCGCGGGCGAATTCGCCGAAGCGACACTGCGTACCAGTTTGCCGGTGCGCCGGTCGGCACGAACCACTAGCGTTTTTTGAGATGCGCTTTGAGACGAGTTTTCCACAGCCGGGATATTCCCAGCAGCGGCCAATCGAAGGGGGGAGGCGGCCAGCAGCATGGCAAGTGCCGATATGAAACAAATATACACCTTTTTGTTCGTCAACATGCTGGCTGCGATTGGTACCATCATCTCATGGAAGGCCGCAGGCGCTTCATTCCCGGATCCACGGCTCGACCCAAACGGTTCAAAATGCATTACTTATCGTCCTTAACAGACCTGTCGGGTGCGGGATGAGCGAAGCCTCCTCCCACTACATCGAGTTCGCCGACGTCTATAAGACGTTCGACAAGCCGGTTTTAGTCGACGTGAGTTTTCATGTCGATGCCGGTGAGACGCTGGCCGTTATCGGGCGAAGCGGGGTCGGTAAATCGGTGAGCCTGGGGCACATTATGGGCTTTATCAAACCGGATAAAGGCCGTGTATACGTATCCTATGCCGACATCACGGACATGCCGGAATCGGAGCTGCGGCGCATTCGCAAGAAAGTGACTATGGTGTTCCAATCGGGAGCGCTGTTCGACTCGCTCACGGTGGGAGAGAACATTCTGTTTTCGCTCGAGACGCGCGACGACTACAACGAGCAAAACAAGGAAGATGTCGTGCGTGGGCTGCTGAACCTGGTGGACTTGGGCGATACCGTGGACGTCTATCCGACCGACCTCTCCACGGGGCACAAGCGCGCCGTCGCGATCGCGCGAGCTCTGGCTGCTCAGCCGGAATGCATCCTATACGACGAACCCACCACCATGGTGGATCCGATCATGAGCGACCACCTGATCGGCCTGATGCTGCGGCTGAAGAACCAGCTTCGGCTGACGGCCGTGGTGGTCACCCACGATCTGGACCTGATGCGGCGCGTCGCCGACAAGGTGGTGGTGCTGTTTGAAGGCCGGGCGATTTATTTCGGGCCGGTGTCCGAGCTGGATAAATCGGAGCATCCGCACATCAAGGAATTCCTGGCCATGGACCAGGTAGCGTGAGTACGATAAAATCAGGGTTGCCGTCCGGCCTTGTTGCTATTTACCCTGGCTCCTTCGACCCGATCACCAACGGGCACCTGGATCTGATTGCCCGGGGCAGCCGCATGGCTGGGCGCCTGATTGTCGCGGTGCTTCGCAACCAGGCTAAGCATCCACTGTTTAGCGTGGAAGAGCGCCTGGAAATGATTGCTGAGGTGGTGAAGCCGTACCCGAACGTGGAGATCGCGGCGTTCGAGGGGCTGCTGGTGGATTTTGCGGCTTCGCGTGGGGCGACTATGATCGTGCGCGGCATGCGGGCCGTCTCCGACTACGAGTTGGAATGGGAGATGGCGCTGATGAACCGGCGGCTGAAGCCGGAGATCGAGACCGTGTTCCTGATGGCGGGCGAGGAGTATTCGTTCATCAGCTCACACCTGGTGAAGGAAGTCGCCGCGCTGGGAGGGAACGTGAGCGACGTTGTTCCGCCTTCGGTGGAGCAGCGGCTGAAAAAGAGAATCGCAGCAAGGAAAGGTTAGGAGTAGAGGAAATGCCGACAGTGCAGGAACTAGCCGAGAGAATTTCGTGGATCAGTGAATCGTCCACCATGAAGGTGGCTGCCGAGGCGGACCGCCAGCGTCGCGAAGGCGTCGACGTGGTCGACTTCAGCGCGGGCGAGCCAGATTTCCCGACGCCCGATAACATCAAGAACGCGGCCATCGAAGCACTGAACCAGAATTTCACCAAGTACACGCCGGTGAGCGGCACAGTCGAGCTCAAGCAGACCATCTGCGACTATCACAAGCGCAGTTACGGCACGTCGTATTCCCCGAAAGAGTGTATCGCGACCATAGGCGGAAAGCACGCGATCTTCAATCTGGTCCAGGCACTGATCGATCCGGGCGATGAAGTGATCATCCCGGTGCCCTACTGGGTGACCTACAAGGACGTGGTGAACTTCGCCGCGGGCAAGTGTGTATTCGTCGACACGGACGAACAGGAAGGCTTCGTTCTCTCAGCCGCGCAGGTGGAGCGTCATTTGACGCCCAAGACGCGGATGATCATCCTCAACTCGCCCTGCAATCCCAGCGGCGCAGTGTACGAACGGGCGGAGATGGAGAAGATTTTCCGGATCGCCAAGGATCGCGGCATCTGGGTCATGACCGACGAATGCTACGAGCGGTTCCTGTATGACAGCGAACTGTTCTCACTGGCTTCGCTGCCGGACGCCAAG